>Ga0315905_10000809_pt1 | contig 34164 bp, 23 predicted proteins | sample LakEriMetagenome_5_FD_203522 | JGI IMG/M metagenome (GOLD analysis project Ga0315905, IMG submission 203522) | Freshwater fungal communities from buoy surface, Lake Erie, Ohio, United States - Buoy 4 MA121 | ecosystem: Environmental > Aquatic > Freshwater > Lake | place: USA: Lake Erie, Ohio... | reverse complement strand
GGTCGTTTTCTACGGTATCTTTTTCTCTCTTAAATTTAATGTGATCTTCGTCAACAAATTCCTTGTCTTCAGTATAATTTCTTCGTTTTGTTTTTTCAGGTATATCCTCAAGCCAACCTAAAATACCGGAATTAGCCAAAAACATAAGCATAACGATAAAAAACGAAAGTTGTCCGATTCGTCGCAGCCAAATAGCGTTGCGTGACCATAGGATGATAGCCAACCCGAGTAAAAACCCACTTATGTTTCCATTGTCTGGACCATAGGTTCCAAAACTTAGTAAACTGAAAAATATAAAAATCCAACCGATGATGTTCCATAAAGGAAAGTTAACTCCGAAAATGCGTTGAAAAACTGGAAAACGGTCACCAAGAAAGGAAAGTAGGAATGAAATCCCTAAAAGTACCAAAAACAACAAGGTTCCTCCACCAAATCCGAAGAACAACCCAAATACAAACACGAAGCAAAGAAATAATACCAAGTAACCAAGAAGTGGAGATGCTGGAGCAGTGGGTACCGGATCTACATTTATTCCTGTTGAGCTCCCTGTGTTTGTATCAAATGTAGTTGTCTGTGTTGTGGTGCCTGTTCGTGAAAATGGCCAAATAATTCTCTTATTAACAGTTGGAATTAGCGTTTGCTTTACTTCGATTTTTCTTTCAATAATAAAATAAGCATCGGCAGAAAACCCTATCCATTCCTGACCCTCAACTGTTATTTTATCTGTTTTCTCGATACGCCTGAAAAGTATGTCGCGAATATCTTCTTTCAAATACGTTCCCGATTCAAGAAAGACTCTAACTGCTTTTATTTTTCGTTCTGGTTTGTGAAATAATCCAGTTTTTAATTCATTAAAGTCGAATTCTTCAATTTCCTTAAGTTCAACGAGGTCTAACTGCGTAATTTCTATTTCAGCAAAAGAATAGGGTCCCGTCTGTCGTGAATCCTCAACACGGTAATACCCAATGGCGTTGGCTTTGAAATATATACGTTCCGCTGTCATTTTCTTCTAACCTTTTTAACAATGGTAATTTCAACTCTGCGGTTCATTAACCTTCCTTCTTTAAGCTTATTACTAGCTCTAGGGTCGGATTCCCCTTTGCCTATTGCTGTTAATCGGCTAGATTCAACACCCCTTTCAATGAGATAATTCATTACAGCTTCTGCTCTTTTTTGAGACAGCCGTTGATTTTTTTCTTTGTTTCCCTTAGCGTCGGTATAACCAAAAACGATACCTTTTAGTTCCTTGTTTTCGTTGAAATACAAACTTAATTCATCTAGCTCTTTTTTGGAGTATTCCAATATTCTATCGCTATTGGTGAAGAATTGTACATTAGGCAATAGAATGGATTTGTATTGGATTTCATAGGTATTGTCCAAAATTTTAGTGGAGTCTATTCCAAAATCTTCTTCTGAATTTTCTTCCCAATAATCCTTCTTGTTATCTTCAACTTTTGGCATGTTTCGGTCCTCATGGTCGCTATTATCACAATACTTAAATAAACTAAATAGCAAAGGCACCCATATTAAGTAGGATAAAATAGACCAACAACCGCTGTTGCGACATCCATTTGGCATTACACCCGGTATCGCCATGTTTCCGCAACCTCGATTCGCAATCCCAGTATTTGGTAAAAACCTTCCACATCCACCATTTCGGCCCAGCGAGGTCGAGTTTAAAAGTAGGTTTGCTCCGCATCCTTTTCGTTCTGAAAGTTGCGTAGGAGTTGTATACGGTTTGTGTGTAGAATAATTTTCGATAACAGTTTCGGAAGATAATGGAAGATCTTGATTGGTTTCCTGTATTTCTTTTTTTACTAAACAACCTGTAATTCTTCCAGTAAGAATACCATGAGGAACACCATTTATTTCTTGAAAATCAGAAATTTTTAGAGAAGAAATGGTATAATCAAAAATATTTCTTCTTCTCGATAATTCAGGATTATGATCTCTAAATTCTACGAAGGAAAGTTCATCTCCGTGTTTGAGTGGCAAGTCGACACTTGGCAATGGCAGATTATCGTAATACGTGACATTCGTAACTAACACGTTTCCACAGATGATAAGTTGTGAGGTGTTTAGTTCGAAATGTCGAATATTTTTCATGTATTCATGTGCCGTTGTATAACTTGACATGAAATCTCCAGAAAAATATTGCACGGTACTACTCATAATCCCTTTCTATTTTTCCATTCGTTAAACAATGAGCTATTCTTCAATTCCGTTTCCGTTACAATTCTCTTTTCATTGAATGGAGGATCTTCATAATTTAGGTTTGGAGACCATGACTTATTAAATTCTGCTAGAAGATATGCTTTTGTATCATCCACTGTCAATTGGTAATCTTTGCTTACTCGCTCTGAGTATAGTTTTGAACACAAGGCGAAATATGAACTTTCGGTACCACTTACGGCTTTAATATATTGTATAATTATTGAGCTGAATGCTAAAACGATAAGGATTAAAACAAAAACAAAATTGTCTTTTTCCATGAGGATATCAAATCTTGTAAATGGAAAGTCTTCACCCATGATTTTTGACTCATAATTCTTAAACTCCAATATTAAATTATCCTGTATTTTTTTTTGCTGAATAGCAAACGAATTGGCTTTTTCCTCGTATTTTTTTTTCAATTCTCGAAGCTGAAACAGCACAAGATTCTTCTTCTCTTTGTCTTGAATCGATTCATAATCTCCTTCCAATTCCTGTATTTCTTTCTCCCTTTTTACTAAATCATTTTTATTTTCTTCAATGGCATTTTCATATCTTTTTTGCAAAAGCTCTTCATAACTTGACACAATTTTCTGCCGGTATTGTTGAATGTCGTTTGATAAAGAATTGTGATGAAATAAGGCGAGAAAAGGTGTAAGAGCCACGAAGCAATAAACTGCATAAAGGGCAATACGAATTAAATTAACCCAACGTTTGAGAATTGACAACGGAGTAGCAATCTGAGTTAATGGAATTCCAATAGATATCAGAGTAAAACGCAAAACTGAACTAATCACTGTGGCAAATAAAAGACCTATTATTCCTCCCAGAACATATGAATTCGTGAGTAGAAAGAAGAAATAACTCATTCCTACTACAATACACAAGAACTGAATCAGAAACTGCCAACTCAAGAACCTAAACTTATCTCGTTCGCTTGCGCTTAATTGGGCTAAAATAGTTTCGTCAAGTCCAAATAATAAAATGGACAACCTCCCCATTTAGTGTTCGTTAAAAAACTGTTCGGGATTCTCGTCGATTTCTCCTTTTTTGGATTTATGCCATTTATCGAGTGTATGACTGGTTAGATCAGATTCTTTATCTAATTGCTCTTTTTTTGCATTGATCTCTTTTTCGGCCTCCATAAAATGTGTTATTTCAGCATGTTTTACATCATGTTTGTCTTCAACTAGTTTCTCCTCTACCACAATACCGTTAAGTGAAAGAAAGCGTTTTTTATTATTTTCCACCAAGTATTCATATACACCTTTTTGCATCATCATTTTGAAGAAAATAGGACCGGCCTCAATCGATAGTAAAACAAGGAAAATAATCCAAGGCACGATACCTCCGATTTCATGGGAAATATGAATTCTTTCCAACAAACCATCCAAATTGTTTGCTTTTAATTTGTTATTTGATTTAGCCACGTCAATACTTTTGTATATTCTGTCGAGTTCTGCAATAGATGACTTAAGTCTATCTTTTTTTGATTTAATTTCAACCTCCTTGGATTTTTTTTGTTCTACCCTTTCCATTTCCATTTTGTCAAGATTTTCCTTTTTATCTCGCCATGCTGGTCCTCTTCCTGCTTTACCTGATCCTGTTTTTCCTTCAGCTTCTAATTCAAGCAGTTTCATTTGCTCCAATATTTCAAGTCTTCTCTTTTCAAACGACTCTTCTATTCCAAGAATTTCCTTCTCCATTTTAGAAATCTCAGTCTTTGCTCGATTTATTTCTTCGTTCTTGATTTTATCAGTGTTTTTATTTAATTCGAGTAAATACTCGTCTTGTTTTGTTTGCAATTTAGCGTCAATTTCAGATTTCAAAATTCGGGTTTCTAACGGTGATGAAATCGCAAAAGCTAAAATAACAGCAATGATAATTCGTGGAAGGGCCTGACCTAATTCCTTCCATGAAATAGTATCTTTTCCATCTCCTTTACCCGTACTTGAAACGATAAAACGGTCCATATTGAAAACAATCAACCCCCAAAGTATCGCAAAAATTGCTGAAATGAATAAATCTCTAATTGTCGCAATTTCTTCTACGACAGCATCGCCTTTAGGTCCGAAAATTGTATAAAAGGCATAACCTCCGGATACCGCAGCTAGTACCCCTGTAGCTAAAACAATACCACCGATTCCGGCATACCTTACACGGTCACCAAGTGGACATTTTTCCAAAATTTGTTTATCGGCACCCGCACACCACCAAAGGAATCTTGTTATTTTGTGTTTGAAACGACCTGAATTCGGATTATTCATATCGTAATTTTTTAGGTAATCTTTAATTTCATTCATGATAAGTAATTGGATTTATGGTAAGATTATATTTAGAAATTTGCGGAGAGTGAAATTGTCCAATCTCTCCATTAGCTTTTATAAGAATAGGGTTTTTCCGAAAAGATAAAAAGTTAAAGTTAATGCCTGGAGCATTTATTTCTTTTACCTCAACTTTTGTACTCACAAGATCAATGGCTTTGGGTGAAATATGAAAAACACTCATTTTTTTTATTCGAAACCATGAAATTCTGTACAATTTGAAATCGATGATATCACTGTTTTGAAAAATTATTATGTTGTTTCTTTTTTTTGTGAACCTGAAATTTAGAATTTTCCAACGCGATGAATTAAGGTAATATATGAATAAACCACCAATAGCGGAGAAGTCCCATTCCAATTCAATGGGGTGATTTTTAATAAAATATTTAGTGTTGGTTTTAAGCACCTACTGACAAATCATGGCTTGATAAAACATTAATCCTCCTTCGTCAGCGATTACAGACACCCCTCCAATAGGTTGCCATCCATTCGAAATCATTGACTTGACACATAATTCTAAGGATTGTTGTGAAAATCCAACGGCTAATTCATATTTCATATATTGTCTTTTTTGACTAAAATAATAAGAAAAATATTATTCTTATCTTATACCAAAAAATTGTCGTTAATGATTGAATTATTTTTTTGTAATTATAAATAATTAATAGCGAACGGCAGTTCTATAAAAGATTATAAATAAATCATTTGAAAAACCATGTTTTTAATGGTAGCCATCAATTTTATTATGACTACTATCAATCTTGTTCCTATTGTAATGATCACTCGGATAAGAGGTACTCTTTTTATTATAATCCTGATGTTGTATCAACACCATATTGCAGTAAAAAGTGTTTAATTGAGGATGTAAAAGGTTTAAATTACTTCACTGATTTTATTGATGAATGGGAAAAATCTGGGGGGAGAAAAAAATATTTAGCGATTAAGAAAAAAGAAAAAGAAGAGGGAGCGAGAAAAGCAGATAGTTTTCAAAAAACAATTGGAAGATAGATACTTCTTTCCGTATTCTCACCAACCGAACCAACGTTTTTTCTTCTTTGGTGCTTCAAGTAACTTAACTTGTTCGTGTAATTTCGCTTGAAGTATGTATAGAATTTTATCTTAAAAATGATAACTACAAAAAAGTTCTGTAATGGAGTCTTTATGGAGGTTAAATACCTTTAGCTCCCTTTAAAACAGCTCCCTTTAAAACAGCTCCTGTTAAATCAGCTCCTGTTAAATCAGCTCCCTTTAAAACAGCTCCTGTTAAATCAGCTCCTGTTAAATCAGCTCCCTTTAAAACAGCTCCTGTTAAAACAGCTCCTGTTAAATTAGCTTTTGATAAATTAGCTTTCTCTAAATAAGCTTTGTCTGTATAACCTACTTTTACAGCTTCTGTTAATTCAGCTTTTGATAAATTAGCTTCTGATAAATCAGCTTTATATAAATTAGCTCCTCTTAAATGAGCTCCATATAAATTCAAATAAGATAAGTCTACTTTCGCTAAATTCACTCCTCTTAACGTTAAACTACCTGCTATTGCAATTAATTTTATTACCTCTGTTCTTGTTAAATCCGCCATATATTAAAGTTTAAAATTTTAACATAAATTATCTATTAAAGCCTCTCCGCATAAAAAACGGGTCAATTAAAAATTTCTTTGTTTGAGCCTCATTCGCGCAATTTTCAGCCTTTTGGCTAAAGTTGAAATTTTCTAATGATTTCTTTAAAAAATTGAAAGCCTGTTTTCTATTGATATTTGACATAAATAAGTATTTTGAGTAACAAAAATAGAAAATTACTTTGAATGGGAAATTAGGGTAGATTGATTTAGCCGTACATTAATCGTACAAATAAATAAAACAAAAAATCGCAAACACCTAATTGTTAGATATTTACGATTTTAATTTGTGGTCTTATCTGATATTTTTTCAAACCCCTTTTTGGAGGATTTGAACAAATTGAGCATGCTTTACAAAACGATTTTTGAGACTAAATAAATTTCGGAAATTATGATAGTTCTAGTCTACGAATCTTTGGATAAATTGAATTCGATGGAGGGACTTCAATCCATTACCCAAAATTATTTTATTAAATAATCACTTTTTTCAGAAATTATTTTTTTAAATAATCACTTCGAGGTTTTTGCATTTTTTTAAAAATAATTACGATCGTAAACAATTGCTTGTAATTAATTGATTTTGAGTAAATACGACCAAATACGATCGTTTACGATTGTTTATGGTAATTACGCTCGTTTATGTTGATTACGATTGTTTTTATCAAAATGTGTAAACTGGAAATTCGATTTTTCACTTCAATTTTGATGAGCAGTAGGTATTATTTTATTAAATAATTGTGATTAATGAAAATAAACTTATTAATAGAATTTGCTCCTGAAAGATGAATATCCCTTGACCATTCCTTACGTAAAATACAACCCCAAATTTTTTTTAAACTGAAATTAAGGTTTCATTTGATTACCATGATATTATTCCGAAAAACGACAAAAGAAATAATAATGGTAGACAAAGAAAAAAACATCTTTAATTTTCAAGTTATTTATAAAAATATTTTAAACTTTCTATAGGATCGATTTTATTTTGAGTATAAGGCGAACAACACGAGGTAGCAATAGACCTTTCCCTCAAAGGGTATTTGCTCCTCAAAGATGAATATCCTTTGACCATTCCTTACGTGAAATACAACCCCAAAAAAGACCTTTATGAACTAAAAATTCAGGTAAACGATTTGAAGCCTATTCAGCGGTTTATGAGGGGGTTGAATATGGTGGAATAATGCAAATGATTTCTTAACTTCACGCACAATTTTATTTTCATGGATGCATTTCAAACAAGAGAAAATGTAGTTTTAAATTACAGAGAATACCTTAGTTCATTTTTATCAATTGCTGATGAACGAATAAAAAAAGAAGTTGCCAACTCTTTTGAGGGAAATGGCTTCATTCCAGAACCCCTAATTCAGTTCAATCCTTCGTTCCAAAAAGGTGAAAGTTTAGAGGATCTTGAAAAAGCAGGTGAAATCCATCCGAATGTAAAAACGGCATTTGGAAAATACAATTTGTACAAGCATCAAATTGAAGCTCTACGGATTGGGATGTCAGGAAAAGGATTTGTTGTTACATCTGGCACTGGTTCTGGTAAGTCTTTGACATACCTCGCTACTATATTCAATAATATTTTTCAAAAAGGAGCGTCAAAGTCTAAAGGAGTTAAAGCAATTCTTGTTTATCCAATGAATGCGTTAATTAATTCCCAAGAGGAAGAAATTAAAAAATATGCTGAGAACTTTGGAGGTTCATTTCCAATTTCTTTTGCAAAATATACTGGGCAAGAAGGTCAGGAACATAGAGATTGGGTAAAAATTGAACAGCCCGACATAATTCTGACCAATTATATGATGTTAGAGTTGATTATGACAAGACAGTCTGAATCATGGATGCGTGATTCAATTAAAGATAGTCTTGAATTTTTGGTTTTTGATGAATTACACACATATCGAGGTAGACAAGGATCTGATGTTAGTTTGCTAGTGCGTAGAATAAAAAGTTGGTGTAATAATGAATTTGTTTGCATAGGTACATCAGCAACGATGTCCTCAGATGGCACTCCTTTGGAGAAAAAACAAAAAGTTGCCGAAGTGGCTACTACAATATTTGGCACTAGTTATTCTCCAAATGAGATAATCGGTGAATACCTTGAGACATGTACGGATGGTAACAAGTTTACTCCCTTTGAACTGAGAACTTCAATAGATCAAGGGATTGATCAAAATGGTGATGAACAAACGTTTATGAGTCATCCATTGACGAATTGGCTAGAAATCAATATTGCACTGAAAGATAACAATGGTACTTTGGAAAGAGGAAAACCAAGAACGTTGAATGAAATAGCCAACTTACTTAAAAAGGAAACAGAACACGATTTGTCAACGATTGAGAACACGCTTGAAAATTTACTTCGTTGGACAGAGCATTTGAATGAAAGAAATCGTTTAGCAGGTAATAGAAAGAGTTTTCTTCCCTTTCGCTTCCATCAGTTTATTTCTCAAACGAGCAGTGTTTCAGTAACGTTAGAATCTAGAAACCAACGTTACATCACTATCAAACCCGGTAGATATTTTAAAAATGACGGCGACGAAAAGCTGTTGTACCCTGTTTTATTTAGCAGATATTCTGGTGTTGATTTTTTATGTGTAAAAAAGGACGTTGAAAATAAGACCTTCCTGCCTCGCAACCCAACTGAACCTATTGATCCTCTTTCGATGAAAGATGCCAAAGGTGAAAATCTGAAGGAGGAAAACTTCTCAGAAGGTTACATTGTTATTGATGAGGGAGAAGATTTTTGGAATGAAGATCCCATCGAAATTGCACCTCCTGAATGGTTGAATACTTCGGAAACAGAATTTAAACCTGCGTATAAATGGTTAATGCCAAAACAGGTTTACTTTAATTCAAAGGGTGAATACTCTGAAAATCAAGACTATCCATTAAAAGGATGGTTCATTCCAGTTAAACTTAGAATTGACCCAACTGCCGGTGTAATTTATGAAGACCCTAAAACAAACGAGAGCACAAAGTTAATGAGCCTTGGAAATGAAGGTCGAAGTACAGCTACAACAATTATGTCTTATGCCGTTGTTTCCGAATTATTTAGACAACAAGAAGCAGTTGAAAATCAAAAACTCTTAAGTTTTACAGATAATCGTCAGGACGCTTCACTTCAAGCAGGTCATTTTAATGATTTCTTATCTTCTGTACGTTTGCGTTCTGGACTTCATTTTGCGTTAGAAAATAATCCAGATGGCCTGGATATTCACACTATTGCAGATCGTGTATTTGAGGAGCTCAAGTTAAAGGAAGTGGACTTTGCAAAAGATCCTTCTACAAACCCAAAATATCCTGATGAGGACAATGAGAGGGCATTAAAAATATACTTACTTTATAGAATCTTCCAAGATTTAAAAAGAGGATGGCGTTACACCCTGCCAAATTTGGAACAAACAGCTCTTTTAAGGATTCAATACAAAAATTTAAAACGACTTTCGGCTGATGACGAAGAATTCAAACATATTCCATTCTTTAACGATTTAAACGCAGAGGCTAGGGAAGAAATTCTTACACAGTTATTGAATTTCTTCAGAACAAATTATGCATTACACCACAGAATTATTTTAGATAACAAATCAGAATCTCAATCAATACTAAAAGACAAACTAGATAGTTCAAAACTTTGGTCTTTAGATCATCATGAATATATTGAATCACCTAATTATATGGTATCAGTTGTTCCCGGTAAAAGTCGACAAAAAGGGATTGGATTTATTTCAATGGGAGCTCGTTCATATATAGGAAAATACTTCAAACGAAAAATGCAGGAAGTCAAACATCCTGTTATGTCAAAAGACGATTTTAAAACTTTCATTGAAGCTCTTTGTGATAAACTGACAGAGGTCAAAATCATGTCAAGAAAAGAAGGTTTATTAGGTAGTTCTGGTGTTATTACGGGATATTTATTAAAAACAGATTATATCCAATGGTTCCCTGGTGATGGAAAAACAGTAGAGATTGATAAAACACGATTTAATACTTACCGCAATTTGGAATTGAAGCCAAATGGTTATTTCCAAAACTTATATCGTACAGATTTCTCAAAATATTCAAAAGAGATCATTGGTCGAGAACATACAGGACAACTTTCAAGTACTGATAGAATCACAAGAGAAGATCAATTCCGAAAAGGTGAAATCTCAACCATGTTCTGTTCACCTACAATGGAACTCGGTATCGATATTGCCAATTTGAATATCGTGCATATGCGAAACGTGCCCCCTAACCCTGCGAATTATGCACAGCGAAGTGGACGAGCTGGACGAAGTGGACAAACAGCAGTTGTATTTACCTATTGTTCTGCATGGTCTCCGCATGATCAAAATTATTTCAATGCGGCTGATACAATGGTGGCAGGTTCAGTTGCTGCTCCGCGAATTGACCTAAAAAATGAAGAATTATTAACTTCTCATTTCAATGCCTACCTACTTATGGAATTGGGGATTAAAGAACTTCATTCATCGGTTGCAGACATATTGGACTTGTCGAATCCTGCAGATATCCATGTGAAAGAATCCATTATCAGTTCAATTGAAAACAACCTAAGATTGTATAAGGACACATGGATCAACTCCTTTAAAAAAGTGGTCGTTTCCATGGAGCCGGATCTGAAAGATACATGGTGGTACACAGATGATTGGTATTTAGTAAAATCTGATTCATTTATTCGCCGTTTCAAGGAAGCTTTTGAACGGTGGAGTACACTTTATTCCTCTGCGTTAAATATGATGAATAGAGCACACGTAGTACAGCAAGATCCGACCTTGAAATCGGATAGCCCTCAAAAAAAAGAAGCAAATACCCAATATGCTGTTGCCAAGAAACAATTGGCTTTGTTGAAGAATGACTCCAATCAGTCGATGAGTAATGAATCTGAGTTTTATATTTTTCGATATCTAGCTTCTGAAGGTTTCCTACCAGGTTATAACTTTACCCGCCTTCCTGTTAGAGCATTTATAGGCTACAAACATAATGATCAAGGGGAATATGTTTCAAGGCCAAGAGCAGTTGCGCTGAAAGAGTTCGGTCCGATGAATACGATTTACCACAACGGTAGTAAATACCGTATCAATAGGATGACTGTTTTAGATGCAGAATCATTGCAACGCAAAGCAAAAATATCTACTGAAACGGGTTACGCCTTTTTGGATGAAGAGGCAGAAACAGCGAATGTAGATCCAATCACAAGGTCACAATTAAAAAATGGAACTAATAGTGAGTTCAGAACAACTTTAATTGAACTTTCAGAGAGTGAAGGAATTCCACAAGAACGTATTTCTTGCATTGAAGAGGAGAGAAATTCATCTGGTTATGAAATTGCGGAATATTTCAGATACCCTCAAGGCATTGGGAGTACAAAAAATGCTACTATTCAAAGTGGAGGTGTTAACCTGATGAACATGATTTATGGTCAATCGACTGAATTAATAAAGGTCAACTGGAAATCAAAAAGATCGCCAGTTGAAGGATTTGCTCTTGACAAAAGAAATGGCAAGTGGTTAACACAAAAGGATCTTGAGAATCAAGAGACCATGGAGAACAAGAAAGATGTGTTAGTTTTTGTTCGTGATACAGCAGATACTCTTTACATACAGCCTTTTTCAGTATTAAAATTATCCAAGGATCAAGTAACTTCCTTAAGCTACGCTATTAAACGCGGAATAGAACGATTGTTCCAGGTAGAAGAAAATGAAATTGGGGTTCGCGTAATGGGAACTGAAGAAAAACCAAACATTCTTATTTACGAAGCATCAGAAGGAAGTTTGGGCATTCTATCCCAATTGATACAAGAACCTGTTCGTATGAAAGAATTGTTTACGGAAAGTTATCGTTGTATGCATTTCGATCCCAAAACAAATGACGAAACAGAATTAGGCAAATCATTACCGAAAGCGTCTTATCAGGATCTATTATCGTATTATAATCAGCGTGATCACGAAATTTTGGATCGTAGAGAAATTAAAGAGGTATTGGAGAAATTGATAGAATGTGAGTACTCTCCAAACCAAGGGGCGAATGATTACGAAGCGCAATATCAAATGCTATTGAATAGCTACGACAAAAATAGTTCTACAGAAAAACCATTAATTGAATACTTATACAAAAACAAATTGGCACTCCCCGATAACGCTCAAGAAAACATGGTGGAGTTCTTCATAAATGCTGATTTCATTTACAACACACAAGATGGAAAAGTACTAGTATTCTGTGATGGGAGTGTTCATGATGAAGAAATCGTTAAACAAAAAGATGAGCACAGCAGGCAACTTCTCAAAGATGCCGGATATGATATTATTGTTTGGCATTATTCAGAAAAGGTTGAAGATCTTGTAATTCGTAGAAAAGATATTTTTAGAAAAGTAATGTAAACATGAGTGCAGCAACACAAAATCAACCGGGTACACTAGTACGTTATCGCAACCGTGATTGGATGGTCTTACCTTCAGATGATTCAGAAATATTGCGAATCAAACCACTAGGTGGTTCTGAAGAAGAAGAAACTGCTGTTTTCTTAGGTTTAAATTTACCATCAGAAAAAATTACCAATGCTAGTTTCCCAGAGCCTGACCCAACACAGTTAGGTGATTTTGCAACAGCTAAATTGCTCTTCAATGCATCGCGACTTTCTTTCAGAAACTCAGCAGGACCTTTCCGTTGTATGGGAAAATTGTCATTCCGACCAAGATCGTATCAGTTGGTTCCCCTAGTCATGGCTCTAAAACAAGATACAGTGCGTTTGATGATTGCAGATGATGTTGGAATTGGTAAAACAGTAGAAGCCTTGATCATTTTGAAAGAGATGATGGAACGAGGAGAAGTGAAGAAGTTTGCTGTAATCTGCCCCTCTCATCTGTGCGAACAATGGCAACAAGAGATAAAAGATAAATTGGATATTGAAGCTGAAATAATTCGATCAAGTACGGCTGCCAAATTGGATCGTATGATTCCGGATGATCAGAGTGTGTTCCACCACATTCCTTTTCAGGTAATTTCCATCGATTACATCAAAGCCGACAAGCGTCGTGGAATTTTCATAAACGATTGTCCTGATTTCATTATCGTAGATGAAGCACATACCTGTGCCTTGCCAGAAGGTTCAAAAACAAAATCACAACAACAGCGTCATTTATTATTACACGATATAGCAAGCAATCCAAAGCGAAATATACTTTTATTAACTGCAACACCACACAGTGGCAAAGATGTAGAGTTCACTTCATTACTTAGTCTCTTGAAACCAGAATTTGGGAAACTCAACTTCGAGCACATAGAGCAAAACGATAAGAAGAAATTAGCCAAATATTTTATTCAGCGAAAGCGTGAGAATATTCGTCGTTGGTTGAACGAAGAAACAGAATTCCCAGAGCGTGACTCAAAGGAAATCGGTTATGCTTTAACGTCTGAAAACCAATTGTTCTATCAGAATCTCCTTCGATTTGCTCGAGGAATTTCTGAAGTAGAAGCTGAAACTAAACAAGCACAGATGTTGCGTTCATGGGCAGCGATTGCCTTAATCAAAGGAGCAATGTCTAGTCCAGATATGGCCGTTGAAATGTTGGAACGAAGAAAGGAAAAATTACTTTCCAGTAGTGAAGAAGTAGAGGCTCCTTCACTGGAAGATACCCTTTTTGAAGATTTGGAATTTTCGTCCGATATTCCAAGAACAGATTTAATAGAGAAATTAGATTTGGAAAGCGACGAAGTTAAAGAATTGATTCTTCTTCAAAACGAAGCAAAATCTCTTGCTCGGAAAGAAGTCGATCGAAAACTTGAAACAACCATCAAATTGATCAAACAATGGATAAAAGAAGGATATGATCCGATTATTTTCTGTCATTACATCGCAACTGCTCACTACGTAAAAAAGCGTTTGATAGAAGAACTACCTAAAAACGTGCGGATAGAAGCAGTCACTTCTGAAATGGCAGATGAACAGCGCCGTGAACAAATTGACCTGATGGGTAAATCCGAAAGTCGAAGGATATTAGTTGCAACGGATTGTTTGAGCGAAGGAATCAACTTACAGGAATATTTCACGGCTGTTTTGCATTACGATTTACCTTGGAACCCAAACCGCATCGAACAGCGTGAAGGTCGAGTAGATCGTTTTGGTCAAACGGCGCCAGAAATTAAAACGTATGTGCTATACGGTGAAGACAATGCTATGGATACCTTTGTTATGGAAGTACTCATCAAAAAGGTGCGCGAAATTCAAAAATCAATAGGTGTTTCTATTAATATCGGTGAGAACAGTAAATCCATTATGGCGGAAGCAGCAAAACGCATTCTTTTTGATCAAAAATCATCTGGAATACAAAGCCGATTATTCGCAGATACAGAGGAAACCGTTACCAATGAATTAGAATTAGCAAGAAAAAAGGGAGAGAACCTTCGAAGTGTATTCGCTCATGAATCCATTGATCCAGAAGCAATTAAAAAGGATTTAGAAGCTGTGGATGAAGCAATTGGAGATGTTGGCACCGTTGCTGAATTTGTACAAGGGGCTGTGGCTCAATTAGGTGGTGTATGCAAAACTGATGGAATTGGATTTATTTTACAACCACAAAATCTACCACCCCACATTCGTCGATTCTTTGGAAAAGAACAGCAAGTGAAAATTAGTTTTACTTCACCTACTCCAAAAGGCTACAAATATATTGGACGTAATCATTCCTTTGTGGAACAATTATGTCATTTCTTGTTGTCTATTGCTTTTGAACCACATCCTGAATATGGTAAAATGGCACGTGTTTGTGAAATACAAACTGAATCTGTTGCTTCAAGAACTGCCCTTATAATGTTTCGTGTTCGAAATTTAATAAAAGAAGTTGCTGCCCATCGTGAATCGGTTGCAGAAGAAATGTATTTGTGGGGGTATCGATCGAATTCGGGTAACATGGAAACGATAGAATATAGAGAAGCAAAAAACTTACTTATGGAAGCTAAAGCTCTCTCAAACTTATCAATTGAGCGTCAAGTGCAGGATATCCAAGAAGAGCTTAAGCGTTTCGAAACCATGAAATCGCAGTTTATTGAACTAGCAAATAAACGTGCAGACAATTTAGTCGAGGCACATGGTCGATTTAAAGATTTGATCGGTGGTCGTCGTTATGAAAAAGCGACGCCGGTGCTTCCTCCTGATGTAATGGGAGTATACATTTTAATGCCAAAACCTAAAGCCTTGTAACACATGAACTATAGTGCAATAAACATACAGGGTAATATCGTTTCCAGCGAAATTCTGGAAAAAGTAAGAACAGAAGATATCCGATACCAGAAGGCTGTTGATTTTGGGTTGAATCCCTCTGGGTCGGTGCGTGATGAAATAAATTTAGCTTGGAGCTTGTCGGTTTCTAATTGGAATGCCTTCAAATCTAAGAGAGAAAATCTCAGTGATTCCGATTCGGGGACACCAGATACACGACGATATTGGATGCTCCCTTTGTTGCAAGTGTTGGGGTATGAGTTAACGAATTCCAATGCGGAAATCATCAACGGTAAAACCTACGCGATAAGTCACCGTGCTACAAACAAAGATGGGTTCCCAATACACATTGTCGGGGTTAATCAATCCTTGGACAAACGAGCAGATAGCGGTGGAACACGACTTTCTCCTCATGCCCTAGTACAGGAATACCTGAACAATAACGAGCACATGTATGCGCTGGTTTCAAACGGTCGCTTTATTCGCATTTTACGGGATGCCACGCGTTTGAGCCGTTTAAGTTATTTGGAATTCGACCTGGAGCAGATCATGGAAGAAGGGCTATACGTGGAATTCGCCTTGATGTACCGGGTCTTGCACGCATCTCGTATTCCTGAAAAACAAGATAGCGGCGCAGAGTGTTTTCTCGAGTTTTACCACCAGGAAGCCTTGGCTTCAGGTTCTCGTATTCGCGAGCGTTTGAGTGTTGCTGTTGAAAATTCAATCAAGGAATTGGCGAATGGTTTATTGCAAAACTCGAATAATCAGGAATTGCGCGAAAAGGTGCTTAATGGAGATCTTGCTGCCAAGGAATATTATCTGCACACCTTACGATTGGTGTATCGTGTATTGTTCTTATTGGTGATCGAGGAGCGAAAACTGATTTATCCAGAAAAACGGGATGAAGACTTAAACCGCAAGCGTTCGATTTACTATGATTTCTATAGTGTTCAGCGTTTAACCAAATTAGCTGAAAAGCTGATTTATGTAGATCCACGTAAAACCGATTTGTGGCAATCCCTAATCACAACGTTTGCTTTGTTTGAAAACGAACAATACGGTAAGAAGTTAGGGATTTCGCCACTGGGTGCAGGAATTTTTTCTCCGAATGCTTTGGGAATCATATCGCACCAACTCATTGATAACGAAACCTTATTGCGTGTCCTTCGCTACTTGGTGACATTCGAAAATGAACAAGGTCAGCGTGTTCGCGTGAACTATGCCGATTTGGATGTAGAAGAATTTGGTTCGGTGTACGAAGGCTTGTTGGATTACGATCCTCAGATTATTGACAATTCAGAAGAACCTATTTTTGGTTTTGTAAAAGGAGACGATCGTTCATCTAGTGGTTCTCATTACACGCCGGAAGAATTGGTAAGACCCTTGATCAAACATTCCTTGGATTACCTCATCGAAGACAAACTCAAAGAAGCAGATCCAGAGAAAGGTTTATTATCCTTAACCATTTGCGATGTAGCTTGTGGAAGTGGACATATCTTACTGTCAGCAGCACGACGTGTGGGCTTTGAATTGGCAAAAGTACGTAGCAAGGAAGACCAACCAACTCCATCTGTATTGCGTGTGGCGGTGCGTGATGTGATCCGTCATTCTATTTACGGAGTGGATTTAAATCCCTTGGCGGTTGAGTTGTGTAAAGTAGCCTTATGGTTGGAAGCACACGAACCGGGTGAACCACTCAATTTCTTGGACCACCACATTAAGTGCGGAAATGCCATTGTAGGATTAGCTCATGCCGAAGAATTAGAAAAAGGGATTGCTTCTGAAGCCTTTAAATCCTTACCAGGTGATGACAAAGAAATTGCTTCTGCATTTAAGAAGCGTAACGATCAGGAATTAAAAACGAGTGGTCAGCTGAGCACCTTTGATGTTGGCAAGGTAGACAACGAGCTTAAAGATGTACAAGGCGATTTCTTGAAGTTTGCGCAATTACCTGAAAACACACCGGAACAAATTGCCAAAAAAGAAAAAGCCTATCAAGATCTAACCAACGGTAAAAAATGGTGGCGTTTGAAGAATTTGGCTGATTTGCAGGTTGCTCAATTCTTTATTCCAAAAACAATTGCCAATAAAGAAAAACTGACAACGCATGGCCAATACATGACTTACTTGCAACAAGGAACGCAGATATTTGATCGTGGAGCGAGCATGGCCATTAGCCAAGAAAAACGCTTCTTCCATTGGTTCTTGGAGTTTCCGGAAGTTTTTCAAAAAGGAGGTTTTGATTGTATTCTGGGGAATCCGCCTTTCTTAGGTGGTAAAAGAATAAGTAAAAATTTTGGCGATAGTTTATTGAACTTTCTAAAAAAGTACTTTGAACCGGACGCTGGTATTACAGATCTTGTTGCTTACTTTTTCAGAAGAGATTTCAATTTAATAAACTCAAATGGGTTTGTTAGTTTGATATCAACAAATACTATTTCACAAGGCGACACACGGATGACTGGTTTAGAACAAATTATTGCTAATAATGGTACGTTAAATTTCGCCGTTAAATCAATGAGGTGGCCTGGTCAAGCCGCGGTATTTGTCGCTATGATTGCTTTTACAAAGAGGAGCATAAAAACAAAATTTTTGAATAATCAATTGGTTCAAAATATTAATTCTTTATTAGAATCTGGAGAATCAATGATTCCCTTTAAATTAATTTCTAATCAAAAAAAGTGTTTTGTAGGTAGTTATGTATTGGGAACAGGTTTCATCTTGGAAAAGAAAAGCGCTTTGGAAATACTTAACAATGAACCGTTTTATAAGGACGTCCTTTTCCCATATCTCAATGGTGAAGATTTTAATCAAAACTATGAAACTAAAGCCGATCGATTTGTGATAAATTTTGGTGATCGAAGTGAACAGGATAGTTTAAAGTACCCGATTCTTTTCAACAAAATTAAAAATGATGTTTTACCAGAAAGATTAACAAAAAAAGAAAAAAAACTAATTGAATATTGGTGGAAGTACGCTCGACCAGCAACTGACTTATACAAAGCAATAAACAATTTTGAAAAAGTTCTTGTGACATCCCGAACAAGTAAAACATTGGCATTCGGTTTTGTAAATAACAATCAGGTATTTAGTTCCAATTTAACAGTGATTTCCCTCAATAAATTTGAACATTTTAGTGTAATGCAATCTAATATTCACAGTGCTTGGGCTTGGAGATATGGGACAACGATGAAGTCAGATTTAATTTATGCACCGAACGAATGTTTTGAAAATTTCCCTTTTCCTAAAATAAACTTATCTGAGCATGATAATTATCTTGAGAATCATGGTCAGTCATATCATGAATTTCGCAGAATGCTGTTGCTTGATATAAAACTGGGTCTTACTAAAACTTATAATCTAATTCACAGTAATTGTATTAACAAAAATGCAATAAATGAAAACGACAAGCAGGTTGCAGGATTCATTAAACACTTGGAAAAAACACCAAACACCATATCATTCGATGAGGCAGCTAAGGGCATTGTGAAATTGCGGGAACTCCACAAAGAAATGGATGAAGCCGTATTGGAAGCCTATGGTTGGCACCAGGATGATTCAAAATGGGGCAAGGCCATTCAGTTGCGCCATGATTTCTATGAGGTAGATTATTTACCGGAGAATGATCGTGTACGCTACACCATCCACCCGGAGGCACGCAAAGAGGTTTTAAAGCGTTTGTTGCAATTGAACCACGAGCGCTATGCAGAGGAGGTTGCTCTAGGGTTGCATGATAAGAAGGGTGGGAAAAAAGAAGATAAAGCTAAAAAGGCAAAGTTATCTAAAGCCGAAGAAGGGCCTAGTTTGTTTGATTGAATTATATGAAAATGGATTGTATAAAGTATTCTATAGAAATGGTCGCAGCAGTAGTAACAATTCTTGGATTTGTTGGAATTGTGGTGCAATTAGGGTTGCAAAAGAAGAAGGATAGAATAGAACTGATTTTGAAATTATCTGCAGACTTCTTTAACAATTCCAAGTTCATGGCTGTTTTTAAGATTTTGGATTCAGACTCGCTATCAGAGTGTAATAATTCCATTCGAAAAATTATTGAAGGCGGTGAGATAAAATCTGTTGACGGCAAACCTATTGAAGGAGTAGAAGAAATTGATTTAAATTCTTACATGAATTTTTTCAATTCATTAGCAATCTTGGTCGAAGATAAAATCGTTTCTCAATCCGATGTTATGAAATTATTCCGATACCAGTTGGAGAAAACATTTACGTCCGTTGAAATGATTCGATACATGGAAGATTATGGGTTTGATAGGATTAAATTATTATTACCGAATTCCTTTTTCTTTTATGCCACATTAGCAACTAAAAATGACCGAGAACTTTTAAATGAAGTTAAACCAATTAGCGAATTTTTAGGCGATGGAAGAAAAATAAAATTGCATAATTACAAGATTGAAGTCGTTGGTGCAAATGCAGAATACAAAGGATTAGTTAAGTCAAAGGACAGGAAAATAAAACCATTTGAAGGAAGTGAAGTACACATATCGGATGATGCAGATTGGACAAAATTATTTGACACATTAGATAATTATGAAGAGGTAGATGTTCTTTATACAAGGTCAATCATACAAGTTAATAAAAAGCAATTCCTTTGGGTGTATTTGAAAAAATAAAATGGACATTCAATCACTGATAAATAAAATAGAACAAGGTAAATTCCCTGAAAAGTTTCCTCATTTCGGCGGAGCCAACCTCATCATTACAGACGATCCAAATCGCAATTATCATGAAGGTGATGTTGTGGTTCATTCAGAACATGCCTCAGCTTTAAGTTGGTTAGTTGTGGAACTCAAAAGAATCTATGATTCCAAATTGAATTCATTAAACAAATATGATTTTTATCCATACATCGGAGAATTGATTCAATCCTCTGTTAACGCAAATGACGATCTGTTTGAAACAATGTTATTCGTAGTCCAAAAAATCAAAGAAGATTGGTAATCCCAAAATTTAAATATGCAAACACAAAAATATTCCGTTAACCAGCACCTTATTGAAACCCTATTGGTATGGGTTAAAAGTGGTGAAATTGCTATTCCTGAAATACAACGTCCATTCGTTTGGGATTCATCTAAAGTCCGTGATTTGATGGATAGTTTGTATCAAGGATATCCTGTTGGTTACGTAATTACATGGAGAAATCCGAATGTAAGATTGAAAGATGGAAGTACCGCTGAAGGTAAAAAAGTGTTGATTGATGGGCAGCAACGCATAACTGCCTTGACAGCAGCCATTTTGGGAGATTATGTGGTAAACAAAGAATACAAACGTATTCGAATTAAAATTGCTTTTAATCCAATAGAGGAAAAGTTTGATGTTCAAACACCAGTTATCTTAAAAGACAAGACTTGGATTCCCGATATTTCAGAAGTCTTGAATGGGACAGTCAACTCATTTGGGTATATCAATGCCTATTTGCAAAACAACCCAGATGTTAACCAAGATAAGGTAGTTGAAGCCATCAACAATTTGTTCAACTTAACGAAGAAACAAATCGGTTTAATTGACCTTGCAGGAGATTTGGATATAGAAACGGTTACTGAAATTTTTATCCGTATCAATTCCAAAGGTGTTGTATTAAGTCAAGCAGATTTTGCCATGAGTAAAATCGCTGCTAATGACAACTACGGAGGTCAAGAATTAAGAAAAGCCATAGATTATTTTAGTCATTTGGCAGTTGCACCAGAGTTTTATCAATTCATCAAAGACAATGATGCTGATTTTGCAAAAACCGATTATTTCCAAAAAATGGCATGGCTTCGTTCCGAAAACGAAGATTTATATGACCCATCCTATACCGATGTATTGCGTGTAGCTTTTACCTCCCAATTCAACAGAGGTAAATTGTCTGACTTGGTTAGTTTACTCTCAGGGAGAAATTTTGAAACACGAACATTTGAGGAGCATATTGCAAAAGAGTCATTTGAAAAATTAAGTGCAGGAATTGGTCAGTTCATAAACGAAACGAATTTCAAACGTTTCATTATGATTATCAAGTCAGCTGGTTTTATTTCTCCGAAATTAATTCGTGCTCAAAACGCCTTGAACTTTGCATATATCCTCTTTCTAAAGCTTCGTGAGAAAGGAGAAAATCCTGCTAACATTGAAAAGTATGTTCGCCGTTGGTTTGTTTTATCCTTACTAACTGGACGTTACTCGGGTTCTGCAGAATCAAGTATCGATTATGACAGTAAACAAATTGCCAATAAACCATTCGACCAATTTTTGCAGGAAGTAGAAGAAGCAGATTTATCAGATGCATTTTGGAATGCTTCACTCGTTCAAAGTTTAGATTCCTCTGTGAGCAGTAGTCCATATTTTTTAGTTTACCTAGCAAGTCAAGCAAAAGCAAATGATAAAGGTTTCCTTTCAAAAGAGATTACTGTAAGTGATTTAATTACATATAGAGGTGATATCCACCATATCTTCCCAAGAGATTTTTTGAAGAAAAACGGAATGGAGCGAGGAAAATACAATCAAATCGCGAACTACGTCTACATGCAACAAGAAGTAAACATTGCCGTGGGTAACAAAGCACCAGATGCTTATTTCTCAGAGGTCCTGGAACAATGTCATGGCGGTGCATTAAAATACGGTGGAATTTCTTCATTAGACGAATTACATGAGAACTTGAAATCAAACTGCGTTCCGGAATCCATATTTACAATGACTTTAGATCATTATGACGAGTTTTTAAAAGAACGAAGAAAATTAATGGCTCAAAAGATGAAAGAGTATTATTTCAGCTTGTAATGAAATTCGGTTTCCGCATACCGATGTAATCCAGAAATTAAGAAATTGATAAAATTATAAACTTAATTATTTAACATATGAAAATTGACAAATACAAAAGCACAAGTGAGTTTAAACAAGAATTAATAGAAAAATATGATGTGAAATCGGTAAATGCATCTGGTCATTTGGCTACAGCATTGACGACTTTTCAATACATTTCCCTTTTTATTCCAGATGGCCTTAGTCCTGAACAAGAGGAAGACATTATTTATTCTTATTTAAATGGTATTGGTAATCATCAAAAAGTCAAAGAAAATTTGAACCAAATCCAAGAAGAATTTGTGATGAATTGCCAGATTGCTATTATTAATAATTCCCCTAACCTATTTAAGGAATCATCTATTTCGACAAAAGTTGGTATGAATATGTCCATTTTAGCTTTAGGTACACTAGGAAGCTCAATGGGTGATCATAAGATTAATGAGCATTATACAGTTAATCACTTACAAGAAGATTTATTTTTTCTTTATTTTAAAATGTACTTCGATTATTTAAAATACGATCGTACCAAAGTAACCCTTAATCCAAATAATAATTACAAAGTTGAGGGTTCAACTCAACAAAAATCAAATAGTCAAAGTGCGGGATGTTTAGGAGTCTTTATTTTTATCCTAATTTCCGTTGCAACAGCCTTGACAATTGTTTAAAAATGAATAAATTACTACATTTGAAATCAAATTACACTAAACTAATCATGAATAAACTAATCTTAACCATTGTTTTTGTTTTTGCCATTTTTATTAGTTTTTGCCAATCTTACTTAGGATGGGCAACTAAGCAAGTAAATTTCAGATCTGGTCCTGGCACAAATTATGAAATCATTTCAACTTTACAAGCTGGAGCTCAAATATTTATTGTTTCGGATGTGCCAGAAAATGATTTTTACAACGTAATCGATATTGCCACCGATAAGGAGGGTTATTTGCATAAATCCTTTGTTAAAATTGGAGATAAAGTTGACGCAAATAGTGAAGGCATGTTTGCTATAACTGGTAAGTCCACTTCTGAACAACCACAATTAGATATTTACAATAATACTTCAATCACAATGACGTTAAAACTCGATAACAATAGGTACGTTTTTTCGCCTCAAGAGAAAAAATCAATCAATTATTCATCAGGAAAATGTTCATATCGTGCATCTGCTCCGGGTGTTATTCCAAGTGTTGGCTCTGAATTCTTTGAAAGCAATGGCATTTACACATGGGAATTCTATATCGTTACAGGCATCCGATAGAGGTATAATTTCAGAGATACGCAAAAGAAATGAATCTTATAATTAACAATCCATATCGAATTTTAGGGCTATTGGTAGGAAGTTCAGCTGCTCAACAAAATAGACAAATAAGTCGGCTTAAAATGTATATTGAAGCAGAACAAGAACCTGAACAAGACTTCAGTTTTCCTTCTCTTGGCATTAACAAAAGATCAATAGATAAAATTGAATCTGCCGCTTCTAAATTGAATTTGGATGCAGATAAAATGTTGTATTCACTTTTTTGGTTCTATAATGGAAATCCTATTACTGACGAACCTGCTTTTGATGCTTTAAGAGAAGAAGGAACTGAAGAAGCCCCTGAAATTTGGAGAAACTTAGCAATTAATGATGAGGATGATACATTTAATCCTATAACAAAAAGAAATGCTTCTGCATACCATAATCTTTCTACCTACTACCTGAATGAATATGGTATTGATGAGGAAACGATGAAACTTAAATTACTTTTTATTGAAAGTGATTATTTTAAAGAATTAGTCGATAAAGCAACAGACGTAACTTACAAGATTTCTCAAAAAGAAGCACAGTTAATGTTTTTAAATGCATTAATTCAGTATGATAATATTGATGAATCTGAGTTACTTGATGCGATAGCTGATATTGATTTTATTGCAAAAGAGGAATTTTTAAAGAAAGCTGTTGATACACCTATTTCAAAAATTGAAAGCGAAATTCAACAGTCAAGATCAAAACGTCAAGCGAACAAAGCGATTGCAATATCCATCGGGAAAAACTTACACACAGCAACAAAATCGAATCTTCAATTAGTCCAAAGTGTATTAGGCTCTACAAATATTAAATACTCAAGTATTGCCGATAAGGTTGCTGATGAAATTCTTCAATGTGGTATAGACTACTTTAAACATTTTAGGGATTCAACCAAAGACCCTAGTGCAGACTCATTAAGTTTATTCACAATTGCAAAAGGTATCGCAAAAGGAGCAGTTGTTAAACAAAGAATAAATGAAAACACTGAAAATCTAAAGGATTGGATAGATGGAAAAGAAGAACGAGAAAAAAGTGCACAAATTGTTTCAGATCTCGAGGTAATTAAAAATCTAATTGACGAATTTGAACTCAAACCTGAAACAATAGCAAATGCTAGAATAATAATTTCAAGGGCAAAACCTCACTTATCAAGCATAAAGTCGGTCCTCGGGGTTTCAGATGAGTTGTATCTTAATATTTGTACAAGAATTGCAAGTGATGCACAGGGCATGTGTGTGTCAGAAATAAATAAATTACAAGATCGCATTAGTAGTGCATATGATTACACCTCAAAAAATATACTTCTCAGAACATTAAAAGATAAAGTTCAGGAAGCATGGGCAATAACAGAAAGCATTGGGCTAATGGATTTAAATCCTGCATTCCGAACTCAATGGCAATCAAATAAAAACAGTCTAGCTTCACTTAAAAGTACATTAAGTTCAATTTCAACTGGAAGTTCAACATCTAGTAGTGGAACAGGTACAAGAACAAGTGGTGGGTCCAGCAGTGGGTCTAGCGACTCTGATCTGCCAGAATGGGTAAAAATTGTCGGGGCAATTATTGCTATCATTATATTGGTTAAAGCTTGTAGTTAATTAATGAAATTTATAATAAATGAATGAATTAGATGAAAACAACCCACTGATACTTCAATGTAAGGCCCGGGTTCAACAATTTTTTATAGATTTCGACAATTCTCCTTTTGAAGAGAAAATTAAATTAATTATAGAATTTATTGAATCTAATTTTGATGCTGTTGAAAACGCAAAAAGAATTCTTGGTGAGCATACCGAAGAATTTAGATTTTATTCGGATTCTATTTTCATGATGCCTGCAGCAAAATTTACTGAGCTACTGGAACTTTGTAAATCTAATTCTCAAAAAAGGAATAAAATTTTTGAACCTGTAAGTGACCAAAGTTACGGTGCAACAATGTGGGATCAATATACATACATTATGGTTAGGAATTATCCAAGCGGTCCTGTCAAAGGATGGCCTTTTAATCAAGATGCACGAATTTCTTGGACAATGCCTCTTCTTGAATTTGGCAATTTAAAAACTCAGAAAAGTACTCCAAAAGCAGAAGGCTGTTACATTGCTACTATGGCATATGGTGATTACGATCATCCACAAGTTCTAACACTCCGATATTTTAGAGACGATTATCTTTCCAAAACGCTGTTAGGAAGAAGTTTCATTAAGTTTTATTACTTTATTTCTCCAAAAATGGTTAAAGTATTTCAAAATAATAAGGGGTTGAATCACTTCATTCGAAAATCCCTTGATGTATTTATTAAAATAATTTCAAAATGAAAAAAATAGTTGTTTTATTATCTGTTATTAGTTGTTTCACCATCTCATTTGGACAAGAGAACAACAATAAAATTGAAAAAGAAATAGATGGATTAAAAACTCAAATTAATTCGCTTCGTTCTAGCAATAGCAATTTGAATGATGAGATAAATTCCTTAGAATCACAAATTGAAGAATTAAATGTGAATTTGGATTCTCTGAATGTTCAAGTTAGAAATAACGAGTCATCTATAAATACAAAAAGTACAAAACTCAACTCACGGATAACAACTACCGAAACCAAAACGAATGAAAAATTGGTTAAAGTAGATGAAACCATTGGAAAAACAACTCTGTACAGTATTATAGGTGTTTTACTCGCAATAATCCTTTCTGGTATTTTATATTTCCTTTTGATTCGACGCCAAAAGGTTGATAAAACCGACATGATAGAAAAATTATCAAAAACTAAATCTTCAATAGAGGAAGTCCTTGTTAAAGAGTTCGAAAAGCAAACTGAACTAATGGAAACACAAATTAAATTAATGGAGAGTAATTCGTCAAAAGGAGGTTCGAGTAATGATGAAATTGATCACACCTTAGCATTGCGCGTAGCCGACGAAATTACCTTAATTGAAAGAAATATCAGTTTAATGGACGCCAGTGTTAAAGGTCTAAAACAACTATCTCGCTCTGTGACTAAACTTCGTGATAATCTAAAATTAAATGGTTACGAAATCCCCGAACTTTTGGGCCAAAAATATGATCAAGGAATGAGACTAATTGTTGTAAGTTCAGTACCTGATGAAAACTTAGAAAAAGGAATTGAGATAATTTCAAAAGTTATCAAGCCTCAAGTAAATTATAATAATATTATGATTCAGACGGCTCAAGTTGAAATTTCTGCTGGTTATTAATTAAAATTTTAGTATGAGAAATAAAATAGACTATGGAATTGATTTAGGTACAACCAATTCAGCAATTGCAAGAATCGAAAATGGAAAACCCATTATTAAAAAATCTGATACCTTAAAGGATACAACACCTTCAAGTGTTAGTTTCAATAAAAAAGGAGATTCTTTAGTTGGTGATACCGCATTCAATATTTTGAAGATAGACAATGCAAGATCACTAAAGAATTTTGAAAAAATTTCAAATACATTCATAGAGTTTAAAAGAACAATGGGTACAACTCATACCTATGAAAGTTCCAATGCAGGTAAAACTCTTAGTTCAGAGGATTTATCTGCCGAGGTTCTAAAGAAATTGAAATCTTATATTATTGATGAAAATGTTGACTCGGTAGTAATTACTGTTCCAGCGAAATTTTTAAATCCTCAAAAAGATGCGACATTAAAAGCAGCAAAAATGGCAGGATTTAAACATGTAGAACTTCTTCAAGAGCCTGTAGCAGCAGCAACAGCATATGGTTTAGCCGCAAAAAACAAAGATGGCTATTGGCTTGTTTTTGATTTTGGAGGTGGTACGTTTGATGCTGCCCTTGTGAAATCAGAGGAAGGGATTTTATCCGTTAAAGACACAGCTGGTGATAATTGGTTAGGAGGTAAAAATCTTGACAATGCAATTGTTGATGAGCTCATTATACCTTATTTGCAAAATAATTACTCAATTGATTTCGTAATCGAGGATGAATCAAAATTGCAAATACTCCGCGATGCAGTTAAACCTTATGCTGAAGATGCAAAAAACCAATTGTCTTTTAAAGAGTCGTATAGCATTCTTTCAAATTTGGGTGATTTACCTTTTGAGGATGAAAATGGAGAAGAACCAGAAATTGATGTTACGGTTTCTCAATTAGAATTAGAAAGTATATTATCTCCAATTTTTCAAAAAGCAATAGATATTACTAAAGATTTATTGAAACAAAACAATCTTAAAGGAAGTGATTTAGATGCATTAATTCTAGTAGGTGGACCAACATATTCACCAATACTCAGAAAAATGTTGAAGGAACAAATAACAGAAAAAGTCGATACCTCTATCGATCCAATGACCGCTGTTGCCACAGGTGCAGCATTATTTGCATCCACAATTACAGTTTCAGATGAAGTTCAGAACGAAAATAGGGATAAAACAAAGCTGCAACTTGAACTAAATTATGAGGCCACTACCGTAGAAATGGATGGAATGATTAATATTTCTATTTTAAAAGATAAAACTGACGGAGTAATTCCAGAAAAAGTTTTGATAGAATTAGTCAGAGGGGATGGTGCATGGTCTAGTGCAAAAAAACAAATTGGTGAAAAGAAATCATTATTTACTGTTTTATTAAATGAAGGCTCTAATCAATTTACTGTTAACGCTTATGATGAACTAGGGAACAGAATTGAATGTCAACCAAATCAATTCACGATTCTTCAAGGGATAGGAGGTCTTGATAATATGACCGTTCTTCCTTATAACATAGGGATTGCAAAATACTTCTCTGTTGAAGAAAAAGACTTATTTTCAGCAGTTCCTGGTTTAGAGAAAAATAAAAAAGTACCGGCAGTTGGTATTAGAAATGGCTTAAAGACAAGAAGTCAGATACGCCCAGGAATTTCAGATGATATTATTCGAATTCCTATTTATCAAGGAGAAAATGGTGCCGACGGAACAAATCCACTTTTAAACAATTGGGTGTACGATGTTATAATAACTGGTGATACAATTCCTAGTCTAATTCCAATTGGAAGTGATGTTGATATTACAATTAAAGTTGATAGATCTGAAAAAATGCAATTTTCAGCCTATTTTCCTGTAATTGACCATACTGAAGAGTTAGAAATAGATATAAAAAATGCAGCACCACCAGATACGAATCATCTCAAAAAAGAAATTCATATTGCTAAAAAAACGGCACAAAAAGTAAATGACTCAAAAACATTGACAAATCTAGAAAGTCTCGAAGCACAACTAGAAAAATCTGGAGGGAGTGCTGATGGAAAACTTCAAATTCTAGATGGATTGAGAAAGGATCTACTAACCCTAGAAGCTAAAGAAAAGTCTGTCCTTTGGCCTGAGATTGAAAAAAACTTAAAAGAGAGTTATTACGAGTTAGAAGAACTTATTAATAAGATAAAATTGAACGACACGGAGGAAACTTTGAATATGCAAAAAATTGATGCACATCTCAATGAAATTCATGAAAAAGTAGAGCATTGTATCAAGGAGAAGGATATAAAAACAGCAAAAGAACTCACCAAAGAGATTGATCAATTAGATTTTGAATTACGTAATGCGGTTACGGGAAATGCAATAGATGTTCAATATTTGAATCACCTTAATGAATCTTTTAACAGCTATAATTGGACTGATAATAACAAAGCAAGGAAACTTATTAATGAGGGAATACAACAAGTTAATAATGGAAGAACGAGTGGTGTTAGAAATATTATAATTCAATTAATTGGATTAATGCCTGATGATGAAAAACCAGAAACACTAGGATAGTTTATGAGTAAAGGTTCACTAATTAAGGGGTTCAAAATAAAAGAAAATTACGAAGTATTACTGAATGTTAAAGTTAATTCAACAGCTGAAACATACAGAGTTCGTGGAAAAGATAAAAGAATATACCTTCTTAAACTTTTTAAACCAACCAAACTTAAAAGATCAGCATTTAATGAAGATGGTGAACTTCTTGAGATTAATTACCTAAAGTCATTCGATCATCCAAATGTTTTAAAATATCAAGATAGTGGAGATTTAATTATTGAAGGTAAAAAATATCCTTTTTTAATTTTACAATTTATACCTGGTGAAACACTATCTGAAAGGATAGTTCGAGAGCCATTCAATTCAATATATGACATTAAACTAGTTGCCAATGGCGTACTTGAAGGATTAAAATACATACATTCACTAGAAGTTCCTATAATCCATAATGAATTAACCCCTCAAAACATTATGTTGGATTTAAGCGGCAATATTCCTACACCGAAAATAATTGATTTCGGTTTTGCACGATCATTTAATCAATCAGCTAAATCCTACAACAAGGATGGATTGAATATAAATCATATTGCTTCTGAGTGTTTTAATTCTATTTACTCTCCTCAATCAGACATATATTCAGTCGGAGTTCTAATATATCAATTGATTTATGGTTTGCCACCTTGGTTTCGAGATATATCTAAAATTGATACTGAAAGAAATAAGATAGAAGACCTGATAGTAAAAGAAAGATCTAAACCATTAGATTTCAAGGATGTATCAGATCGTTTTGTTGACTTTAATGATGACATAATTCCCATCATTCGAATGGCTTTAGAGGAAGATCCTGACGATAGGTTTCAAAGTGCCGAAGATTTCATTAAGGTTCTAAACGGTGAAATTGATATTCAAGATCTACAAACCTCAAAAAAAGTCAAATCGAAAAATGACCAAGAAAGTAAAATAAAGAAATTAAGACCATCAGGTAAGGGCTTTGATGCTATTGCAGGAATGCAAGAACTTAAAAATCAACTCAAAATAGATGTGATTGACGCTCTTCACAATCCTGAAGAATATGCAAAATATGGTGTCACCATTCCCAATGGTATGCTACTTTACGGTCCTCCTGGGTGTGGGAAAACGTTTTTTGCAAAACACTTTGCCGAGGAGGTAGGATTTAATTTCATGTTTGTCACTCCTTCAACTCTTAAAAGCAGATATGTCAATGCAACTCAAGAGAACATCGCGAAGATGTTTGAAGAAGCAGAAAAAAATGCCCCAACAATTATTTTTATTGATGAAATAAACGAATTACTTCCAAACAGGGATAGTGATGCTCATGAAATGTCAAAAAGTGCAGTTAATGAAATGCTTGCCCAAATGGATAGAACAGGAGACAAAGGCATTTTCATTATTGGGGCTACGAATTACCCTGATTTAATTGACCCTGCTATTTTGAGAGCAGGTCGTTTGGAAAAAAAGTTCTATCTATCTCCTCCAGATTTAAGTGCAAGAGCTGCTCTGTTTGAAATGTACTTAAAAGGAAGACCACTAGACTTTGGTTTAGATTATATTAAACTTGCAGAAATCACTGAAAATTATGTTTCGGCTGATATTGAATATTTAGTTAATGAGGCTTCTAGACATGCCATGGTTTCAAAATCAAGAATTACTATGGAAGTTCTTAAACATACGATTGAGAAATCTTCTCCGTCTGTACCATTAAAAGAACTAAAAAAATATGAATTAATAAGAGCTTCTCTTCATTCTGAAAATAGCGAAAAGACAGAAAAAGATTCTGAAAGAAAACGTATAGGTTTTAAATAAATAATATGGAAAAAACTGAATTCGAAAAATTACTTCTAAAAACAGCATTTTGTTGTTTGGCTTCTGATGGTAACATTGATAAACGTGAAATAGATCTTATTCAATCAATATTCACGCATTATGACCAGTATAAGAATGTCAATTTGAAATCTAAGATTAATTCTTTTATTGAGCTTTATAATGAAAAAGGAAAGGATTTCTTTACATTTTATTTCGATTTATTAAAAGACACAACATTTTCTTTGGATGAAGAATTAATAATTATTGATATTGCTATTCGCACAATTCAAGCAGATGACTTAATAGAATATTCCGAAATTAAATTTTTCAAAATTATAAGGCATCATTTAAAAGCAACAGATTCGCAAATCTTAGAAAAGTTTCCTGATATTGAAATCTTTTTAGAAGAAGATATTGCAACTGAATCTATATATGATATAATGAAAAAACAGTATTTTGATACAGTAGAGTTGCCACAATTTGAAATAATTAAATTTTAAAAATTTTAATTGAATGGAATTTCTCGAAATGGTCTAATCCTGCAATGTTTAATTATGACAAATTCTCAACGTTTTTTTATTATTTATTTTTCATTAGAAAAAGGATTGATTCATTATCAAAATTCTAAAAAATTGTTTACTTCATTTTTTGAATTAACAAAGGATCCGCACATCCTAAACCAAAATGAGTATATTGAAAAAATTAAAATTGATGAGGAAATAATGAATATTAAATCTATTGTTGATTTATTGAATTTATCCTTGATGTTTTCTGGCAAATTAAGACATGAATTTGAATTGAACGTATTTAAACCTTTTAGAAGTATAGTTGTTTCTAATCAGGGTAGGATTGCTTCTAATGACATAGATCTTATTTTGGATTTTTGGTATGACACACCAAAATTATTTTGTGAATCTGGAGAATATAAAAAAATTATTCTAAAGATTATTGATGAAACATCTTATTTCGAGCATTTTAATTACTACCATTATTCAAGGAATAGTCAAATAAAAATATCTGGAGTAGTTAATTATTCAAAACTTGGAGGCCTTTCTTCGTCCATGATTCGTTACATAGAATTGAATCTGGGGATTCCTGATTTCGAAATAGATATAAATAAAATTGTTGAAAGGCTTCGTTTACAGAAAAGATCATCTTATTCTATAGAATTAGCTCAAGAAATATTTAAAAATTCACAAGTGGATTATACTAGTTTTTGGCCAAAGATTATTAAGAATAAAAATTAATTAAGATCATTATTGCAATGCATAAATTTAGCCATGTGAAAAGTGGGCCATTCGCTTGATTGTAAATCGTTGGTTGTGATTAAAAAAGTTTACTATGCGATTAAATGAAAATTCAATATTAGAAATTCAAACGGCTGAATCTGCTGCAATAATTGTTTATAAGAACATAGGTTTTGAAGGCTTAGGAGATGATATGGGAGAAAATTTTACAATCACAGAAATTGAGGGCTTAGGAACGGATTATTGGAGTTACAGTTACAATAATGTTTTAAATTGTTTAAATCATTTGGAAAACCCACCCATGAAACTTGGTAGAAATTTTATAAGTTGGTGGCTATATAGAGAACCTTTTTTTGTTGATAATTCAATTAAATCAATCTTGAGACAAAGACTATTAGATTATCATTGGACAGGAGAAATAAGGAAAAACTTTAGAAATCCAAATTATTATTTTAATCGTGATAATTTTTTAGAATGGCACATTTTACTCGAGATTGAATTCGACAAAAAACTTTTAGACTTAATCTATGCTGAAGGAACTCACTGTTATAAAGAGAGTGCTGAAATAACAATATTCTTTGATGGGTTTTTACAATTACCATATTCAAGAATCTCCTTGAAAATTGACTTATTTCCTAACTATCAAAATTTTCTTAATTATCTATTTGGCCTTATTAGGAATGAAGTAAATCAATTTTCTTATGGTAAAGAATGGATTCTATTTAACACCATTAGTGGACAGGTTTTAAAAAAAAATAATTTAAATGAATCGAGTCCATTAAGCGATTTAATGATTAATAACTCTGACAACATAATTTGCTACAAGATATAACTACAACCTTACACCACCTAACCAAAAGTGCCGACTCAGTGGTTAAATCATGCTATATACTTCTTTCAAAGTTTTTGCTTATATTGAAAGTAGAGCGCTTTTAAATGGCTATCTTTGGGTAGCTTCAAATCACCATTCTTGCAAAGTTTACGATCACACCTTTTTAGAAAGAAGCAAAAAAAGTAATAAAATTAGGTCTCTGGATTTGTTCATTCAAGGTCAAACCCTTCGGGTTTTGATAAAATTATCTCCACCCTTTCATTTCTCTAAATTCCTCGTAATCATTAAACAGAATCTAATTCGTGATTATAATTTTCTAATTTCATTAATCAGAAAGTATGGAAAAAGGCATTTAGAGTTGAAGAGGTTGTGTGTCTTTCAGGAAACGTTGCAACAAAATAAATAAGTAAATAAAGAAATTAATAGCGTTTTATACAATTATTTTATAAAATAATCGTAAAAGCGTATGTATTCGAATGTATCCGTTGAAATCTGCCATTATTCGAATTTATTCTACTTTATCCGGATGTATCCGTTTTAATTTGATTTATGGCGTTTTATTTTTTAAAATAATTTGATCAAAAAATATTAAATAGAGCATGCAAGTTGTTTTTTTTAGAATAATTATTCATTGTCTAAATTGAAAATTCTTGGGGTCAAAAACATGATATTTATGTTATTTTGTTACTAATGAATTTTACTATTATAAAGTTGTAATTTATGAAACAATAGTATTTTGATGATTATTTAAATTGGATTTAATTGAAATAAAAATCTTTCGAGTTGGATTGTCTTGGACGTATTTATTTTCTCCTATTTTGAGAAAATTAGTTGTTTTTTTTCGATTAATTATTGATCAGATTATTTCCTTTTCTTATTTCTTTTTTGAATTGAAAATTCACTTTCGATGAGGGAATTTAAATCCTTGTAAAAGTTTGATTTTTCGAGTTCCGGGGTCACAAAAGGAAACCCTGGTGCATGCATCAGGGTTTTTTGGTTAGTACTCAATAAACCTATGAAATGAATATTAACATTTCATACTATTTTAAATCTAATCTACGTATAACCACGTAACGCTTAT
>Ga0315905_10000808_pt1 | contig 34164 bp, 37 predicted proteins | sample LakEriMetagenome_5_FD_203522 | JGI IMG/M metagenome (GOLD analysis project Ga0315905, IMG submission 203522) | Freshwater fungal communities from buoy surface, Lake Erie, Ohio, United States - Buoy 4 MA121 | ecosystem: Environmental > Aquatic > Freshwater > Lake | place: USA: Lake Erie, Ohio... | reverse complement strand
ATGATGGGCGCTGAAGGATTAACCAATGCCACACAATATGCTATTTTGAATGCCAACTATATGAAAGTACGTTTAGAAACACACTATCCTGTATTGTATTCGGGAGAATGTGGACGTGCGGCACACGAAATGATTTTAGATTGTCGTGAATTCAAACAAAAAGGTATTGAAGTAACCGATATCGCAAAACGTTTGATGGATTACGGATTTCATGCACCAACTGTATCATTCCCTGTAGCGGGGACTTTAATGGTCGAGCCAACAGAATCGGAAGATTTAGCCGAATTGGATCGTTTTTGCGATGCTATGATTGCTATACGTAAAGAAATTGAAGCGGCAAGCGCTGATGAACCAAACAATGTTTTGAAAAATGCACCACACACGTTAGCGATGTTAACGGCAAACGATTGGATCTTCCCGTATTCGCGTGAAGCCGCCGCTTTCCCATTGGAGTATTTGAGCGAAAACAAGTTTTGGCCGAGCGTGCGTCGTGTAGACGATGCCTACGGCGATCGTAATTTGGTTTGCTCTTGTGCACCGATTGAAGCGTATATGTAGGATTAGTGACTAGTAATTAGTGACTAGTAATTAGTGACTAGTAATTAGTGACTAGTGATTAGACATTGGACTTTAGGCTTTGGGCTTTACTTTAAAATAAAAAAACCGCTTTTTTGAGCGGTTTTTTTATGATTCTAATTTTGTTTGAAGTGTATCAAAATAAGCTTTCATCTCCAATTGGGTTGCTTTGTCAAATAAATTGACATTAATAAGGACGTGGTGTCTTTAGAAGTAATCGTATGTTCGCCAGCAAAACTTTTATAAGAATTAATTGCACCCAATTGAATCGTTTTCCTCTTAAAAAGTCCATTGAAGACAATATAATCGGGTGTGAGTTCCACCATCACCCTATTTTTAGTATAAAAATATTGAATGAGATACACTATTCCCAATCCACTTAACCCAATTAAGTACCAATTTGAACTGGTAAACAATGATGCAACTCCAATTAGTAAATTGCCGATTCCGAGTAGTAATAATCGTTTGAGTGGACTTTGATTGTGTAGAATTTTCACAGTAATTTATTCCAATTTAAAGTATTAAAAATACAATTTATTTCAACCGTTATGAATTGTGATTAAAAATAATTACACCTCTGTATTTTTACTTAAGTATACCGGAATTTCTTTTGTATTTGTTTAAAATTACCTTCAAGTTATTCGAAATTCACCCTCTTAATTGGCCTAATTCAGGTCTGTAAATAATTAAACTATTCTTTGTTTAAAATAAAAAATGCATAAAATGGTAGCGTTAATTTATTTAATCGTAATATTGCAATATAATTATTAAGCGATGGGCGTAACGAAAACAGAACATTTTACCGATGTGCAAAACGAAATGGCAATCAAGCTCAAAGCGCTGGCACATCCGGCACGAATTGCAATTATGGAACACCTTTGTCAAGTCAATAGTTGTATTTGTGGCGCTATTGTCGATGCGCTTCCTTTAGCACAACCCACAATTTCGCAACATTTACGCGAATTGAAAAATGCAGGACTCATTAAAGGAACGATAGAAGGTACCGCAATTTGCTATTGCATTGATGAAAAAGGGATGGCGCAATTACAAACCTATTTCAACCAATTTGCAGCCCGTCTTGAGGACAAAAATCAATGTTGTTAACCCAAAAATCATAAACAATGAAACTCTCTACCTTCATGAGTCATTTGGAAGGACTCCCCGAAATGCAATTTCAATTGCCCAACGGACAAAAGATTCCCGCGCATTTCCACATTACGGAGGCGGGCCTTACTACCAAGCGTTTTATCGATTGTGGGGGTACTTTTCGAACTACTAAAAATCTCACATTACAAGTTTGGGTCGCCAACGATACCGATCATCGGTTATCGCCTGAAAAGTTAATTCGCATTTTAAAAATGGCCGAACCCTTGTACCAAGAGGACGATTTGGAGATTGAAGTCGAATACCAAGACACCACCATCTGTCGGTATGGTTTGTCATTCGAAAAGGGTATTTTTCGCTTCGAACCCAAATTCACCGATTGTTTAGCCAAAGATCATTGCGGTATTCCAGAAGCGCAAATACCTCTAAAAAATACAACTACCACAGCGACCTGTACCCCTGGGGGCGGTTGTTGTTAATTTTCTGACGTATGAAAAACGAACTCTTTCCTGAACTCCGCCACTATCTCGAGGCAAGTGATTTTGAGAATATTACCCCTGAACGGTTGTCGTTACTTGAACCCTTAATCGCTTTTGGGCGCGAGGTATTGGCAGCGGGGCGATCGCTTGTATTGAATTGCATTTGTACCCACAATTCACGACGCAGTCACCTGACGCAAGTTTGGGCCCAAACTGCCGCCGATTATTGTGGCATTCCGCTCACTGCTTATTCGGGGGGCACGGAGGCGACAGCCCTTTACCCCGCGATTCTCGAAACGCTTTTTGCCGCAGGGATACAGTATCAAACCTTAGCCACAGGGGAGAATCCGATTTACGCCCTTCGTACGGGGCCAAACAGCCCGCCTATCCTTGGATTTTCAAAAATCTACGAACACCCGTTCAACCCCCAATCGGACTTTATCGCGTTAATGACCTGTTCTAGTGCCGATGAAGGTTGCCCGATTGTTCTTGGCGCGAAGGCCCGTTTTCCACTTCGCTATAGCGATCCGAAAATCGCCGACGGAACGCCGGAACAAGCAGCCGTATATGCCGAGCGGTGCCGACAAATTGCGACAGAAATGATGTATTTGATGTCACAACTACAACCCCCTCAACCATGAGTGCTCAAAATTGTTCCCCCGTAGTCAACCGAAAACGGCTGTCTTTTTTAGACCGTTACCTAACGCTTTGGATCTTTTTAGCGATGGCGCTAGGAGTCGGTTTGGGGCATTTTTACCCCTCAGTGAGTGAGGATATTCAAAACCTATCCCACGGCACCACCAATATCCCATTAGCTATTGGGCTAATCATTATGATGTATCCACCTTTAGCCAAAGTAAATTATGGACAAATCAGACCCGTGTTCCGCAACACGAAAGTTTTGGGGGCTTCACTTATACTAAATTGGATTATTGGTCCCATACTTATGTTTGCATTAGCGCTTTTGCTTCTACCCGATTATCCTGAATACCGAAACGGTGTTATCTTAATCGGACTCGCACGTTGTATCGCTATGGTTGTTGTATGGAATGATTTAGCCGAAGGTGACCGCGAATATGGAGCGGGATTAATTGCGTTAAACAGTATTTTTCAAGTGCTTTTTTACAGTGGCTATGCTTATCTATTTCTCACACTTTTACCACCATTTTTTGGTTTTCAAGGATTTGAAGTTGCAATTTCAATCCAAGAAATTGCACAAAGCGTTGGCATCTATTTAGGGATTCCTTTTGCCTTAGGAATAATTTCGCGCTATACCCTTATTCGAATTAAAGGTTCAACATGGTTTCAAGAACGGTTCATTCCTTTTATATCGCCCTTTACCTTGGTAGCTTTGTTGGCGACGATTGTATTGATGTTTAGTTTAAAAGGACAACTTATACTAGAAATCCCTTGGGATGTCGTGCGGATTGCGATTCCTTTGGTGCTGTATTTTGGAATCATGTTTGTTGTAAGCTTTATCTTAGGCCGTTATTTTGGCGCCAACTATGCCCAATCGACTGCTGTGGCTTTCACTGCCACGGGCAATAATTTCGAATTAGCCATTGCAGTGGCCATTGGAGTATTTGGTTTACACAGTGGCGAAGCTTTTGCGGGAGTCATCGGTCCCTTAGTTGAAGTCCCCGCCCTCATCGCCCTAGTCCAACTCGCCTTTTGGTTTCAAAAAAAAGGAAAAAACACAAAAAGCTAGGGATCGCTATATTTGTAGACTTAAAAGAAAATCCCGTGACCGATTTACAAACTCAAGACGATATTTATCTTATCGTCGATACATTTTATAAAAAATTATTCGCTGACGCGCGGATCAGTTACATCTTCACTGAAGTGATTCCTATACATGAAAAACTTGAAGAGCACTTACAAATTCTCGTGCGCTTCTGGTCGCAATCCTTGCTTGGAACAGGGGGATATGTCAATAATTTGACCCAAATCCATATGGAGGTTGATACCCTTTCGGCCTTAACCAAAGAGCATTTTGACATTTGGCTTGAGCATTTTGAAGCAGCTATCAATGAAAACTTTGAAGGATTCAATTGTGAGCGAATGAAAAACATGGCGCACAATTTATCGACCATCATGCAAATCAAAATCAAACAAAAGAACAGTTAATTTTATTTACAATTTCATAATATCAACTACCCCGTTTTATAAATTCTATAATTTGAACCAAATTTGTGCTTGACTTTGAATCACGTGGCATTATTATATGTAACTTCGTTGTAAATCAATAGAATTATGCCTATTAAAATTACCGGTTCAGGTTGTTACATCCCTACTAAAGTTGTTACCAATTTAGACTTTGCACGTCACGAATTTTTAAATGAAGACGGTACTCCTTTTCCCTATTCGAATGAGGTTGTTGCTAAAAAATTTTTAGAAATTACAGGTATCGAAGAACGGAGGTATGTAACAGAAAATTTAGTAACTTCAGATATTGCTACTATTGCTGCTGAACGGGCGATAAAAGCATCGGGGATAGATCCTGAAACGCTGGATTACATCATTTTTGCGCACAATTTTGGCAACGTAAAACAAGGCGCTATTCAAACGGATATTTTACCAAGTCTTGGGACTCGAGTAAAATTTAACTTAAAAATAAAAAATCCAAAATGTGTTGCCTACGACCTACTTTTTGGTTGTCCCGGCTGGATCGAAGGCATTATTCAAGCCTATGCATTTATTAAAGCTGGAATGGCTAAAAAATGTTTGGTAATTGGAGCGGAAACCTTATCCCGAGTTGTCGATATCCACGATCGTGATTCCATGATTTATTCTGATGGCGCAGGTGCCACAATTATTGAAGCAACCGATTCACCCGGTGGAATTTTATCCTATGAAACAGCAACTTTTACTCAAGACGAAGCCTATTATTTGTACTTTGGAAATTCGTTTAATAAAACACACGATCCAAATGTGCGGTATATCAAAATGCATGGGCGTAAAATCTACGAATTTGCATTAAGCAACGTACCCAAAGCGATGGCAAGTTGTTTAGAAAAAAGTGGGTACGCCATTGGTCAGGTTAAAAAAATATTGATTCACCAAGCCAATGAAAAAATGGATGAAGCTATTATTCATCGCTTTTATAAATTATACCAACAATCTCCTCCAGAAGGTATTATGCCCATGAGCATCCATAAATTAGGAAACAGCAGTGTAGCCACGGTACCAACCTTGTATGATTTATTGATCAATGGAAAAATTGAAAACCAAGAACTCCATCCCGGGGATGTTATTCTATTTGCCTCTGTTGGCGCAGGGATGAATATTAATGCGATTGCTTATCAAATTTAATAGGGAATTGTTCGATTGTAAATCATTGCATTTATCGTTACAAAACGAAAAAATCACCCAATTAACCCATACCACTATTCTACACGAACCAACGGAACAAATTAATGGATTTGAAGTATAAAAAAATAGTAAAACCCTAAATTATTTATAATTTTGTTGTGCTTCAATACTAAATTGAACCACCAATTTCATGTACGAGAAAACCTATCCCTCCAAACGATTCCGAATCACGTTGGAATTTTTAAAAAAACATGTACCTTCCCATGAACGCATTTTTGATTTAGGCGTGCCCAACCCTTTTTCTAGAATCATGGAGGAAAATGGCTATTCGGTTGCAAATACTACTGGAGAAGATATTGACAATAATCCTTCTGCATTACAAACCGCCGATTATGATGTATTTACAGCTTTTGAAATTTTTGAGCATTTATTAAATCCATATACTGTGCTGCAAAATGTAAAAGCAAACAAAATTCTTATTTCCGTTCCGTTACGGCTATGGTTCTCACCAGCCTATCGCAGTAAAACAGACCCTTGGGACCGGCATTATCATGAATTTGAAGATTGGCAATTGGATTGGTTGCTAGAAAAATCGGGATTTACCATTGTAGATCGTGTTCAATTTACCCACCCAGTAAAAAAATTAGGAATTCGGCCGTTACTTCGTTGGTTTACCCCACGTTATTATTTGGTATATGCTGTACGTGTGCCATAGAAACACATTCTAGCTATGAACTATTGCATTATCATTCCTACCTTTAACGAAGAAAAATATATTGCGTTAACATTGCAATCGATTGTTGAGCAAACGGTATTACCAACACAAGTAATTGTTGTTAATGATGGTTCTACCGATAGTACTCCTGAAATAGTCCAATCATTTGTTAATGCGTATCCATTTATTTCTTTAGTAAACAAAACTTCAGAAGCAGTTCACCTTCCGGGCAGCAAGGTAATTCATGCGTTTCACTGGGGCGAAAAACACCTCTCTACCCCCTATGAAATACTTGTAAAAGTGGATGGTGATTTAATTTTCCCTTCCCATTATTTTGAAACTATACGAAACCATTTTGTGAACGATAATCAAATTGGTATGGCTGGTGGTTTTTGTTACATAGAAAAAAACAACACATGGGTTTTGGAAAATTTAACCGACAAAGACCATATCCGAGGAGCTTTAAAAGCCTATCGAAAAGAGGCGTACCAACAAATTGGTGGTTTACGAGCGCAAATGGGCTGGGATACCGTAGATGAATTATTGTGTACTTTTTATGGTTGGAAAATCAAAACAGACTCCTCATTGCATGTAAAACATCTAAAACCAACCGGCGCGAGTTATAATAAGGCCGCTCGTTTTAAACAAGGAGAAGCTTTTTACTGCCTCGGCTACGGATTTTGGATTACGCTAATCGCTTCTTTAAAATTGGCTTTACGCAAAAAGAAATTTCGGTTAACACTTGATTATATTCGGGGGTTTTGGAAAGCAAAAAAGAGTCAAAAGCCTTTAATGGTGACACCCGAACAAGCACGATTTATAAGAGCATACCGTTGGAAGGGGATGAAAGCAAAATTACTTTCAATTTTTTAACTTCTGTTATTTGAAGGAATTTAAAATCGTTGCTACATTCAAAAATAAGCGCTATTTTTGGACCTATACACAATTATGCTAGTACTGCGCTATCTTGCTCACATCGGTCGCTATTTTTTAATGATTCGAGAGGTATTCGTAAAACCTACCAAATGGTCGGTAATGAAGGGTTTAATCTACAAAGAAATTGACGACCTCGTTATTGATTCGTTGGGAATTGTTTGTTTTATTTCGTTTTTTGTGGGCGGAGTGGTTTCTATTCAAACAGCATTAAATTTAACCAATCCATTAATCCCCAAATACCTTATTGGTTTCGCAACCCGTCAATCGGTAATATTAGAATTTGCCCCTACCTTTATTTCGATCATTATGGCCGGTAAAATGGGCTCTTTCATCACGTCTAGTATAGGAACCATGCGGGTTACCGAACAAATTGACGCTTTGGAAGTTATGGGTGTTAATTCTTTAAATTATTTGGTTTTTCCAAAAATGACAGCACTACTCTTATATCCTTTTGTAATCGGCATTTCGATGTTTTTAGGAATTTTAGGAGGATGGCTGGGTGGCGTTTATGGAGGATTTACTACTAGTGCGCAATTCATTCAAGGGATACAGACCGAATTTATTCCGTTTCACATTGCTTATGCGTTTATAAAAACCATCATGTATGCCTTTCTATTGGCAACGATTCCCTCCTACCACGGTTATTACATGAAAGGAGGCGCTCTTGAAGTAGGTAAAGCAAGTACGGTTTCGTTTGTTTGGACTGCGGTTGTGATCATATTAACCAATTATATCTTAACCCAATTACTTTTGGCATGATCGAAGTTAAAGCGCTTGAAAAATCATTTGGAGGGGTCAATGTTTTAAAGGGAATTTCTACCTTGTTTGAAACCGGAAAAACCAATTTAATCATCGGACAAAGTGGATCGGGGAAAACGGTGCTTTTAAAGTCACTCTTAGGTATACATAGTCCTGAAAAAGGAATTATTTCTTTTGACGGCCGTATATTATCTTCCATGAATACCGATGAACGTCGCGAACTTCGCACCGAAATTGGCATGGTATTTCAAGGTAGCGCATTATTTGACAGCATGACTGTTGAAGAAAATGTGGCATTCCCCTTAAAAATGTTTACCAACCAATCGATTGCCGAAATCAATGAACGGGTTGACTTTGTAATTAATCGGGTTAACCTTGTCAATGCACATCATAAAAAACCCTCCGAATTATCAGGAGGCATGCAAAAAAGAGTAGCCATTGCACGCGCGATTGTGAACAATCCAAGATACCTTTTTTGTGACGAACCCAATTCAGGTTTAGATCCAAAGACCGCAATTGTCATTGATAATTTGATTCATGAAATCACCGTTGAATACAATATTACTACGGTTATTAATACCCACGATATGAATTCGGTGATGGAAATCGGCGATAAAATTGTCTTTCTTAAAGAAGGTGTTTTAGCCTGGGAGGGAACCAAAAATGATATTTTCAAAACAGATAACGAAGCCGTTACCGATTTCGTCTATTCATCCAATTTGTTTAAAAAAATACGTCAAGCACAAAATGGTTAAAAAAAATTACAAGGAATTGGCCAATGCAGTGATTCGTTTAATGTCTTGTTCTTTTCCTTTGGGATAAATTAACAATACGTCTCCCTTATCTACAATTATAAAATCATCAAGACCATCCACAATTACCAATTTTTTACCTTCGGAACGAATAATATTATTGGATGCGTTTTCTAAAATTACTGTCGCATTAATAACCGCATTGTTTTGGGCATCTTTATCTAATTTTTCATGCAAAGAGCCCCACGTACCTAAATCGTTCCAATCAAATGTAGCAGGCAACACATAAACATTTGCTGCTTTCTCCAAAATAGCATAATCTATAGAAATATTTTCTGCTTGGGGATAGTGTTCTTGAATAAACGCAACTTCATTAGGACTATTATACACATTTTCTCCCTTTAAAAACAAACGATTGAGTTCTGGTTGAAACTGATCAAAAGCTGAAGTTATCGCCTGGACACTCCAAATAAAAATACCGCCATTCCACAAAAAATTACCTTGTTCTAAAAAATGTTTTGCGGTTTCGTAATCGGGTTTTTCGCGAAATTGATTTACTTTTTTTATGGGGGACGAATCTGTTTTATCAAATTCAATGTATCCAAAGCCTGTGTTGGGAAATGTTGGTTGTATTCCCAAAGTCAATAAGGCATTTTCTTGTTCACAAAAATCAAAACACTGTTGTAAATTCTGCGTAAATGCAACTTCATCTTCAATCCAATGGTCACTTGGGGCAACCACCATTACTGCATTTGGGTTTTTCTTTTTTATTTTTAATGACGCATATAAAATACAGGGAGCGGTATTGCGCATTGCAGGCTCCAAAACCACTTGATCCGGTTGAACTTGAGGTAATTGTTCCAACACCAAAGCATTATAACGCTCATTGGTTAAGATTAAAATATTTTCTATAGGAATTAATTTTGACAACCGGCTAAACGTCTTTTGAATTAACGTTTCTCCCGAACCCAACATATCGTGGAACTGTTTTGGAAACTCCGTGGTACTTACCGGCCAAAAACGAGAACCTACACCCCCGGCCATTAAAATTGCGTAATAATTTGAATTCATGGAAAATTGTATCATCTATGGTTGGACATACCGCAACTACAAATATATTTAATCCATTTCAGGATTTGTGTACAAGGGTAAAGAAAAAAGACGTCTTTATCATTAACCGCCGGGTACCATTTCAACCTCAGAATTAGCATTAAACAAAAACAGGCGTCCCGATGCCACTTCCATACATATATAACGTTTTACCCGCAACCCTTGTTTTTGAAAAACCCGCCCATTTTTAATGCGAAAAAAGGATCCATTGGGAACTTCATGAACAAAATATACATCTGATTTTCGCACGTCAAATTGTTTTAATGCATAAGCTAAACGCGCATCTGAATCGCTAGAAGCTGTTGGATTTCGAAAATGTTGAGCCACCAAAGGCAATACCGAATGCGGAAATATTTCAGGACGAATAAAGGGTACCATTAAGCGCTGAAACGTCATTTTCCATTCAACACCGTGGGGTTTAATCGTTCGTCCGTAATGCTCAAAAGCTACCAAATGTGCAATTTCATGAACCAGCGTAATTAAAAATCGGTATTGGTTTAAATTGGCATTTACTGTAATTTCATGCTTCCCATTCAATGCTCTTCGGTAATCGCCATGACGGGTTTGCCTTTCATTGACAATTTTTAAATGAACATTGTTAGTTTTGATCAATTCAAAACAAGGTAAAACCGCGTGTTCAGGGAGATATTTAGCGAGAACTTCCAAAGCGAATTTTATATTCTAAATGTTAAATCAAGGCGTTGAAGACGAAACCTGGATTACTTTTCCATTGTGGTAGCGATTACCATTCAATGTAAAATTATAGATATAATCGGCCATTTCTGCAGCAGTAACGGGTGCTTGATACCCGGGGAAAGCTTCTTCCAACATCTCTGTCTGCACCGCACCTAAGGCCAATACATTGAAAGCAATCCCGTGCTCTTTGTATTCTTCTGCCAAAAGCTCCGATAGGGTAATGAGCGCACCTTTGCTCGAACTATAGGCTGCCAATCCTGGAAACTTCATACTCCCTTGAATTCCACCCATCGAACTGATACTCACAACATGACTCCCCGATGCCATATAAGGCAAGCTAACTTGATTGAGGTGTGCTACTCCAAATAAATTAACCCGATAAACCCGCTCAAAATCATTTAATGTCAACTCCTCAAAGGGTTTATTCACCAACAAACCAGCATTGTGCACTATACAATCGACCTTTTTCCATGTATCAGCTAAAAAGGCAGTGACCTGATTCATGTCAGCTGCTACTTCCAAATCGAACGATAAACAAGTAACCAGTGGATGTTCTATCAATTCTTGAGGAATTTTACGGGATAACGCCAATACATTATGACCGTTCGATGCAAATTGTAGTGCCAATTTTAGTCCAATACCTCGCGATGTTCCTGTAACAATGATGTTTTTCATAGCCAAATACAAAACGATAAAGGTACTAAAATTTAAAAATCTTTTGGTTATGTTTCCGGTGCAATTGGTATTGTCGGATTCCTTCTTTAAATGAAAGATACCGGTGTCCTTGCCTATGATTGATTTTACTAATTTTAAACAAATCCATAAAGTGTTTGAACAATGTACACCATGCATACCCAATAGAATGCGACGGGTCATAAATATGCGCGGGTTCGCTCATCGCACCGTTGAGTTCTACAATAGCAAAGTTTTCACCTTGTGTTAACGCGTCAATAGTAGAATACATTATATCCAAACGACCGTAATAAAACCCGTCAATTTGCTGACAAATTTCATCAATAGTTTTTGTCAACTGCGGGGTTATCCAAGAACTGGCATCTATAAATTTGGTTCCCCGACAGTGATTGCCAAAAGGAACAATACGCTCAGAGTACCCTTCAGGTAACACCTCGTGCAATCGCGGTCCCATTTCTTCTTGCAGTACTTCCAACTGCATTGCAGCACGTGGATTTTTACGCAACAATTGTGCGCGTGTGTTTTTGCCATCACCAATGATCGTGAGAAACTCTTTAGCAACTATACCGGTTATTCTTCCCTTTTTTTCATTTGGATAACGCACATAAAATATTCCAACCTCATTAGGATAAGGAATAAGTGCTTGCAATAAATAATCAAATTGGGCCTGTTCATGGTATTGGATGACGGCTGCACTATTTTCTAATTTTTTAACCGCTGCACCGCGCAATCCCATATCAGGTTTGGCAATTAACGGAAAATTAAAAGGGCTGTTTTTTAACAACGCTTCCAGCTCTTCGATCGAAAGTGCAGCAGAAACAAAACATGTTTTGGGGTAATATTGTTTGGGTATAAGCGCATAGATTTCGGCTTTTGAAACCATAAAAAATCCACCATTTTTCATAGTTGGATTGACTGCATTGAAAAAAAACAAACTGCGTTCTCTTAACGAAAAATAGATCCACAAAAAAGAAATTGGAAAATAAACCACTTGAAAAGGCCAATATTCCCAATGGGTAAGTTTGTAAAAAAACAATTTCATTACTCCCGATTTATGGCATGAACAGACTGGTTATTACTAAGCAAATCAACATGTTTTAGTTGTGCAGAATTGGCATCAATAACCAACTGTGTAATACTTATGGTTTTAAGAAAAGTTGATCGTTCCATTACCAATCCATTTTTGGTGTTATTGGGGCGCCTTGTTTGATGAAAACTAAACAGATCTGCAGCAGTAATGGTTGGCTTTTGCACTAAAAAATCAGCAAACCACTGTTCCCGTTCGGCACGAATTTTAGACGAATACAATGTAGCTGAAGACCAAATATGGGGTTGATTAACATCTAATGCCTCCGTAGACTTATGTTGCCCATCCCAACGCAATTGATGCAACTGTGGATACTCAAAAACAACCAAAGTGAAGGGTTCAATTTGCGTTAAATCAATTGATTTCCAATGCATTAAAACAGAATCCGACTCGCTTAATAATTCTAAAATAATGAGCCCTCTACTTTTTCGATAAAAAGGTTCAATCGCATGTTTTTTTTCAGCACCGTTAAGTAAAACTACCGTTGCAAGTGCAGAAGAAACGGCAAACCAAGTTCCACCCGCCTTAGGATCACTAGGATACCAAATGGTTTTATTTTGATGCACATACGGTTGAGGCGGATGTGCTGCACGTTCGGTTAATTCATCACGATTAGAAGTAAGTATCCATTGTCCATTAGACGGAACTATGCTTACTGTGCACATTGGGTTCTATAGGCTAAAGTTGACTTTGCTACCCCAAAATTTTCATCAACCTTAACGGTAGCATTTCGTAAGGCTACTTTTATTAATGCTTGATGATGAACACAATGATCTAGAGTAAAAACTAATTCTCTATAGTAAGTTGTATCTAACTCTACTAATTGATCATCAAAATCATGCTGCAATTTTAACGGCTTGTTTGGCTTATTCGATTGAATCAAAATCAATTCAAGCATTTCAATGGCTTTGGCTGTTTTGGTTTGAATTACCAAATCACGAGCACGTTGATCATAATTAATAATTCCCGAATGATATTGGGTCAATAAACATTGAAACAACTCGATACTATGCCGTGTATGCTCTCCAATTGTTGCGTTAGACAATTCTAAGCAAGGTGTACTATACACTTCATCTGGTAATTGTTGCAACAATTCGATTAGCGCACCAAGGGTTGATTGAAGCGATTTTGCTAGCATGTGCACTATTGAAATTATAGTTTTAAACGAAGTAAATTAGGAATTCCAGATTTATTTTGATACACTAAAATCGCACAACAAGTAAACGTAATTACGGCCATAGAAAACAGCAAACCTCCATCATTAAATCCTTCATATTGAATTACTACTCCCAATACAAACAAGTGGGAAAAAATGGCCCCGGCCATTGTTCCTAGTCCCATCAATGCACCTAACAAAGTGGTTCTTGGAATTAAAATTAATACCGAAGCAATTAGCTCACCAACTCCAGATCCAATGCGTCCATAGGGTTCTATTCCTAGAGTTGAGAAAATATAAACACTTTCAGAAGCTCCTGTAAATTTAAAAAAAAGGGTTTGCACTAAAATAACTACTGCGGTCAATTTGATTACCCAAGTAACGATATTTTTCATAAAAAGTTTGGTTAAAGTTGATCAATGATTGTTTAAATTCGATTTCAAATTTAACATTTTTTTTGAAATGTTTTACGCCAAAATAAACTTCATCTTATTTTGACACTAAATCAACTTAAACGGTATTTTTAGCCCAATTCAAGGGTAGTAATTCCAAAAATTTTATGAATAGGGAGTACGGGGGGTGGACCATAATACATCCGACCGCATTCAAACATAGGTTGCGTTTGATACTTTTGGGTTAATGCAATTGCCAACGGATTACTAAGCGGAATATCAATGTATACTTTCGCACCAACTACAGTGCTTAAACACCGTTCATATAAGGCTTCCGCCACTTCCAAAGTTTCTGCAAACAAAGGACCTATCTTATTCCCTTCCATTACTTTTCGTATGACAACAAAACCTTGCAAACCATTTTCATCAGTATATTTGAACGCTTGTCCTGTGGACTGAAATAGCCAATTTTCTATAAATGAACTCCGATCAAATCCAAAACATTCCAGATCCAGTTCCATGACTTTAGAGACATCTTCTTTTGCAATCAATGAAATAGCAGGATTGTTGGGAAATGTTTTTCCTAAATTTTCATGGCGTTCGTCAGTAAAAGCAAACTCAAATCCCCCTTTTTGATAAAACGGTTGCATCGCAACTACTCCATCCATTCCAATGGCGGCATTGGGTTTCAATCGTTTCAAAAGAGCATTTTTACGAAGCTCCCATAACACTTGTCCAACGCCTTGGTTTCGGTATTCGGGTTTCATAATAAACAACCCCATGAATCCAAAAGCACCAGTATAAGAGACTAAAGAACCACCGCCAATCAGTAAATCGTTTAAAAAATAGCCGTAAAAACCATCGGGATCTGCGCGATAAAACAATTCCGCATCCTGAGGTCCTGGGTTCCATCCTTCTTTTTCAGCCCAAGAAACCAATTCGCGCACTTGGTCCAAAGACAATTTCCGAAAATCATATACGCTCATTGTAATTCTATTCGTTAGTGTGAGGTGAATAACGCTTGTAGTGCAGTGGTCATCATTTGAATTGATTGGGGTAATGATTCTTGGTAATCGGGAGCAAAATTTGGGGAATGTAAGGAGGGAAATTTTTGGTTTTGAGCTGTGTATTTTTGTTGTGATGCAGGCGTTAAAGTACCCATCCATAATAAGTAAGAGGGGATATTGGGATCGGTACGATACATTCCAAAATCTTCACCAATCATGACAGGATCTACCGAAACAATTGCTTTTTCACCATATTTTTTCTTTAACGATGCCGCTACTCGTTTTCCCATTTGGCTATCATTAAATACGGGAGCAATAGACATATCTAGTAGTTGGTATTCGGGCCAAAGACTTTGGGGCAAACCTGCAGCACTCGCTAACCCATCACCAATAGTTTTAAGTCGGTCGAGTATTAACTGTCGTGCTTGGGGTGAAAAACTCCGAATGGTTAACTTTAATTCAACCTGATTGGGAATTACATTTCCAATAGTCCCACCATGAATCGCACCAACAGTAACTACAGCAGCTTCAATTGGGGGTAAATTACGACTTACGATGGTTTGAATTTCAGTTACAAATTGGGCTGCCAAAACAATAGGGTCTATTGTATTTTGTGGCACAGCACCATGCCCCCCTTTACCGTGAATAATGATATTCATCATATCTACAGCAGCCATAGCATATCCGTCACAAAATCCAACTTGTCCTACAGTAAGATCGGCATTATTGTGCATTGCAATTTGATAATTGGGCTGCGGTAATTGATTAAAGTTCGGTTGTGCAATGGCTTTTCGCGCGCCCTGCCCTATCTCTTCGGCTGACTGCGCCAATAGCACCAACGTTCCCTTCCATTCTTTTGGATGATGGGCAAAATAATCGGCTACCGCTAACCATGTCACCATGTGTACATCGTGACCACAGGCATGCATAACCGGTACATCTACGCCATCTTTATTGGCCACCACTGAACTCGAAAAAGGCAGTTGGGTTTGTTCTTTTACCGGTAACGCATCCATATCGGTACGGTACATTATCGTGGGCCCTTTCCCATTTTTTAAAACGGCGGCAAAACTATAAAAACCCAAAGAATCTGTTATTTGATACCCCCATTCTTGTAGGCATTTACGCAAAAAAGTGGCCGTGTTTTTCTCTTGGCCACTCAATTCGGGTTGTGCATGTAACTTTTCGTAAATAGCAAGGTATTCTGCTAAAGTTTTCCCTGAGTTATTTTGGGCTAAAAGGTAAAATGGCAGTATTAGTACTATAAAAACTAAGACCTTCTTCACCACTTTTAGCTTATTAATCCACGTGAAATCACTATACGTTGAATTTCAGAGGTCCCTTCATAAATTTGCGTAATCTTCGAATCACGCATCATACGCTCCACATGATATTCGGCTACATAACCGTTACCTCCATGAATTTGAACGGCTTCATTAGCAACTTCTAATGCTACTTCTGAAGCGTATAATTTAGCCATCGCTCCGCTATGAGCGATATCTTTTCCTTCATCTTTTTCAACAGCGGCTTTCATCACTAGTAATTTGGCTGCAGTAGTTTTCACATACATATCGGCCAATTTGAATGCAATTGCTTGATGTTTAAAAATTTCTTTTCCAAACGCTTTACGCTCTTGCGAATACTTTAACGCTAATTCATAAGCGCCATATGCAATACCTAAAGCTTGAGAAGCAATACCAATTCGTCCTCCATTTAAAACATTCATTGCAAACGAGAATCCGAAGCCATCTTCACCAATTCGATTGGCTTTTGGCACTTTAACATCGGTAAACATTAACGAATGGGTATCTGATCCACGGATTCCCATTTTCTTCTCTTTAGGTCCGATTTCAAAACCTTCCCAACCCCGTTCAACAATAAAGGCATTGATTCCTTTATGTCCTTTTTCTGCATCGGTTTGCGCCATTACCAGATAGGTTGAAGCGGTTGAACCATTGGTTATCCAGTTTTTAGTTCCGTTTAACAAATAATAATCTCCCTTATCAATAGCTGTGGTTTTTTGCGATGTCGCATCGGATCCTGCTTCGGGTTCTGACAAACAAAATGCACCAATCACTTCTCCTTTAGCAAGCGGAACCAAATACTTCATTTTTTGTTCTTCGCTACAATATTTCTCCATTCCTGCACAAACAAGAGAATTGTTTACCGACATAATTACGGCTGCCGAAGCATCAATTTTGGCGATTTCTGTCATTGCCAAGACATAAGAAACGCTATCCAATCCTGCACCTCCGTATTTTGGGTCGACCATCATTCCCATAAAACCCAATTCACCCATCATTTTAACTTGTTCTGTAGGAAACTTCGAATGTTCGTCGCGTTCAATTACGCCGGGCAATAATTCATTTTGAGCAAAATCGCGCGCCGCCTGCTGAATCATTAAATGCTCTTCGGTAAGATTAAAATCCATAAAAATCGTGTTTGTTAAATCGTAAATTTTAATTTTGGTGTTCAAATGTATAATATAAAAAGCGAAACTTCAAACGTTTTCGTAATTTTAGAAAATGTCTAAACAATCCTATCATATTCTCGGCGTAATGTCGGGCACATCGCTTGACGGCATTGACTTGGCCGAACTTTTTTTTACGTTCAAAAATGGGCATTGGCACTTTGAAATAGGCACAACAGAAACACAACCCTATCCCGATCATTGGGTGAAGCGCTTAAAAGAGGCAATCGGTTTTTCGGCAGACGAACTTCAACAAATTAATCGCGATTATACCCAGTATCTCGGTGCGGTTATTGCAGATTTCATCGACCAAAATTCGATTCAAAATATTGATGCCGTTTGCTCCCATGGTCATACTATTTTACACCAACCCCAAAACGGAATTACGCTGCAAATCGGCAATCTACCCGAAATCGCCAAACTAGTTAAACAAACTGTGGTTTGCGACTTTCGCGTGCAGGATGTTGCGTTGGGTGGACAAGGAGCGCCTTTAGTTCCTATTGGTGATCGCTTACTTTTTGCAGACTTTACCTATTGTTTAAACCTCGGCGGTTTTTCAAATGTATCTTTTGAACACCTTGGACAACGTTTGGCTTTTGATATTTCGCCAGTAAATACGGTATTGAATCATTATGCCAATCTACTTGATCTCCCCTATGATGCGGGTGGAAAAATTGCAGCATCAGGAAAAGTTCATACAGAACTACTCAACACGCTTAACGGATTAGCGTATTATCAAAAATCATTTCCAAAATCGTTGGGTGTTGAATTTGTAAAGGAATGGATACTGCCCTTAATGGCAAATTATCCATTAACGACCGAAGATTCCTTGTGTACGTTTGTTGAACATATTGCCTATCAAACGGCACAAGCATTACCCCAAACCGAAGGGAAAATTTTGGTTACAGGTGGCGGAGCTTACAATCATTTTTTATTGGATCGAATGCGTTCTTATCTTCCCAAAATAGAATTCATTATTCCCGACGCCAAAACTCTGGAATTTAAGGAGGCGTTAATCTTTGGTTTGTTGGGTGTATTACGATTGCGGAATGAAATCAATGTGCTCAGTAGTGTAACCGGGGCAAAACACGACCACTCGAGTGGAAAAGTGTATAAATCTACTTCGTAAAACAAATATTGTGAATGAATCCGTATTTTTGCAACTGAAACAAACTGGAATGAAAGATTTACTTAAAAAATTCGAAAATAAACAACCGGAAATCGTATTCAACTGGAAAGATAGTGAAACTGAAGCCGAAGGTTGGACTGTGATTAACTCGTTACGTGGTGGTGCAGCTGGTGGCGGAACCCGAATGCGTAAAGGACTAGACATGAATGAAGTGCTATCACTAGCCAAAACCATGGAGGTAAAATTCACGGTTTCAGGTCCGGCGATCGGTGGCGCAAAATCAGGTATCAATTTTGATCCCAACGACCCGCGCAAAAATGAAGTTTTAAAACGTTGGTACAAAGCCGTCGCTCCTCTATTAAAAAGTTATTATGGAACGGGAGGTGATTTGAATGTGGACGAAATCCACGAAGTAATCCCGATGACCGAAGAATGTGGGGTATGGCATCCACAAGAAGGGGTATTCAATGGACATTTCAAACCTACAGAAGCCGATAAAATCAACCGTATTGGACAACTGCGCCAAGGGGTTATTAAAGTCATTGAAAACCCAAAATTTTCTCCTGATGTGTTGCGTAAATTTACGATCGCCGATATGATTACTGGATACGGTGTAGCCGAGGCTGTACGTCATTTCTACACTTCGTATGGCGGCGATTTTAAGGGCAAAAAAGCTATCGTTCAAGGATTTGGCAATGTCGGTTCGGCAGCTGCATTTTACCTTGCACAAATGGGGGTAACCGTTATTGGAATTATCGACCGCGACGGCGGAGTTATTCAAGAGAGTGGATTTAGTTTTGACGAAATCAAACGGTTATTTTTAAATAAAGACGGTAACAAATTGGTGGCTGAAAACATGCTCCCCTTTGCCGAAATCAATGAAAAAATTTGGTCGTTAGGCGCTCATATTTTTGCGCCATGTGCCGCTTCGCGATTGGTAACCCAAGCCCAAGTTGACGCTATGATTACCAGTGGATTGGAAGTGATAACGTGTGGCGCTAATGTTCCTTTTGCTGATAAAGAAATTTTCTTCGGACCCATAATGGAGGATGTAGATAGCCGCGTCAGTTTAATTCCCGATTTTATTTCCAATTGTGGTATGGCAAGAGTATTTGCCTATTTTATGGAGAAAAAAGTACAAATGACCGATGAGGCGATTTTTTACGACACATCGGAGACCATAAAAAAAGCAATTGAACGGGTCTATGATCGAAAATCCGACAACCACAATATTAGTGCAACCGCTTTTGAAATTGCGTTGCAACAATTGGTATAAATGAAAATTACCCGATTATTTACTTTATTCTTTGAAAGTAAAAAAGCGAGCGGTCTAGTCTTAGTGACGTGTACTATTGTGTCTTTATTTTTGGCCAACTCCCGATGGTCTGACGCTTATTTACACTTATGGCACACGCCAATAGGCAGCCAACCCGTCGAGTATTGGATAAACGATGGTTTAATGGCGGTTTTCTTTTTGTTAGTCGGACTCGAACTCGAACGGGAGGTTTATATTGGAGAACTTTCCAAAATTAAAGATGCGGTATTTCCTCTAGCGGGTGCTCTTGGTGGCATGTTAATTCCAGCCTTAATTTTCACGTTATTCAATTACAACACTCCTACATACAAAGGTTACGGTATACCTATGGCTACCGATATTGCTTTTGCAATTGGAATTCTTTCCCTTTTAGGCAATCGTGTACCCGTAGCATTGAAAGTTTTTCTAACCGCTTTGGCAGTAATTGACGATTTGGGAGCCATTTTAATGATTGCCATTTTTTATACCGATTCATTAAATCTATTCAATCTAGGGATTTCTTTAGGAATTTTTGGTCTATTGCTTATCCTTAACCGATGTAGAGTGAATGCCCTTATTTGGTACCTTATTGGAGGTGTTTTCATGTGGTATTTTATGTTGCACTCTGGGGTACATGCAACCATTACAGGTGTCCTACTAGCTTTTGCTATACCGTTTGAAAATGGTAGTCCGCGCAGTATTTCGTATCGCCTTCAACACCGGTTGCACAACCCGGTAGCCTTTTTAATCATCCCCTTATTTGCACTCTGCAATACCGCTGTGAGCATTGATGGAAATGTTTTCGATACGTTGATACATCCCTACAGCATTGGAATTATTGCAGGTTTGGTCGTTGGGAAACCTTTGGGGATATTTATATTTAGTTGGCTAACGGTTAAATGTAAAATTACACCGTTACCCGAAGGCTTTACATGGAACCGTTTACTCGGCTTAGGCATGCTCGGTGGTATTGGATTTACCATGTCCATCTTTATCACATTATTGGCTTTCGAAGCTACCGAAATTAGGAACTCCTGTAAATTTTCGATTGTAATTGCTTCGACTATTTCAGGATTCGCTGGGTATGTTTGGCTTACTTATTGCCTACCAAAAACAGCAAAAAACCTTACTGTTGAATAATTTTTTGTATTTTTAAACGTTGTAATACAAAACGGCTCTATGACTCAGAATGATTTTCAACCTGCTAGTCCGGATTTTGATCGGCTTTCCGACGGACTTAAACCGATGGGAGAAACTACTGCCAAAGATAAGCGCAACTCCTTTATAATAGCAACAGCCATTTATGCGGTGCTACTTGTAATTATGTTTTTTATCCGGTTTTGGCCTCCAACAGAGGCAGAAATGGCAGCACTAATCGCTGGAGGTGGCGGAGGAGGTGGCGTTACCGTTAATTTTGGTGATAGCGACTTCGGATCGGGAACCGATTTTCAAAGTGAAGCACTCAACGTAGCTACAACAACCCAATCCACTGCAACAGCAGCGCCTGAAGAAAGTATAATCGCAGAAGAAAATAACGATGAGAACACTAGTGTTTTTGTTCCAAAAAATGAACCGGTTAAAAAACCAACAACCCCTTCAATACAACCGGTAAGAACAACAAAACCAATAGATGTAAAGCAACCGGTACGCAAAGTAGACGATGCTTTGGCCAATTTATTAAAAGGAAATAAAAAAGGGGGTGATGGCGACGATGCTTCGGGAGGCAACAAAGGGAAGTCCAATGGCAGCTTAAATTCAAATGGGTATTATGGCGAAGGTGGTTCAGGTGGAGGCTCAGGCAGTGGTAATGGTTCGGGCAGCGGAAGCGGTTCAGGCTCGGGCAGCGGAAGCGGTTCGGGAGGAGGAAATGGTAGTGTAATCGGACCCGGAAATGGTCCTGGATATTCACTCACTGGTCGTAAAGCCTTAAACAAACCCCAACCCAAATATACTTGTAACGAAACAGGAACCGTTGTCGTTCAAATAACGGTTGATAAAAACGGTACGGTAATCGATGCCAAACCGGGAGCTCGTGGGACAACCAACGCTGCATCCTGCTTGGCCAATCAAGCTAAAATTGCCGCAATGCAAACCAAATGGTCGCCAAGTCCTGAGGGCGCTGAACGGCAAGTAGGTAAAATAACGTATACATTTAATTTGACTGAATAATAAAAAGCTCCAGAATATGGAGCTTTTTTATTTCGTATTCTTTGCCGCTATCCATTTTGCGAGATAGCGTTTGCTTTGTAAGGTATTATGTTGCAACAACTGTCGGATCACATGTTGTTCCCGATATTCTTTTAAGTGCAGGGAATAATCTTCGAACTGTTTCCAAAAATTTATAATTAACGTGTATTTGTTAAAGTGCGAATCAAGCAACGCAAAACCATTGGCTTGTGCTTGTGTCCATAACGCTTGATCCTTATATAATTGAATTGCGAGGTCGGCAAACGTATCCCAATCATCAGAAATATATCCATTCCAAAGTTCTTGTAGGTGCATTGCTTCTGCGCCGATTGCGGTGGTAACCGAAGGCGTCCCTACTTGCATTGCTTCTAGTAATTTACCTTTAATACCCGCTCCAAATCGCAAAGGCGCAACCATAACTTTGGCTTTCGCAAGTACATCAAAAGCAGATTCAGCACGTCCTTCTATATGAAATCCAGTCTGCGGGTGATCCAACTGCAGTACTTTTTCAGTAGCATAGGCACCATAAATTCGAAGCTGAGCTTGCGGTAATTGTTGACGCATTCGGGGCCAAATATGGTGTTTTAAAATCTGAACTGCATCCCAATTGGGTTCATGGAGGAAATTACCAATTACTACAAAATCAGACCGCTCTTCAAAGGTTGGTATCGTTGGAGATTTTTGACCAAACAAGGGCAAATAGACCAATTGCGCATGCGGAAATTGCCATTCTGATTGCAACCAATCGTACTCAAATTGGGAGATCACCAAAACTAAGTCGCAACGGTAATACGCTGCTAATTCACGTTTTGCCGTATCCGAAAACAGCAGTTCGCGGGTAAGTGGCACATTATTCTTGACAGACTCTTGACGCGCCAACCTTAAAAAATGAACATCTTGTGAATCCAAAAGTGTTAGCGCATTCGGACACTGCTCGCGGACCCGCCATCCAAATTGTTCTTCGGTGATAAACCGGTCAAAAACTACTACATCGGGTTGCAAATTGCGCACCCAAGTATCAAATGTGGCATCATTTACCGCTATGGTTTGAAAAGCATAACCTAATGCGGCTTGGTCTTCTGAAAACTCAATATTTTGAGCAGCCGAAGCGACCGTAATGGTATAACCTTGCTCCTTAAATACCGCAAGTAATTGCAATGATCGTGTTCCCGCTGCCGACGATTTCGGTTCGGGCCACACGAGTCCGATAAAAAGAAGCTTTTTCTGTTCCATAACTACAAAGAAAACATTTAATTTTGTGGCATCAAAATGCAATAATTATGCTTGGATTACAATTGGCAACCGACCCGCGTTGGGTAAACATCGTCGAATCAAATATCGAAGAAATTTTAACCGATCACGCATGGTGTGAACAGAAAGCCGCATCGAATGCAATTTACATTATCGTGAATAATTCTGAAAAAGTAGATTTGGTAACGGAAATGTTGCGAATTGCTCGGGAAGAATTGGAGCATTTTGAGATGGTTCACGAAGTGATTAAAAAAAGAGGATTGGCTTTGGGTCGCGAACGCAAAGATGATTATGTAGGGGATTTGGTGAAATTTATGAAAAAAGATGGAAGTAGAAACGATGCTTTAATTGAACGTCTCCTTTTTGCAGCCATGATCGAAGCGCGAAGTTGCGAGCGATTTAAAGTGTTATCCAACAACATAAAAGACCCTGAATTGGCGCAATTCTATCGGGAATTAATGATTAGTGAAGCAGGGCATTATACCACTTTTTTAAATTTCGCACGCCAATATTCAGAAAAAGTAGATGTTGAACAACGTTGGAAAGAATGGATTGCCTATGAAACCGAAATTATTTCAAAATACGGGAATAAAGAAACGGTTCACGGATAGGGGTTTTTATAATTTATTTTAAATTATAAATTTTAAATTATAAATTATTTATACCTTTTTGTCCATAAAAAAACTCCTACTAAAAGAAGGAGTTGTCGTGGGTCATACGGGAATCGAACCTGTGACTTCTACCCTGTCAAGGTAGCACTCTGAACCGCTGAGTTAATGACCCGTTTTTATTGCATTACAAATTTATTGAAGTTTTTGTGGATTTCAAAAACAACAGCAACGAAATCAACCTATGGACACCAATTAAAATAAAAAACCCGGAATTCATCCGGGTTAATTTACACGTATGGTTTTCTTATTTCAAAAGTTTTAAAGATTCTGTTGCATAGGTATTGGTTGGATCCAATGCTAAGGTTTTATTCAACAATTCTTTTGCTTTAATTTTATCAGTGTTGGCAAAGAAAGAGGCCATGTTGTTGTAGGCTTCGGTTAGTTTACTTTTATTTTTGTCAATCTCTTTTGTTAACTCATCTTTATAAACTTGATTATTAAAATCTTTTAACGTGCCTTTATATAATTCTAAGAAATTACTTTCGCTTACAGCTTTATTTGCTTCTAATAATGCTTTTTCCCATTTTTTAAAAAAACTATCCAAGTAATTTTGATAAGAAATAGCCATCACGTCATCTTTTTCCATTACACTATTGATACGAGCTTTGTATAAATACGCTTCTGGATAATCTGGTTTTGCAGCAATAACATTATCCATTGCTTTGTCAGCATTGCTTAAAGCTACTAAATCGGCCGTTTTGGCATCTTTTCCTCGATTTATAGTATGCACACATAATCCATAATAAATATTGTCTTCCATAAAGTTTTTAGAAGACGAATTCATGATCGCGGCTTCAAAAATACCGGCAGCTACTCCATATAATTTTTGTCCAAAATACGCTTTCCCAATTTCATTTAATCCGTTGGCTAAGTTCATATCCTGCTCTACTCCTTTTTTCAATGAAGTCAAACCTTCTGTAAAAAGGGCTTGATCAACTGTTTTCCCATCGGCTCCAATCGCTTTTTTAATTTTTGCTAAACCTAAGAAATAGTAGTCTCCACCAATAATTCTTGTTCCTTTAGACAAATAATCCGTAAGCGCTTTAATTGACTCATCGGTATTCCCATTTTCATAGGCAGCATAACCCAAATAGCGCAAAATACGCGGATTTACATTGTCTAACTTTTGCATTTCTTGTGCTTCCAACTCTAAGGCTTTATAATCGCGGGTCAAGATTAAGAAGTCGGCACGACGCATTCGTGAGGATAACGAATAGTCGGTAAGTTCCATATATCGATTGTAGTTTGAAAGCGCCTTGGCAATGTTTTCCTTATAGGTTGCGGGTTTATTATTGGCCCATAAGTAATAAGTTTCTGCCAATTCACGGTATACAGGACCGTAATTGGGATTAATTGCAATTACTTCGTCGTATTTTTTAATGGATTCAACATAGGCTTTTGCTCCTTTCAGCAATACCCCTTCCTGCATTTTAGCACGAATAATGGTATTATCTGTATTGTAAGCATCACGGTAGGCCGCATACGCTTCGTTTTGATTTTTTAAGCCGTAATATGCATCGCCCGTAGCTAATTTTACATACGGATCATTTGGATTGGCTAATTTTGCCTTTTCCAAAACCGTTAAAGCAGCTTGATAATCTGGTTTTTCTGCATTCATATAGGCTTGCGCAATGTAGACATATTCTTCGACCTCTTTTTTACGCATTCCTTGTACAGCAAGATCAAACTTTGCTTTGGCTGCTGTAACATTTCCCGATTGTAAATCCAACTGCCCCAAACCGATCTGATTAAACTTTCCGCCTTCTGCAGCCGATAAACCTTTATTGTAGGTAAATTGTGCAGAATCTTCAACACTTTGCTTTAGGTAAACATTTCCTAATAAAAAGGCGGCTCTACCATCGGCAGGTTTGGTTTTTAGAATTGCTTTCAATATTGATTTTGCCTTATCATATTGTTCAGCATCTATTGCTTTTTTTGCTTGCTCTAAATCTTGAGCCTGCACCATCGCACTTACTGTAAAAAATGCAACGCTGAAAAATTTAATCTTGCTCATTGTATTCAAAATTTATTTTACGATTATTATATTTTATTTCGGGTAACGATTTTTCTTCCGGGTTCCCGAACCGGAGCGATTCCAGATTTGAGCACAATGCGTTGTCCTTTATCGCCGGCAATGAATGATGCGAAACCTATTCCGAGTCCTTCATAACCTTGACAATTGATAATATACAAAACACGTGCCAAAGGATATTGGTTAGTACCAATGCTTTCTTGGGTGGGATAACTCAATTTACCATTGGTGTCTTCCACTGCAAGTTCATGTACTTTTTCAACATACGGAGCCAATTGCGCTGAAGGTTCAAACAACCAATTGCTTCCAACTACTCCAATCATTCCTTCGTGTTCGGCTACATACTGGATTACCTCTTGGCTGTTTTTCATCGAATACACCCCTTCTTTAGGCAACTCTTGAATGGACGCCTTTTCCATCATATAGCGCACACTGGCCGAATTGGGATTATCAAATACGACCCCTTTAAACGCTTTATTTTTACCTTGCAGAAATGCAATTAAATCGGTCAACACGACCGTTGAATCTTTTTCACTATTGTTTCGAATCAAAGCCAAACCATCCAATGCAAATGGTGTGGTTCGTGGCACAATCTTATGCGCTTTAAAAAAATTCAGTTCCTCTTTATTTAATTTACGCGATAAAATTGCAATACCCGATTTTTGCTGTGAAATCTTTTGTATAACTTCTTTTTCAGAAAGGGGAACAATTTGAAGTTTGGCATCATAAGTTGTCTCAAATACCAGCTCTTGATCGCTAACAATAGGCAACAAGGATTCATCCGTATAAACGGTTGCTTCTCCGCGTAAAATAGTATCTTTTTCTAGTTTGCCTTGTTTTTGATTGCAAGAAAAAACGAATCCCATTGCAACCAATAACACCAAATACTTCATGGATAGCATCGTAATATTACTAGAGGTGTTAGTTGGTTTCTTCTTCATCGGTTGAGGTATTAAAAAAGCGGATAAATCTAAAAAAGGCATAAACGATAATTACCCCTCCAAACAAATACCGTTGATTGCTTGTAAGGTTTAAAGGAATTTTTTTCCAAAAGAGAATCATTATTCCTAAAATAATATAAATGAAAAAAGACAACATTCCTATAAATAGAAGAAATCGCTTAAAGAGCGATTTCTTCTTATAGTTTGTAATGAAATTACCAAACATAAATTATTCTTCCGGGGTTTCAATTTTGATTGGAATCAAATACGAACAACGTACTTTTTTACCATTCTGTTCTGCTGGAGTCCATTTCGGGCTTTTACGCAATACCCTTTCTGCTTCCTTACCCGTTCCATAGCCGATATCGCGAACTACTTTAATATCGGTTAACGAACCGTCTTTTTCAACTACGAAAGAAATAAAAACCTGACCTTTTAAACCGGGTTCTTCGGGTGCTTGATAATTGTTTTTAATAAAGTTGTAAAACTTATTAATTCCTCCAGGGAACTCTGGTTTTTGTTCGATACCCGCCGAGTTGTAAATTGTATTATCATCTTCTACAACATCTTGGTTTGAAGGTCCGTTACCAGGCGGTTCAACGCGTAAATCCGCATTTGGATCACCCTTAATATCTTCTTTCCCTAAGTTTTTATCTTTAATATCTTCAACCTTTGGAGGCTCTTCTGTAACCTCTTCAGTTTTGGCTACTTCGGGCTTCACAAACTTCACCTGATCCACTTTTGGTGGTGGCGGTGGTGGTGGTGGAAGATCTTCTTTTGGTTTTTCCTCCTTAGGAGGTAATTTAACGGTTGTAATTTTCGTGTCAATAGTAGCGCTATCATCATCCGTTACTGAACTAATAAATTCAGCAATCTTCGGCGTTGCAACTGCTATTGAAAAAATAACGGCACCAATAATGAAGGCTTTCAAATTGGTATTTCCGTCTTTCATTCGCAAATCGTAAGCACCATAACTCTTGTTACGCCCTTCGAAAACGATGTCCAACCATTGTTTTTTTAACAAGTCTAGTTTCATACGTTATAAATATTGTACTACAAGAGTGGTTATTATTTATTTAATTTATCCGCTAATGTTTTTTCTTCAGGAGAAAAATCATTAACAATAGCATAGGTCGGCACGGAACAAATAGCCATTTCGTCCAAGATATCTACTAAATTCTTGTAGGACGATTTAGCAGTAGGCTTGATAATTACAATCAAACCTTTATCTTTATTTCCAGTCACTTGTGGCACAGACGCTACACGTTTTAAAATCTCTTTGCGAATTCCTTCACGACCATGTGTCGATTTCGTTGGCTTGCCTCCTGGTTCTGGAGCTTCAAGCAATCCATGAAACCATTCAATTTTATCTTTAGCACCCAATATAATTGTCATGGTACGTCGTTGATCTACTTTAATTTTAGTTTCCGGTTGATCATCGGTATTCTTATCAGGCAATCCCAAATCCATTGCCTGAGGTTTCGACAAGGTGGTTGTCAACATAAAGAACGTAATCAAAAGGAACGCCAAGTCCACCATAGCCGTGAGGTCTACTTTGGAATTTTGTTTTTTACTGCGAACCTTGCCCCCGCCTTTCTTGCCACCACCGTCGTTGGTATTTAATTCAGCCATTTCTTATTGGGATTAATAGTTTTTACCACGTAAACCGGTTACCAAGCTAAAGCTGTTCACCTTTTGATTCTGAAGCTCATCCATAATTTGTTTCACTTTTGGATATTGCTCTTTCGCATCGCCTTTAATTGCAAAATTCAATTGTTCGTTTTGAACATCAATATTTGCTTGACGTGAAGTATAAATCCAGTCTTTCAACTGATTATTCTTATTGTTTTCAAGTGTGTCGTGAGGAATACCGGGTTGCACTCCTTCTTTGTTACGATCAGCTCCTTTCATGGCGATAACTTGTTTCATTGCTTCTATTGGAGCACCAAATTCATCAATCAATGAAAACTCATTTATTTCATTATCGCTGAATTTAATTCCATACTTATCACCCATTAATTCAAGAGTTCTTTTGCGAACATCTCTTCCTTTGATTCCGTAAAACACTTTATCTCCGTCACCAATAATGATTACTGCCAAATTTTCTTCTGGCAATTTGGATTGAACTGTAGAGTTCGGTGTTTCAACGGGAAGCGGTTCCGGATTTTTAGCGGTAGCCGTAAGGATAAAGAACGTAAGCAAAAGGAACGCAACGTCACACATAGCCGTCATATCAATAGACGCCGCCTTCTTGGACATTTTAACTTTTGCCATAATTACTTCTTTTGATTAAATGGTTACGCTAATTATTTTAAGCTTCCTTTCATTTTACGGTATTGGTTCACGATAGCAGTACCTGCCTCGTCAATCGAATACGTAAGAGTATCAATTTTTGAAGTAAATAAGTTGTACGTTACAATTGACAATGCAGAAGTAGAAATCCCTGTAGCCGTGTTGATCAACGCCTCAGAAATACCATTTGCTAACATCGCTTGGTCAGGAGTACCCGCTGTTGCTAGAGCCCCAAACGCTTTAATCATACCCGTTACAGTACCCAAAAGACCTGCTAATGTACCCAACGAAACTAAGGTTGACAAAATAGTCATATTTTTCTCTAACATTGGCATTTCCAATGATGTAGCTTCTTCGATTTCTTTATGTATCATTTCAGCCGCTTCTTCAGAACTAAATCCTTCTTTTTTAACATCTTGATATTTAACTAAAGCCGCACGAATCGCGTTAGCTACCGAACCCTGTTGTTTATCACATGTTGCGATTGCCTCATCAATATTACCTTGAGCAATGTTAGCTTGAACATGTTTCATGAAAACATCCAAGTTTCCTTTACCAGAAGCATTAGAAATTACAAAATATCGTTCGAAAGAAAACGTGATTACCATTAATAATAATCCCATAAGTACAGGTACAATAGGCCCTCCTTTGTAGACCATCGCTAGATAGTTACCTGGTAGTGGATGTCCTTCATTTGTTCCACCTTCGAAGTTTGACCCATCACCCATGATGAATTGCCACACCAACCATCCTACGAAAATACATAATACAATTACAATAGCGGAGAAGTAGCTACCTCCGTTTGACCCATTTGCGTTTTTTGCGTTTGCCATTTTTTTAAAAATTTTTAAGTTTTTAATGATTTAAAAGCTATTCGATATAAATTAACTTGAATTGAGGCAAATTTAATTTTTTAGTTCAAAAAAAAAAACTTTTTTAGTCATTTATAATTTTCTATTAAAACTTGTATGTTAAAACAAAAAATGTAAAAAATTAACCCTTACATCTATTGAATTATTAATTTTTTTGCCAATATTTATCTACATAACATTGTCTTAACATTGTAAAAACGAGTAATTTTAGTTCAATATTGTTAGAAAGGGTTACTAAATTCAAAAATGCTTAATTAAAAAGTAAATTTTAGCATCGTAGAAGCATTTGTTATAATTAAAATTAGTGCCCTAATTTTCAATTTATATTCTTTGCAAAGTACTAATCTATATTCTAAAGAGTTTGTCTTTTTTAATTGGTGAAAATTTAATCCAATCTATATCGTTCAATCATAAAAAAGGAATACCCATTTGCGATTTCTTATATTTTTCATCTCACCAAAAAAAGTAAATTCTCCAACGTTTTCTTACATTAACTAGTTTATATTTAACTTTGTTTTTTAATTCAATCGAATATGATGCAGAGTAAAACAAGTCGATCAAAAATCATGAGTTGCAACAATGCAATGCTCCTTGTTGTTAATTTATTCGCGTTAACCATTTGGAGCCAATCGATAACGAAACGCGTATTGTTTTTAGGCAACAGTTATACAAATACCAACAATCTCCCTTTATTAGTAGCCAATATAGCCCAATCTACCAATGATGTATTGTTGTATGACAGCTATACTCCTGGCGGATATCGCTTATCCGATCATGCTAATAACACAACTTCTTTGGCTAAAATTGCACAAGGAAATTGGGATTATGTTGTTTTACAAGAACAGAGTCAGCTCCCCTCGTTTCCAATCAATCAAGTAAATTCCCTTGTATTTCCTTTTGCTGCAAATTTAAATACGCTAATTAACAGTCAAAATCCATGCGCCGAAACCGTGTTTTATATGACATGGGGACGGCAAAACGGCGATAGTCAAAATTGTGCCGCCCACCCACCGGTATGTACTTACAGTGGGATGGATGACTTACTCAGGGAACGCTATCAAATAATGGCTGAACAACAATCTGCTATCACGGCACCGGTTGGAGCAGTTTGGCGCTATTTAAGAACCAATTACCCTGATATGAATTTATATAGTGCTGACGGCAGTCACCCCTCTTTATTGGGTTCCTACGCAGCGGCATGTACTTTTTATACAACGCTTTTTCGAAAAGATCCTACCTTGATTAGTTTTCAATCTACATTGACAGCAGTTGAAGCACAAACGATTAAAAATGTTGTAAAAACTGTAGTATTTGATCAACGTTCCACGTGGTTTATTGGCACCTACGATCCAGTAGCTGCTTTTTCTTTTTCGAATCCTACTGGAACAGCGGTGCAATTTGAAAATCAATCCCAGAATTCATCGGATTATTTATGGGATTTTGGTGATGGAACTACTGCTACAACTGCCAATCCGTTGCACACTTATGCCCAAAATGGTGTATTTACGGTAACATTAACCGTAACTCATTGTGGTGTGGCTTCCGTAGTTCAACAGTTGGTAGACACTTCGGTACTGGCCATAACAACAGCCGGAGCATCTTCAGCAGTGGTAAAAATGTTTCCAAACCCCGTACAATCGCTTTTACACATTGAGAGTATTGCTGGCGTCAAAGAAATAGAAATTTATGATGCTTCGGGGCGAAGTATTCTAAAAAGTAGTGAAAATACAAAATCAATTGACTGCAGCAATCTAGAGCCCGCAATGTATTGGCTCAAAATAACAACAACTGCAGCAACCCATTACCAAAAATTTATAAAGTCATGAAAAAGTATACGATTCAAACCGATCCTTTTATTGTTCCAACAACCGATGGTAAACGAATTGAAGAACACCATGGCCGAATAGCTACTAAAAATCCTGCTATTTCGATAGCCCACATGATTGCACCTCCGCATTGGAGTGAACCTTTTCAAACGCCCGAATTTGAAGAATACACCTATATTATTTCGGGCAAAAAACAGTTTATTATTGAAGACGAAATACTTATTTTAAAAGCGGGACAGTCGATACGAATTGCCGAAAATACCCGAATACAATACTCCAATCCATTTGACGAACCCTGTGAATATTTATCGGTTTGTCGGCCAGCATTTGATTTTATGAAAGTGCACCGGGAAGAATAATAGCGATGCTTTGAATCATATATTTTAAATTATGAATTTTGAATTGTGAATTTTGAATTGTGAATTTTGAATTGGATGCTATCTATTTTCTTCGTTAATCATCGTTTGTCACTATCCAAAATCCAACCTTAAAACAACAACTTAGTCTTTTTGCAACAATGCAATCAATTGGGCTTCTACTTCGGGGCTGTTCCATTTGGTAGCGATATCGGGAATAGCCATTATTTGTTCCATGATCGCATTTTGAAAATCTCCAATTGCCAAGGCCTCTGAATAGGACTGTAGACTAAAAGTCACTCTGCTGTACAAAGGCATCCATTTATCCGGATGTTTTTCCGAAAACCATTTTTCAATTTTCTTTTGTAAATGAAATTGTGTATCGGCCGTCTTTGTACTCATCTCGATAAAATTGCGACGCGACAATTCTGCAATTGCATCTGCATTGGGTTTACGCGATTTTTCATAGGCACGAAAAACGGCATTCCAATCATCACCATAGCGTTCAATCATCTGATTTAAAACCGTGATATCTTCAAATCCTGCGTTCATTCCATGACCATAAAAGGGCACAATAGCATGGGCTGAATCGCCAATCAATGCAACTTTATCTTCAAAAGTCCACGGATAACATTTCATGATTGCTAAATAACTCGTCGGATTCTTAAAAAAATCGCTCACCAAGTCGGGTATAACCGCTGCTGTGTCTGGAAAATATTCGGCAAAAAAGTTAACCAAGGTTGTTTCATCATTCAATTGTTCAAACGAATTCTCACCCTCAAAAGGCATAAACAATGTGCAAGTAAACGATCCATCCAAATTGGCCAAAGCCATCAACATAAAATTACCGCGGGGCCAGATGTGTAGGGAATTTTTATCAATTTTGTGCGAACCATCGGGATTGGCAGGAATATGCAATTCTTTATAGCCAATCTTCATAAATTCTTGGGAATAATCAAACATACTCTGGCGCTGCATACGATGGCGAATACGTGAAAACGCGCCATCAGCACCAAAAACTTTGTCGTATTTTAAATCCGTCCATGGTCCATTCTCTGAAGGTCCAATATGTAAGGTAGCCGTAGCTAAAGTTACATCCCAAATGCGGTATTCAAAAAAGAATTCCACCCCTGCCGCTTCGGCCAAATCAATCATTTTTCGATTTAAAACCCCACGGGATAACGAATAAATAGCTTCTCCTTCTTTGCCGTATTTCTGATAGGTCAGGCTTCCTTCTTTTAGGTGTATGGCTCTTTTATCTACAGGGATTCCAATGCGTTTAATCGCATCATCCAATCCAATATCAGCCAGCGCTTTCCAGCCGCGATCTGACATTACTAAATTGATTGAACGACCCGAAAATTCTACCGTACGAATATCTGCACTGCGGTCATAAACATGAACGGTATGCCCTTGTTTCTTGAGGTAGATTGCCAATAAAGTTCCGACTAATCCAGAACCTACAATCGCAATTCTTTGTGGCGTTTGCATCGAATTATTAAAAAAGTTGGACAAAAATACTCAATATTATCGGAACCTACCCGGCTTGGAACGCAAAAATTAGGAGATATCTTAAAATTTGTTTAATCTTTTATATTATTAGTTAAACAAATTTATCTTTGTAAAAAAAGTGATGAAAACGATAACCCGAACCGAATTAAACGCGCTCTCCAAAGTTCAACGTCTTAACCTAGTTAATAGTTGCATGGGCTATAAATCGGCCAACTTGATAGCGACCAAATCGGCTGATGGTCATGAAAACGTAGCTATTTTTTCAAGCATTACCCATTTGGGAAGCGATCCTGCTTTACTTGGTTTTATTGTTCGTCCAACTTCTGTACCGCGCCATACCTACAACAACATTAAGTCAAACGGCTATTTTACGGTAAACGCGATTACATCTAATCAAATTGCGCAAGCGCATCAAACTTCGGCGGCATATGACTATGGGGTTTCTGAATTTGAAATGACGGGATTAACAACCGAATATAAACCAAACCTCGCGGTTCCCTTTGTTGCTGGAGCACCCTTACAATTGTTGTGTAGTTATGTAAATGAATATGCCATCA
>Ga0315905_10000807_pt1 | contig 34180 bp, 32 predicted proteins | sample LakEriMetagenome_5_FD_203522 | JGI IMG/M metagenome (GOLD analysis project Ga0315905, IMG submission 203522) | Freshwater fungal communities from buoy surface, Lake Erie, Ohio, United States - Buoy 4 MA121 | ecosystem: Environmental > Aquatic > Freshwater > Lake | place: USA: Lake Erie, Ohio... | reverse complement strand
AAAATGGAAAACCATTTGTTTCACAACGTATTAAATTGAAGTATGAAGGGAATGTCGAGTATTTATTAGGGAAAACAGCCATTTCTGACATTGAAATAGATGGAGGAAATCGGAAATGGATTGCTACCAAAAATGCCGGTTTGTTTTTACTAAGTGCAGATGGAAATCAACTAATCGCTTCTTTTACCAAAGAAAATAGTGGGTTGATATCTAATAACATCAATGATATTCAATTTAATCACCAAACAGGAGAATTATTTATTGTTACCGATTTAGGTTTGGTTTCTTATCGAGCTGACGCATCAGAAGGAACCGTCGATTATGAGTCAACACTAGTATTTCCAAATCCATATAAAATAGAACACACAAAAGGAATAACCATTCAAGGTATTAAATATGATTCGGATGTGAAAATTACAGATGCGGCAGGAAATGTTGTTTACAAAACAACTTCTAATGGCGGCACCGCTTTTTGGAATGCACAAGATTGGAATGGGAATCGAGTGAGCCCTGGAGTTTATTTTTTCTGGACAGCTCCAAATGCCATTGAAGTAGAAGGTAAAAAAGTAGGTAAAGTAGTTGTATTTTAATGAAAAAAACAGACGCTGGAATTTTATTAAAACGCATTCCATATTCTGAGACAAGTTTGGTATTGACGATCTTCACCTTATCAGAAGGCAAAAAATCCTTTTTATTTCAAGGGGCAAAAAAGAAAAAAGGCAATGTATTACTTCCATTAAGTCCAATTGAATTAACTTATTTTCAAAGAGATGATTCACAACTAGCTAAAATTTCTGAAACACAATTACTGCATACTTTTGAATCAATTCCGTTTCATCCTATAAAATCAACCATCGTATTTTTTGAGGTAGAAGTATTGCAATCAATTTTACATGAAGGAGTAAAAGATGAGATCTTGTTTCGATTTATTGAAAATGAATTATGTTGGATGGATAAACCTGTTCCATTGACAAATTACCCCATTTATTGGATGTTAGAATTAACGAAATACTTAGGTTTCTTCCCTTTAAAACCAGATAATAAAACTCCTTTTTTAGATTTAGAGAATGGACTTTTTTTAGGGAGTGCTCCCTTGCATACCAACTATAAAAACGGTATCGAAGTAGAATGGTTGAGTGAATTTGTTAATTTAACTAAACAAGAAATATTAGGAATTGAGCTTCCAAAAAAACACCGAAAAAACTGTTTGTCAATACTAATAGAGTTTTATAAATTCCATATACCCAACTTTAATCTGAAAGATAGTATTGCAATCATAGAGAGCATTTGGGAATAAACTTACAATTTTGTAATATCTTTGAACTATGGCTGAAAGCATCCTCATTGAAGGTACAACCCGATCAGAAAAATATGAATCATTGCTCAATCAATTAAAAATTTTAATTGGTGAAGAACAAGATTTAATTTCTATTTTATCAAATACCACTGCTGCTATAAAAGAAACTTTTGATTTTTTTTGGATTGGATTTTACTTAGTTCGAGGGGAAGTGTTGAAATTAGGTCCTTTTCAAGGTAGTTTAGCATGTATGGAAATTGCTTTTGGAAGAGGGGTTTGTGGAACTTCTTGGCAAAAGAAAGAAGCATTGGTAGTTTCCAATGTTGATGAATTCCCTGGTCATATTGCGTGTAGTAATCTTTCTAAAAGTGAAATAGTAGTACCTATCTTAAAAAATGAAAATGTAGTTGCCGTATTAGATATTGATAGTACTACACTTTGTGATTTTACAGAAACAGATGCCTACTATTTAAAAGAACTTTGTCAATGGTTAAGTATTTATTTTTAATAATTTCTGCCTTTCTTATTGGAGGTTGTGCTATTCAAGGAACAATTTCTGGGGGGCCAATTGATAGAAAAGCTCCCGTTTTTGATACGTTGAAATTAAATCCTAAGTTGGGTTCAATACATTTTAATGCCTCGGAAATACACTTGCCTTTTAACGAATTTATTACGCTAAACAAAGCGAGTGAAAATATCATAGTTGTCCCTGACGACTTCAAAATAGACCCAATAGCAAAAGACAAAGTACTTACATTAAAACTTAAAGGAAAGCCAAAATCAAACACCACATATGCTATCTACATAAATAATGCGGTAAAAGATTTACATGAAGGAAATGATACACTTTTAACCTATGTTTTTTCAACGGGAGATTATATTGATTCAATATCTTATAAAGGAAAAGTAATTGATATCCGAACGCGTTTGCCTTTCAAAGGCGCCACCGTTGCCCTTTTCTCGGATACTGTAACAACTTTTGTTCAAAAAGCATTCAATTTTACTACAACAAACGAAAAAGGAGAATATACATTAAAATACATTCACCCAGGAACTTATTACCTAGTAGCTTTTCAAGATCAAAATAGAGATTTTATTCCCCAGCCTTTTGAATTGTCTGGTTTTAAACCAGAGAAAATACATTTAGAGAAATCAGTGATTGATTCATCTGATATTGAGCTATTTCCTACTTTACCCAAAAAAGCAATTAGAAGGATAAGTCATATAAATAACGAGGAAATTCTCATTACAGGAAACCTTCCCATTGATAAAGCAAACATTACTTTATTCAATCAAAAAATTCTAGAAAAGAAAATTCACAAATCTGATTCCATCTCGATTTTGTTAAAAACAAACACAACAGATACTATACAAGGTATCTTATCCATTGATAATTATATAGATACTTTTTATTGTAGGATTCAAACTAAACTAAATCATAAGACTCCGAAGTTGTATTTCCCTAAAAACATTCGTTCACGGTCTTCTTTAATCATTACCACCAATGACTTTATCTCTTCGTTCAATAAAGATTCTATACAATTATTTGCAAATGACTCTATTAAAGTTCCTTTTGAACTAAAAGCATCAGGATATCAAATGCAATTAATGCCGACTACGTACTCATCAAAAACACTAAAATTGATTATAAAACCTTCTGGTTTAACATTTACTAATTTTAGAGAAAAATATAATTTAACACAAACGATCAACGTATTTGATTCAACACAATATGGAATTTTTAACGTTGTGACAAGTTCTTTTCCTTCAGGAACTTTACTAGAATTACTTTCAGGTGAAAAAGTAACTCACAGACATACTATTGATGAAAAACATACGATTTGGAAAATAGATGATCTTGAAAAAGGTGCGTATATTTTTAAAGCTTATTTTGATTCGAATAATAACGGAAAATGGGATACTGGGGTATTACAAAAGAAAATTCAACCCGAAAAAATTCAAATTTACAATGAACCATTCCAAGCAAGACAAAATTGGGAGGTAGAAGTAAAATTTGACCCTACCAAATGGAAATAATATGGAAAAAACATTTGCTTCTTGGAAAGTATATGTAGCCATTTTACTGGGACTATCAATTGTTTTTTGGATGCTATATCGCAGCATAGAACAACCTCATTTCATTGAAAGTAAAAATCAAGGAAATTATTGTTGGGTTGATGCTAATCATAATCAACAGATCGATTTTTCAGACCCTACAGAATTTAAGATTTGTAAATCAGGAAATTATAAAAAAGAAAAATTTACTGATATTTTTATGCAAATCCAATGGAATAATCTATCTATTGCATGGTTGTTCTTAGCACTTTTATGTATGTTCGGAAGAGATATCGCATACATGTTTCGTATTAGAACACTTACTCATAAAGAATTATCATGGAAATCAGCATTTAATGTGATTTTAATTTGGGAGTTTGCATCATCGATATCACCTGGAATAGTTGGTGGAGTTTCAGTTGCCATGTTTATATTAAACAAAGAAAAAATTGCGTTAGGTCGTTCAACTGCTATTGTGATTATTACCGCTTTACTTGATAACCTGTTCTTTTTGTTACTCATTCCCCTTGTGTTTTTATTTGTAGCTCCTGAAGTTTTATTTCCTACTAATACATCTTTGGATAAAGGAGTTTCCTTTGTTTTTTGGGGTGGATTTATCTTGATTTTAATTATTTGTTTTATCCTTTTTACAGGAGTTTTTATTTATCCACATGTAATAGGTAAATTACTTTCTTTTATTTGTAAACTCCCATTTTTAAATCGATTTGAATCTAACATTTCAAAATTAGACGAAGATATTCTAATTACCTCAAAAGAATTGAGAAAAGAAAAAGCTACTTTTTGGCTAAAGAGTTTTGGAAGCACTTTATTATCTTGGTCTTGTAGGTACCTGGTTATCAATTGCATTATGGCAGCCTTTTTATCACTGTCGTTTTTTGATCACTTTTTCATCCTCGGTAAGCAATTGGTTTTATGGTTATTCATGCACATTAGCCCTAGCCCTGGTGGTAGCGGTGTGGCTGAATATGCTTTTGGTGAGTTAATGGGGTCTTTTAGTAAATCCATGCTTTTAATAACCGGTTTAGCTATTCTTTGGCGCTTAATATCTTATTTCCCTTATTTGATTATTGGTTCTATTTTAGTGCCGAGGTGGATTAAGAAAAAAAGTTAGAAACATTCGTTTGATTGCTTGAAAAGACTGAATGTTGAATTTTTAAACATACTATTCTTCAGTGATATGAAAATGTAAAGAATTTTTATTAAAATGCTGGATTACAAATCCAGCAAATCACAAAACGGAATTAAATATTAAAAATCAACTATTTAACATAAATCCCTACTTTGCTTTCAACGCAAATTTATACTGCAACGTAAAATACGCTGTGATGCCATCAGATGGAAGAATACCAGGACCTGGGTAAGCCGTGGCACGACGGGTGTAATAAGATTGGTTGGTTAGGTTGTTAACTCCGAGTTCAACTTGGAATTGTTTGTTAATTTGGTATTTCGAAGATAAATCAACTACGGTATAGGCGGGAACTTGTCCGATAACAGCATCACCTGAAGGCTCAATGGCATTCGTAGCATCCGAAAATTGTGGTGAATTATAAGAAATCTGAATTTGGGTAGTCATTTTAGACCACTTCCATTTTAAACCGGATTTAATGACAACCGGACTGACGTATTCCACTTTTTTGCCTACGAAATTTGGCTCTTTGGAACGAATGTATCTTGCGTCAATGTAAGCTGCATTTAAGAAAATGTTCAAATTGTGTTTTGCACTGTCTTTGAATATTCCGATGATATCTAATTCTCCAAAAGCTTCAATTCCTAAATTCATCGCATCACCAATGTTAGTACGCTCTTTGTAAATAGAATTTGCTTTCGGTGCTAAACCTATTTTATTTCCATAAAACACGTTGAAAATTGCCAAATCAAAAGTCAAATAATCTTTTACCAAACCACGGTAACCTAATTCCAACGTATAGCCTTTTTCGTCTTTCATTAAGGTATCCACCAAAATATTGGGATTTGCTACTCGTATGTCTGTAAAGTTGATAGCACGGTAATTTTGGGTATAGTTTGCATAGACGTTACGCATACCTTTGAGTTTGTAATTCAATCCAAAGCCAAAGAGTGGCACATTGCGTACTACTCGGTTAGAATCGTGCAATTTGTAAATGGCAATTGTATCTTTTGTATAAGGATGAATATTATAACGTTTGTAGAATCCATTTGCTTCACTCGTTATATATTCGTAACGCACCCCGAAGTTCATCGTTAATTTACTTGTTAAGAACAAAATATTTTCTGCGAACAACGAAGCGTTTTCAGATGGGAAATCATAGGATGAATTTTCGAGATTATTCGGATTTAAATAGGTGAAATCTGCATCAGAACCAGAAGAAACTAAGCCTTGATTGTTCACCGTATGACCTCTGTAGTAACGCGTTCCTACTAAAAAAGCACCACTCATTGATTTACTTGTATCTCCTTTTTGGAAATCATAACGTTGTAGATACCTTGCTTCTACTCCACCGTTTTTAAACAAGCCTTGAATCAAATCTCGATTTCCCATCGGGTCGGCTTGATTGATTTTCCCTAAAAAACCTGTTGATAATCTGGTAGATTGCATTCCAAAAGCACGCACATTGAAACTTGCTTTGGAGGAAATTTCAAAGTCGGAATGAAAGGCTAACATATTCCACCCTACTTTGAACCAATTGCGATTGCGGTAACTTTTACGTGGGTCTGCTAAAAATTGAGCGTCGGTTAATCCCCCTGGTTGTTGCGCTAAATAATTCATTTGGGTGTATTCAACACGTACTTTCCAGTTCTCTAAAAGGTAATATCCAGCTTGTGCGAAAAATTGGTGTTGGTTGAAATTAGCATTTGCTCGGTACCCTGTCCCCTCTTTGTATTGGTGATATACTTGGTAAAAAAACTTATTGGTTGTTCCGGCAACGCGATTGAAAATACCTTTATAACCGTAATTCCCCAAAGTGCCACGAGAGGTAATTTCTAAAGGCGTATTTGAAGGAGCATCTTTTATATTGAAATTCAACAAACCACCAAATTGAGAACCGAATTGCAAAGCAGCAGAACCTCGTATGATTTCAATAGACTTCAATGCTTCAAATGGAGGAGTATAATAACTTTCAGGGTAACCCAACGCATCCGCACTGATATCGTAGCCATTTTGACGGGTATTGAAATTCGCAGCACGGTTTGGACTTAGTCCTCTTCCTCCAATACCAATTTGAATACCAGCACCATCGCTTTCCCAGATATTTAAACCCGGAATTTTGGCAAACATTTCACGCGGATTTGCAGTAGATTTTGCACCACTTAAATTTTCTAATTCGATGACTGCATTCGTTCCCGTAGTGATTTGTGTTCCTTTAATCATTGGCATAAAACCAACATCAAAATGTTCTAATTTTTTACGATAAATGTTGACTGTTTTTAAATCCTTAGAAAAAACATATAACACAATGTTTGTGAGAGTATCTATCTGATTTTCTTTGATTTTAAATCTTAAGTCACGGTAACCAGAAAAACGAAAATGAACGGAATCTCCAAAATGAGCAGGTATAGAAAAAAGTCCATTTCCATCCGAAACCACAATGTGATTGGTCGAATAATTTTTCAATAAAACTCCTGGAATCGAAGCACCTAGTTCGTCTTTTACTACGCCTCGAAAATGTTGCGCTTGTAAATTATAAGACAAACAACACATAATCAGTAATATGTAAAAAAATAACTTCAAGGACGATAAGGTTCCAACCAATTTCGGTGCGCTAAATTATAAGAAAAACGGGTTAAATCGTGTTTTTTAGAGACAAAGAGTTGAGATGGACGACCATTTAAGCTTACATAAATCTCTGCATGCACTGAAGGTTGAGTAATTTTATATAATTGATTATTAATGAATATAGAGGTATCATTAAATTTATTCTCAAGAAAATCAGCATATTGTAAAATCATATCTGGTTGTGTAGCCATTTGATCGTGTTGGGTCGCTGATAAAAAGTCTTTGTTTTTAATTTCAATTTCTCTCCCTGATTTTCTGTCTTTTACATAAAAAGTAGCCATCCCTTCTTTGTGCATCAACATAACCCGCCAAGAAAATCGGAACCCTTCTTCGTTCCAGAATAAATTACCAGGATACAACACATACCTAAATGGGGTGAGTATCTGAAATAATACAAAAGCAAGTATTCCTAAAGTGATCATCGCATTTTGTTTTGGTTTTATCGTTGAAATTGATTCCGAATATTTAATTAAAGATTTCAGTTTGGTTAGTACTTTCTCATGGAATTCATTTGAAAAGAAAATCGTCGTGGAGCAAATCATCACCCAAGGAAAAATACCGATTGGAAGTAAATACCAGGTAATAAAATGGAAGACAACCACAAAAAAATAAGCAACACTTCGGGTTTTTGAATTTAACAAAAAGAGTACGATGAATAAATCATAAAAACATCCAAACCAACTAAATACATAGGGAATCCAATCTTTTGTGAATAAAGTGCCAAACACAGGCATATCTCGGTGCGCTTGCAACCAAATTTTCAATGGTTGTGCTTGAAATAGCCAATCCGTTTCCAATTTGGCTATTCCTGCAAAAATATAGACGATTGCTAATTGAAATTTGAAAGCGCCTATCGTCCATTGATGTACACTATCTGTAGCTTCTACTCTCCCCCATTTCACATCCAAGGAAAATGACTTATGCGCAGGTACAAACATAAATAGAAAAGTCATCAAACTAATGAAGTAATAGTGATTCAGGTAGTTAGACTTATCCAATAATTCTATGTACGTAAAAGACAAAAATAAAAGAACCGTTGAAAAACGATAAAAAGCACCTAATAATAAACCAACCGCACCCAATAAAAAAGTAAAAAATGGAAGGTACATCCAATTTCCAGGAAGGGGTTTTACCCATTCAAAACCAAGATAACCAAAGTACATTTTGGGTTGAATATACATATCATACACCCAACCATTTGCCATAAAGCGGATTGATCCAAATATAAGTAATGCTCCAAAAATAATTCGGAACATTACCAACGGTAGTATCGAAACTGGTTTATATAGGATTTGGTTAATTCGATTCATTCAAAAACTAATCGCCGTCGTTGTCTTGGTAGGTAATCATAACTCCAAAAGCGGCTGTCATATCTGTTTTTAAGTGAATTGTCAGGTTATGAATTTGCGTATACAAATCATCGACTTGTTTCTTTTTCGAAGCATCGTTTAACATTGTACCTAAATCTTCATTGAACCCTTGCGTTGTATTAATAATTGCATCAAATTCACCATTGATTTTAGTAACTAAATCACTTTTATTTACTGTTTTTAAGTAATCATCAAAACCGATGCCTTCTTTCCCAGATTGCATATCTCCGTTGAACTGACGTTTTACGGCCTTAATATTGGCTAAAAGAAGTTTCCAAGTAATTTTTGACTTTGGAGTTTCAATATAATTCGGTTGAATTACATCTAAACTTTGCTTCCCTAATGGAATACCTACTTTTGTCCATTTACATTCTTCATATGCTTTGATGTAATCGTTTACGAACATCGAAAAAGAACTTGTAGATTCAGTTCCAGTGGAAGCAACAAAAGTCGTTTGATAGGTTTTCCAACCTGTTATAGTATTTTGTAATAACGTTTTCATTTGGGAAATGATAGCAACGCCATAATCGGAATAGTTTTTTTCGTTGAAATAAGAAATAGCATTTTCTCTATTTAATAGAAAATCAAACACATGAAATCCTTTGGCTACATTGGAAGAAATGGTATTTAAATCGTACTTATTCTCCTTAATGTAATTTAACACCTTCACTGTATCTGTTGGGAAAGTACCTAAATTTGTCTTTAAATTAAGTTCCATTCCTGGACCAAATTCGTATGCCAAAACATTCTGCCAAGATAAATAACTTCTTTCCCATCTTGCTTTTACCGAATCAAAATCTACTTGTGAATTAGATCCTAGGAATTGATTATACCCTGCTTCAAATTTCATTACCTCATCAAGCACTAATTGGTAATCGTTTTGAATAACCACTGCCTTATTAGTAAGTAAATCTGCTTTTTTGAAATCGTTGGTTTGTTCTACTTTTTTGGGGTTACAAGCGATGAACAAAAAAGAAATCAAGGAAATACAAAGTAATGATTTAAGGAATTTCATATCTTATTTTTTAGCAAATGAAATGGTAATTAATCTAATCTTCTAAACAATAATTTACTTCAAAAGTTGCAAAAATAAACTGCTCTTTTTGTAAAATAAATGATGTAAATCATATTACTTCGTTGCATCAATTGCTTGCGCAACTGTAAAACCAAAACGAGTTGCAATATCTTGTGCAATTTTATCCAATTCAGTATTCAAATAATCAACAGCGTACAAACCATTTGTGCCTCCCATCAATCTATCCAATAAACTTTTCACTTCGTCTTTTGAAAAATAAGGCAATTTTGTATCCGGATTTTGCGTAAAACGTAGCGACCAAATAAATCCGTACCCTTCTGAAAGTGCATGAAAGGCTCCTTTTCCATTGTTCGTTGCTAATTTCGATTTGCCTTCATTCATGTAGTAAACTGCTCTAACAGCAACCACTTTAGACAATTCTTTTTTGATGATTGCAATTTGAGCATCTCTCGTCGTATAATCTTTGTTTGTGATTGCTGCTCTTCCTTTGATGAAAGCGTTTAAGATATTTTCTTTTACATTACTAAAATCAGGGTCTACATCAACTTGATTGATATACGAAGACCAGTATTTATATACTGCAGGTGTAACATTCACATTATCAACACCGAAAATATATCCATATGCTTCGTCCCAAAAATGCTCCATGTCGGTATAATTTTTCTCTGGAGTAAGAATTCTATTTGTATTATTTTGTTTCGTTAGACCTCCATCTAATTTTGTTAAACTCAAATAAGTATTCAAGGTTTGGTCTAATAAACAAGCACCCATCATACCTTTTAAGAAAACTTGTTGTGGTTCTAATCCATTAGCACTGAAATAACGTTTTTTAGAACCATCCATGTAATAACCTGGTAATCCAACACTTGCTTCAACATTTGCGTTTGTTGTTAATTCAGCTTCTTTCAATTGTTTTTTAAATGCTTCGATGACATCATTTTTTTCACCCAAATTTGCTGTAAAATAATCAATTGATGCAGCTGTTTTGTCTGACAATCTCTTACCTGAAGTATTTAACGAATCTGCTGTAAACCCAGTACCATCAAACATATTTAATAAGGTACTTTCACTCACAGGATTTGTACCTCCCATTAGGGCCCCCATTTGCTCTAACATCACTAAACGTGTTTTCTGTCCACCGAAATCTACCGTTGATTTAGAAGATGCATCTATAAAAGAATAGGTTGTTGGAATCGTATAAGTATTTGTACTTGTTGTAACTGTTGGTTTTTCCTCTTCTTTTTTACAAGAAACAAATAATGAACCAATTACTACACCAAAAGCGATGTTTTTTAATATATTTATTTTCATTATTATTTAGAATAAATTTAAATTATGAAACAAATGTATTGTTTCGATACAAAGTCATCAATACCACAAAAAAGGTATTTTAATTAAAACGATTCTAAATAAGGTGGTTTTACAAAGGATTTATGTTTTTAAAATCTGGTGATTGTTGGGGAAGGTGAATTGAAACACAAGTTTGAATCAAATCGATGAGTAAGGTTATCAATTTATTTTTCACAAAATACCGATGTGTAACCAACCCGATACTTCTTTGGGGAACTGGCTCTGTTATTTCTTTGATGTACTTTTTATCATTTTCACTAAAATCAAGCGTTGCAAGATAAGGAATCAAGGTCGCTGAGTGATTCGCCTTGACGATTCGCAACAAACTGTCAATGGAACCTGCACGGAATTCAAAGTTAACAGGTCTTTTTTTATTGCTTTTTTTCATTTCACACAAACGCACAATTTGGGTACGCATACAATGCCCTTCTTCCATCAACCATAAGTCATCCAACGCAATTTCTTCGACTTTTAGTTGAGCTCTATAATTACCTGTAGTATCAAACATCACAAATGGCTCATCATATAAGTGGTATTCTTCAATATCATCAACCAATAAAGGAGTTGACAAAATACCCAAATCTAGTTCCCTTTTTTTCAATTTCTCAATAATCACCTGCGTCGTATGTTCTCTTACCTCAATGGTTAATTCAGGAAATTGTGTAGCAAATTCTTTCAGAAAAAGAGGAATTAAAAAAGGAGCAATCGTGGGAATGACTGCAATTTGTAATTTTCCCTTTACTACACCTTTCATTTCATCTGCCAACTGATTTAATTGGTCAATATTTTTATTAATCAACCGAAGTTGTTCAATAATTATTTGACCTTCATTAGTAATCTCTACAGGCTTTCGTTTTCGGTCAAAAATAGGAATCCCTATTTCCTCTTCAAATTTTGAAATCATCGTGCTCAACGTAGATTGACTTATAAAACACTGTTCAGCAGCAGTTTCAAAATGACGTTGTTCAGCTACAGCTAGTACATATTCGATTTGACGTATATTCATCTATTTTATCAATATTAGATTCTAAAATATCGTTTTTGTGAATCAAATATAAAACATATTTTTACCAAAAACATAAATACTATTTCATCATGAAAAAAGAAATACTCAGTGCTGGACTATTCCTTTCTTTAATGGCGAGTGCACAACAGCCAACGGAAATGGGAGCATCTTGTCCCTTCCATGCTGGAAGTAAAACAACCAATGCACCAACGAATGGAACGAGTAATCCTGATTGGTGGCCGAACCAATTGAATTTATCTATTTTAAGGCAAAATTCAACCTTATCGAATCCTCTTAATCCAGCATTTAATTACACAAAAGAATTTAAATCCCTTGATTTGAATGCTGTAAAAGAAGATTTACGTAAGACAATGAAAGAATCACAAGAATGGTGGCCAGCAGATTACGGTCATTACGGTCCTTTTTTCATTCGTATGGCTTGGCATAGCGCTGGAACTTATCGTACGGGTGATGGACGTGGGGGTGCTCGATCAGGTCAAGAACGTTTTGCTCCTTTAAATAGTTGGCCGGACAATACCAACTTAGACAAAGCAAGAAGATTAATTTGGCCTGTTAAACAAAAATATGGTCAAAAAATATCGTGGGCAGATTTAATGATCCTTGCAGGAAATGTTGCTTTAGAAGATATGGGATTCAAGACCTATGGATTTGCTGGAGGTAGAGAAGATGTTTGGGAACCAGAAGCACATGTTTATTGGGGAAATGAGAAAAAATGGTTAGAAGACAAACGTTACAGCGATGGTAGAAAATTGGAAAATCCATTAGCAGCGGTTCAAATGGGGTTAATTTATGTAAACCCAGAAGGACCTAACGGAAATCCAGACCCTGTTGCTGCAGCGAAAGATATCCGTGAAACTTTTGGTAGAATGGGAATGAATGACGAAGAAACGGTTGCCTTGATTGCGGGAGGACACACTTTTGGGAAAACACACGGAGCCGGGCCTGCATCGCATGTAGGCAAAGAACCAGAAGCGGCAAGTATTGAAGAACAAGGGTTAGGTTGGAAAAGTACTTATAAAACAGGTAAAGGTGCAGACGCTATTACCTCAGGTTTAGAAGTAACATGGACTGCAACACCAACACAATGGGGACACGGATTTTTTAGAAACTTGTTTGAAAATGAATGGGAATTGACAACAAGTCCGGCAGGTGCGAAACAATGGGTAGCAAAGAAAGGAAAGAAAAATGTTCCAGATGCATTTGATCCGAATAAGAAGTTACTTCCTATGATGTTAACTACTGATTTGTCTCTTCGTTTCGATCCAGCTTATGAAAAGATTTCAAAAAATTTCTACGAAAATCCAAAAGCATTTGAAGAAGCATTTGCGAAAGCATGGTTTAAATTAACACACCGTGATATGGGACCAAAAGCATTGTATTTAGGTCCAGAAGTTCCAAAAGAAGATTTGGTATGGCAAGATCCTATTCCTGCTTTAAATCACAAAACAATCGAAAAAACAGATGTTGAAACGCTTAAAAATGAAATCATTCAATCAGGATTAAGCATCGACGAATTGGTTTCTACTGCGTGGGCGTCAGCTTCAACATTTAGAGGTTCAGACCGTCGCGGAGGCGCAAACGGAGCACGAGTGAGGTTATTACCACAACGCAACTGGGAAGTTAATAATCCAAAACAATTGGAAAAAGTATTAACAACCCTTGAAAAAATCCAAAAGAAATACAACGATGCAAATAAAGATAAAAAAGTATCTATTGCTGATTTAATTGTATTAGCTGGAAATACAGGCGTTGAGCAAGCAATTAAAAATGCAGGTTTTTCGTACACTGTTCCTTTTGCACCAGGAAGAATGGATGCTTCCCAAGAGCAAACAGATGTGAAATCAATGGAAGTATTGGAACCAATTGCAGATGGATTCAGAAACTATAAAAAAGGGAATTACACGCTTTCTGCAGAAGAATTACTAATTGACAAAGCACAATTGTTAACTTTAACAGCTCCAGAAATGACTGTTTTAGTGGGTGGTATGCGTGCGTTAAACGCCAATTATGACCATTCATCGAAAGGAATTTTGGTTAATTCTCCTTCTAAACTTACCAATGAATTCTTTGTGAATTTATTAGATATGAGTACCGAATGGAAAGCCATTTCTGATTCAAAAGAAGAATTTGCTGGTACAGATAGAAAAACGGGAAAACAAAAATGGACAGCTTCTCGCGTTGATCTAGTTTTTGGTTCAAACTCAGAATTACGCGCATTAGCTGAAGTGTATGCAAGCAACGACGCTAAAGAAAAATTCATTCAAGATTTTATCGCTGCATGGAATAAAGTGATGAACTTGGATCGTTTTGATTTGAAGAAATAAGGATTACTTTATATTGAAACAGGCTGTCTCGAAAGGACAGCCTGTTTTGTTTTTAATCTAACTCTTATGCACCCACCTCTTCCTAAACCAAAAAGCCAATTTTACCAAAGCGATTAAAGCGGGAACTTCCACTAATGGACCAACCACACCTGCGAATGCTTGTCCGCTGTTGATACCAAAAACACCGATAGCAACCGCAATGGCTAATTCGAAATTGTTACCAGTAGCAGTAAATGCCAAAGCGGTGGTTGTTGAATAATCTGCCCCTAAACGTTTTGCAAATAAAAATGTAACTACAAACATCACAGCAAAATAGATTACCAAAGGAATCGCAATTTTTACTACATCAAACGGAATTTTGACAATCATTTCGCCTTTTAAACTGAACATAATGATAATTGTAAATAAAAGCGCGATTAATGTTATCGGTGAGATTTTAGGCAAATATTTTGTCGTAAACCACTCCTCCCCTTTTAGCTTAATCAAGACATATCGGCTTATGATTCCCAATAAAAATGGAATTCCTAAATAAATAAATACACTTTCAGCAATCTGACCAATGGTGATAGAAATCCCCAAACTTTTCATCCCAAAAAGCACAGGCATTTTGGTCAAATAGAAATAAGCCATGCTTGAATATAAAAGTACCTGTAAAATGCTGTTTATGCCCACCAATCCCGCAATGTATTCTCTGTTTCCTTCGGCTAACTCGTTCCAAACAATAACCATCGCAATACAAGGAGCTATTCCAATAAGAATTAACCCAGTAAAATATTCGGGTGAATCTTTCATAAAAATGTAAGCCAACAGAAACATGAACATCGGCGCGATTATCCATGTGATAAACAAAGACATACCGATTAACTTCAAGTTCTTGAAAATGCGTGGAATTTCTTCGTATTTCACTTTTGCCAAAGGCGGATACATCATCAAAATCAATCCAATAGCAAGTGGAATGTTGGTCGTTCCATTCGATAATCCATCTAATGAATCAGCGATGTTCGTAAAGTAGCCCAAACCTACCCCGAGTAACATGGCAACAAAAATCCATACGGTCAAATATCGATCTAAAAAACCTAACCGTTTTCTTTTATGTGCTGGTGCGCAATTATTTCTAGACATAATATTAAATTTTTAAAAACCTATCCTACTTTTGAAAAGACATATAATGTCTCTTTTGCTATTTGTAATGCTCTTTCTCTATATTTCTCTGCTTGTTGTGGTGTTCCGTCAAAGGCTTTCGGATCATCGTAAGTCGTTCCAATTCTCAATTCAACACCGGGTATAAAAGGACAATTTTCTTCTGCATCTCCACAGGTCATGATCGCTGCAAAGTTTGAAGAAGGATTCGATACATCATTGTACACTTTTGAAAAACACCTACTCGGATTACTTTTTTCACTAAAAAACACTTCGTACATCGGATTCGAAGTTTGGTCTTTTGCATGAATGTCAAACCCAATTTCACGTAATCCTTGAATAGCGTTTGGATTAAATGCAGTCGCTTCGGTTCCTCCAGAAAATGTTGTTACGTTATTTACATGGTAATATTCCGATGCAACAGCAGCCCATATTTGTCCAAAATGACTTCTGCGTGAATTATGAGTGCAAACATACATTAATTGAATGGGTAAATTATTCTCCTTTTTTTCGCTTATGTAATGAGCAATTTTTTCAAGTAATACTTTTCGTTCATTAGGAATTGTATTAAATTCTTGAACGAGTTGATCGCAGGTTGATTTTATTTTTGTGAACATATAGATTTAGAATAAAGATGAAAAGATAAAAGAAGAAAGACTTTGAAGAATCTTTAAGTGATAGGGTCTTTTGTCTATTAGTCTTTTGTCTAATTTAACAACAACCACCGCCAGGTGTGCAGGTATTTGGTTTTTGAGAAATATTAATACTCGAGCTCTGAGGCACTCGAAGAGCACTTTCAGGTATACCACATTTATCTTGAGCCAAACAGTTTGTTTGTGTTGAAACCAATAAAAAATGAGTTCCGTCAAAATCCAAATGGTATTTACCGATTGTTTCTTGTTGGTATTCCACTTCAATTTCAGCATCTTCTAGTTTTAATACTTTTTCAGATAGCTCAATGATACTCTTCAATTTTTGTGGAGCCAAACGATGATCAAAATCATTCGCTTCCCATAATTGAAAGTTGATCACTTTTTCTTCACGAAGCGTTCCACCGCAATCAATGAAGTTTTTACTAATCACGCCTACTTCTGTAACGTGAAAATGAGATGGAACAAATTGTCCGTTAGGCAAAATAAAACTTACTGCTTGTAAGTCGTTTAAGATTGTTTTGATTTGAGATAGTTTCATGGTTTTTTAGTTTAGATTAAAGACTTTTAGATGAAAGAAGAAAGACTTTGAATCATCTTTGAGTGAAACGATCTTTTGTCTTTTCATCTTTTGTCTAATTTAACAACAGGATTTATTAAGGTTTTGTGTATTAATAATCAATTGAATATATTTTTCAATTTTTTGAAAGGTTTCTAGATTAAGACAATAACAAATCGAATTTCCTTCGATGGAACCTTGAATGATATTTACGTTTTTTAATTCTTTTAAATGCTGGGAAATTGTTGGTTGTGAAAGAGGTAGCTCATTCACGATATCACCACAAATACACGTTTGTTTTTCCAATAAATACTCTATAATAGCAATACGTGCTGGGTGACCCAGTGCTTTTAAGGTATTTGCTAATTGATTTTGTTCTTCAGTGAAATGTTCTGATTTTGTAATTCCCATAATGGTTTAAAACTATATTGCAATATTACGATTAAAAAGACAAAAGACAAAAAGATTAAAGAAAAAAGAAAAAAGACCAACAGAGAAAAGACATTATACATTAGACAAAAGAATTCATCCTCACCCTTCGAGAGCCTCACCCTTCGAGAACCTCAGGGTTCGGATTAACAACGTGCGTATCTTCGCTTAAAGGAAGCAAAAATAAAATTCTGTATGGTATCGAATGGCGTTTTGTGGTCTTCTGTGAAACAAGTTGTTAAATCAAATGAATGACCGAATAAATGATTTAATTTCTCTTGGTTATATTGTTTGATTTCTAAACCGCTGCATTTAAGTGGGCCATTTTCAGAAAAGGTTCCTAGAATAAATTGCTCAGAGGTAAATTTTGAAACCAGCTCTACGTATCTTTTGATATTCTCTTCCTCTGTAACAAAATGAAAAACAGCACGGTCGTGCCAAATAGAATATTGTTTTGTTGGAGTGAATTCATTGATATCAGATACAATCCATTGTACTAAATCTGCTTTCTCACCCAATCGTTTTTTTGCACGTTCCAATGCATTTTCAGAAATATCTAGAACGGTAAGATTGGTATATCCCTCGTCGAGGAGAAAATCCACCAATTTGCTATCACCACCACCGATATCAATGATTGCCGCATCTTTTGGTATGTTCGTTTCTTTAATTAGTTTCAAAGAAGTTGTTGGAATTTCTTGTGTCCAACTTACTTCTTGCGGAGACTTTGTCTCATATACTTTTTCCCAATGTGCTTTGTGACTCATAGAGTGAAATTAAGAAATGTATCTTAGTTAAAAGGATACATTTGTTACAGAAATAATCGATTGCATTTACTCACCCAAAAAACTCAATGTTTTGTGACATTGTACCCCATTAAAATACTTATCTAAAATAGCTTGAAAAACTTTATGTTCAGTTTGAATTTTAGCAAACAATGTCATTGAAGATTTCAATTTTATTTCATCTTTAAACCCCATAATTTCTTTTGCAGTTTTGTTTTCGATTGCTAATAACTCTTCTGAAATCTCCAAAAGTCGAGCACCTAAAATTGGATGATTAATATAACGTATGGCTTCTTCTTTACTATTAATCGAATACTTAAAAGATTGAATACTATTCCCTAAACCTCGAATTTGCAGAAAAATAAACCACATCCAATGATTCACTTTTCGACCTTTTTTAATCTCTTTAAGTGCAAATGGATAGGTTTTTTCTTGAGCTATAATAAACCTATCAAGATCGACGTTTTCTGTCATTTTTATTTTTTAATTGACAAATAATGAATTTTAAAATGATTTTTTACTTCAAATATCCTCTTTGTCTTAAGTCCTTTTGAATAGCAACAATATCATCGGGAATTTGACGATAATGAATCCAATTCAAGTCTAAACCATGGAAAATAGTAGCATCCATTAAGTCCGGAATCTCCACCATTTCGTCTAAAAGATGCTCGAAAAGTTCCTGGAAATCAAATTGTAAATCCTCGTGTAACACTTTTACTTGAGTTAAAATTTTAAAGATTCGTGCAACAATATATGCATTCAACTTAAAAGACTCATATTTAGTACAATTCAGTAGGTGTTCTCTATTCGCATGAAGCGTCTTAATGAGCATGACACAATTCAAGTAGGGATCACCATATTTATCTTTCGTAGTGTTCACATGTTCATTAATCATTCCGCTAATATCTCGCAGATACATCATAAGTGCAATCGGTGAATAAAAATGAATCGCTCTATTCTTTATGAATTTCTCCATAGAAAGTTCAACATCAGTGCGTAATTCTTCCACCGAACGAGTTTCAACCAATTGAAAATACAACTGATTTGCTAGTTTAGGGTCTTTTTTAAGTAAACGCTGTAGCAATTTATCTTTTTCTTTTTCTGGTAGTCGTATTAAAGCATCTTTAAAGTCTTGTTCGAATTTCATAGATTAAATAAAATAAGCTTTTAGTGTAGTGAAAAAATCAATTTCCATAATTCCAACATTAATATATTCAAAATAAGATATAAGATTATTAAATTCCTAATTGAATGGATAATACTAAACATAATTTAACAAGACTTTAATTAAATGAGGGAAAAATATTTAAACCAATTCTATTAAAATCATTACATTTGAAACACATCGACTTTGATTATGAAAAAAATAATCTTTATTGTAGCAATAACCCTTGTTTTTGTATCATGCAAAAAAGAAGAAGAAACAATACAGAATTCAGACACAAATTCAGACCTATTATTGTATGAAAAAGCTAAAATAACAAGCAATTTTACTTGGTATAAAAATGTTGACTCTCTTTTTAAAAAAAGCTCTGGAAGTGGTCATGGACAGGCATACTTTAAAACACGTTTTAATGCTATTGCAGCTAGTAAATTAACTAATGAGGGTAAGATTCAAAATAACACTTCATTTCCAGAAGGATCATTAATTGTCAAAGAGTTATACGCTGATGAAAAAAGTCTTGATCTCTATGCAATACTATTTAAAGACAGCAAAAATGTTGATGCTGATGCTAAAGGTTGGGTATGGGGTTACATAAGGCCAGGTGGTAATGTGGCGGTGTCCGCTTCAAAAAAAGGAAGTTCGTGTATCAACTGTCATTCTCAATCGGGGAACATTGATTATGTTTTAATGAATAAATTTTATCCTTAATTAATGCAGAAAAAACCACGAAATACATTAGCAAAACAAGAGATTCTCAATCTGATTACAACTACTAATCATGCGTTATCGCACATTGAAATACAACAAAAATTAAACAACCTTTGCGATCGTGTAACTATTTACCGAGTTCTTACTCGATTGGTAGATGAACAAAAAATTCATAAGATTATTAATACAGATGGAGTAGTAAATTATGCTGCTTGTAAAAGCACGTGTAACCATCAACATGCCCACAACCACGTTCACTTTTCGTGTAACCAATGTAAAGAAATTACATGCGTTGAAAATGTAGTCCCTCAATTTTCAATGCCTACCGAATATCAAGTTGATGAAATCAATATTACGGTTAGTGGTATTTGTCCAAGATGTAAATAAAAGGTTAATCTTCTTCTTTTTTATAGCCCTCGTAGTAGTAAGATTGTTCAATTCCTTTAAAAATCATTTCTCTATTTTCAATTTCAGAAGTTAAATTAGAACCTAACAACGTTCTTAATTCAAGGTCATTAATTGGACTTCTTTCCATTGCTTGAAGATAAAGCGTTTTGTCTACAAATTGCCAATTCACTACTTTCTGAATTCTTGCTTTTAATATCATATCTAGCCAAATGCGAATCGTTCTTCCATTTCCTTCCATAAATGGGTGAGCAATATTCATTTCTACATACTTAGCAACAATATCTTCAAAAGTTGATTCCGGCATTTGTTCAATCTTTACTAAAATCTCATTCAAATAGAGGGAATTTGCAAATCGAAATCCACCTTTAGAAATATTTACGTTCCTAATTTTTCCAGCGAAATCGTATAATTCTCTAAATAAATATAAATGAATTTGTTGTAAACCTTTTGTAGTTCCAATTTCTATTTGGTTGATATCTCCTGAGTCAAAAAGCCGATATGCATTTTCTAAACTTAACTTACCTATATTTTTCATTTCAGTATGGAAATTGTATAAGGAAAACAAGGCCAAAATAAACTAAATATTTGTTTAATTACTGATTTAAATTGATTATTACGCATCTAAAAATCAGTTGTAAAACACTTTATTGTAATTCCACTAACACTTCATTTTTTCGATTAAAAACTTCAAATGGAGCATTATAACCAAAAAAATAAAACTTATTAGAATATGCTATTCCTTGAGCATCCAAAGCCGCTTTTAACTCCTGTTTATACTTTTCGATTTTAGCATCATTCGCCCAACCACCAAAACTTATCGCTGCAAGCAATTTTGCAGGTTCTTCCTTAAATTCTATCCCTGATTGCTCTGGTTTTGGAAGTGTTTCTTTATGTAGTTTTTTAGGAACCATAAACATCATTGTGGTAGAATCGTCCAACGACATAGATACAGGGCTAGTCATAGAAATTTTTTCTTTCCTATCATTTTTCCCAAAGATATAACCCGCTAAAATAGAGAAACCTTGACTTGAAGTATTTTTATACCCTTTCGAAGTGAGTGTAACGGATGTGAATAAAGTTGCTTCGTATTTTCTTATTTCAAATCGGTCATACTTCTTTTTGACTGTATACGGATACGATTCAATATTTCTTTGTAAAAGCATAAAGTAAATTTGAGCAAATGCAAATACTACGATGATAACTACTAGTATGATGGTTACAATTTTCATTTTTTGGGGATTTAGTTATTTTATGATTCTGTAAATATTTATTACATGAATAACATTTTCAATTGCAAAATATTGATTTTCATTTTATAAAACTCTCAACTGAGCCTGTCAAATATAGAATAAATCTAGCGAATTAGTTGAGTTTAAATATTAACTAAAGGACTGTAAAAAATAGTTTCAAGTACAAAGTGAGATATTGATTTGATTATTAATAGAAAACAGAACTAATTTACCCTATTTTTTAAACAAAAAAAGGAGATGCATTACACACCTCCTTTTGAATGTATTTTTAAAAAATACACCACCGCGCTTATTTAATAACCAAAGGAAAATCAATTTCAACATCCGTATCGCCATTCGCAGAAGTACCATCTTTCACTCCTGGTTGATGCATTAATTTCACTTTTAGAGTTCCATTTGTTGCTTTTTTTGTAACCCACGAGGTTTTTAATCCTAGATTTCTACCCTTTGAATCTTTATCATTGATTGTAACCGATAAAGCATCTGAGTTAGATGGAGTAAAAAAGAATAAATGCTCATCCGCTTCTTCTTTTACTTCATTGGAAATAGTATCTACTGGATTTTTACTCTTGTCTAACAAAATCAAATCACAGGTATATGTTTTGTTCGCAGCAAAACGAATCGTATCAAATGATGTAGGTTTATTTCCACCCGTACCATCTGGATCATCAAATGATACTGTAAACGTTGTATCATTGCCCGAAATTCCTTTACCACTAAAATTTAACTGTACTGTAGTGATTAATTCGCTTTCATCATGTTCATGATTATCCACTGGTGTTGTATCATCTTTTTTACAACTTACTACTAATAAACCTGCTAATAAAGCCGTTCCTAAAAATTTAAATTTACTCATAATATTAAATTATTTATATTAATTAATGCAATTTAGTTGCAAATATAAGTTTAAAAAAATTTATAATGCAATAGTGTTGCGTTAAAATTTGTATTTTACTCTAAATGAAACATTTGCTCCCATTGCATCTGTAAAATAACGGAACCGATCTAAGTAATCACGGTATCGTTGATTAAATAAATTAGTAACATTCAATCCTAATTCCAATAATTGAGCCCCTACGCGCACATGGGTTACTGCTGAAACACCACACAACCAATAATCTGTAGGAGGTGGAACAAAATCAGCATTTTGAGGTACTCTCGTTTGTTTTGCTACATATTGTCCAGTAAAACCAAAATAGTAATGTTTCCAAACTCGATTTCGATCTATGTGATATCCAGTCTCAATTTCAACCCTATCGGAAGGCATTAGTATCAACCATTCATTTTCTGTTTTATTCCATGCGCGTAAAACAGCTCCTTTCACCTTTGTTTCTATGTAAGTATTCCAATGATACGACCCATGAAAATCAATCCCCTTTAATATTGCATCTGTTTGCGTAAAGACAAATCCAGGAAACGCTCCTCTAACTGTAAGCACCGGTTCTGGGGTTGGTTTACGATAAATAAATCCTTGAATGTAATTGTAATAGGGAGTAATTTCTATAGCTAACTTTTCTTCTTTATCATACTTGATTGTAAATGTAGCGCTCGATGCTCTTTCCGTAGTCATGGAAGAAGTTCCATACTCAACTGCTGCCGCCCCATGATGTAATCCATTCGAATACAATTCATTTACGGAAGGTGATCTCCATGCAGTTCCCACATTGAATAAAAATTTCCAAAGGGTATCCATTGAATAATTAAATCCTACACTTGCAGTAGTACGTTCAAATATATGATTGGTAGGTAGTAAGGTCGATTTATCTTTGGTAGGAAGATAAACGGTTAATTGTTTCCAATCTTGTCGAATACCAAACTCAACATCCCATTTCAAATGATGCCAATTTTCAATCCAAAAGACACCTGCGCTTTGATTTTCAAAACTAGGAACTAACATTCTTCCACGGTAGGTATTTGCTTGTACCATCGTATTTAATCCAACATTTCCTTTCCACCTTTTCCATGTTTTGTGCGTCCAAATGGCATCTACTAAGTGGGTCGTCAAATGAAATTCTAAATCGGGCAAATTCAAACTTGCTAAATCGTTATTTAAAGGCTTATGTTTATCGTACTCATTTCGAAAATTATACTGTCGGGCATAGGTTAATGAAAATTTACCTGCATTTCCAGTATTGAAATAAAATTTGAATTTTGCCAATTCATGCTCCACTACTTGATACGGTCTTCCAATATCATAGGTAAAAGAACCTGTTTCAAGAGGGACATTGCTTGAAAAAGCACGTTGTAAATCGGATAAATTACCAATGTGCGAAGCACCAAAAATTCCAAGTTTGGTATTGAATTGACTATAAAAAAATTCAAGCCCATAGTTATGTTTTTTCCAAGCGGTTTCGACTGAAAAGTTGGATTCTTTCACTCCGGTGTTTATCAACATATAATCAGGTGCTTGTACATTTCCTTGTTGCTTTAATGTACCCTGTACTCGCCATGAAAATGGAGAAAATCGTTTGCTATTTCCTTCTAAAAAAGCAGAAATCACTCCTCCTCTACCATTCGAACTTCCAACCAAATTAACTTCACCTCCAAGTCCAGCTGTATCTCGTAAAGATTTCGTGTCCACCATGATTACTCCCGCAATTGCATCAGAACCATACATCACACTATTCGCTCCTTTAATTACGGTTACTTTTCCAGCAATAAACGGATCGATTTCAGGTGCGTGTTCCGTTCCCCATTGTTGACCTTCTTGTCTCACGCCATTATTTACCAATAACAAACGATTGCTATGCATCCCGTGAATAACTGGTTTAGAAATAGAATTACCCGTATTTAGTGTACTTACACCAGGTACAGATTTAACTAATTCACCAAGATTTACCCCTTTATTTTTTTCTAATTCATCCCCTTGTATGATATCCCCTGTTAAGGTTTTTAAATGAGGCGAATGATCTTTTTTCGAATAAATGATAATTTCTCCCAACTCTTTTGTATGCGATTCATACTGGATGTTTAGCACCCTATTTTCTGTTAATTCAACAGCTTTTTTAATTGGTTTAAACCCTGAAATGGTTGCGCAAAGTAAGGTGTACTTTCCTGGACAAATATTTGAAAACACATACCTACCAAGAGAATCTGTTTTCACTTGCGTATTCGTTTCTTTCAATAATACATTTATACCTGATAAGGGCATTTTGTTATGCAAATCAGAAACGGTTCCTGTAAGATTTAAATTGCACGTATTTTGTGCAAAAAGCTGTATTTGAATAAACAAAAACAGTAAAAAAAAGTATTTCATACGATTATTTCTTCTCCCTAGTTTTAATTTTCATTGTATTGAAAACAAGGATGAAACATTAATTTAACTTACGTGAATACTACACGATTTTTTAAACTAAGAAATAAATGGTGGACCTCTACCCGAAGTAGAAAGTAGAAAACTAGAAAGATTGGAAGTATAAGAAAAAACAGGGTTTTCATGTACTTTGTTCTCTAAAAAGTAATGAGAAATTGTCGGTTTTTCAGATAATAAATGAAATCCCAACTGACAAAAATCACAGGTTTCTTTTCCTTTTTGAAAATGTGTGCGTTTATCTACTGTTGAAGTTTTGTTTTCATGCACACAATCATGCCACCAATCGCGAGGCGAAACCATCACTACAAAAGCGAAGAGTAGAATATGTGCTATGTAATTTTTAAACTTCAATCTAGGTAAAAATAATATTGTATTGTCAATACAAATATAGTATATGTTTGGATTAAATTTGTGAAATTAAGTTTCTTGTTCCCTAGGGAAGAATTTAAAAAATTGATTATGAAATACCGCTTACTCACCGACGAAGAATTGAAACATTTAGAAGAAGAATTAAAACATTTTCTAATCGTCAATCACGTACACAAAGAGGAATGGGAACGGATAAACAAAGAACAACCGGAATTAGCAATAGAACTAGTTGGCTTGTTTAGCGACCAAGTATTACAACGAGTTTATGAAAACATCTCATTCCTAGAAAATCGCACGAAAGATTCGTGTTTTGTATTTCACTGTGACAAAAATCAAATAAACCTCATCGCTATTCAGGCAAAAAACGAAAATGAAAAATTAGATTTTTCAACTCCTGAAAGCATACATGAAGCATTGACTAAACACTCCAAAGATGTTGGTTTTTTTAGACACTCCAAGCCTTATACCAAATCGAGAGAAGAGGAAATCCATCAACTTATCGAACAAGGTTGTGTAAAATCATCCGAAAGTTTTTGGAATTCATTAGAATTAGCACTTGTTGATTAAATTTACACTATGAATTTATTCCAAGAGGCTTTAATAAAACGATTTGGTGCAAATGCCATTGAAGAAATAAAAACTGATAATCAAACATTTACTTCGTTAAACATTTCTTCTAAAGAACGTAAAGGAGTAACTTTCATGATGACCAATGGTTTATCAGCGTACGAACAACCTGCTACAGAAAAAAATAAAGCTCATAAACACATCGAACTCGTTTTTTGCTTGCCAAGTTATTGGGATTTGAACGACGATATTCCAACAATGAGTTGGGTAAAAAATTGGATAGAAAAATTAGGAAATCACCTACTTGAAAAACAAACGTGGTATGGGGATGGACATACGTTCGCAAACGGAAATCCTATTGAACCGCTTTCCCCTACGATGAAGCAAAAATACCTGATGCTTGTAGAACCAGATTTATTTTCTGATGAATTAGCACCGATTAAAATGGAAAATAAAGAAGTTCATTTTTTATGTGTCATTCCATTATTTGAAGATGAATTTGATTTAAAAATGGGAAAAGGAACCTTTAAACTAAAGAAAAAACTGCGTGACAAAGGGATAAATGAATTGCTTGATGATTTCAGAATGACCGCTTTAAAAAATAAATGGCGGATTTTCAGATAGAAATATACTATTTTCGCATCGCAAACGTTAAACTACTTTTTTAGAAAACGAATTATGGAAGAAACGCTAGACAAAGCATTAAATCAAAATATCATACAATTCATTTGGCAACGTCGTAAACTTATTGGTATTCTTACAAGTATTGGTGCAGTAGCGTCTTTGATTATTTCTTTTTTTATTACTCCGTTGTATTTATCTACTGCAGTAGTTTTCCCTGCTGCAACAAGTACCGTTTCTTTCTCTGAACAACGAAATGCAAAGGCTTCTTCGATGGATTTTGGAGAAGAAGAACAAGCAGAACAATTGGTTCAAATTTTACAATCTTCTAAAATCAGAGATAAAATTGTACATCAATTTGATTTGATGAATCATTATGAAATTAAACCCTCAGACCCAACTAAAAACTACCGACTAGGGATAGCTTATTCGGACCATATATCTTTTACTCGTACCCGTTATGGTTCTATCCAAATCGATGTATTAGACAAAGACCCTAAACTTGCTGCAAGCATTGCAAATAAAATTGTAGACCTCATCGACACCGTGAAAAACGAAATGGTGAAAGAACGTACTTTGCCTGCCTACGAAATAAACAAACGTAAGAAGGACTTAATCATGCAGGACTTACACATCATCATGACTAAATTAGATAGTTTAAGTTCATTGGGTGTAGTAACTTCTGAAGGGAGAGCAAATTTATTCCAAGCCTATAATGAAGCAAAAGGAAAAGAGGATAAAAAATTCTTCAAAAAACAAATCGAAGTAAACTTAAAACACGGAGCTGAATTTGACGGTTTATCGATGCTTCGTGATGAAAAAATGGTGAAAATAGCAGAATTTGAAGCAGCTTACGAACAAGCCGAATCAGATGCGAATACCAATTTCAATCACAAATTCGTAGTCGAAAAAGCCGTTGTAGCCGATAAAAAAGAAAAACCTAAAAAGTCGATTATTATCATCGTTTCAACATTAGCAACCTTAATGTTTTCTATTCTAGCATTGCTAATTCAACAGAAAGTGAAAGAATTACGTAGAGAGGAAGCATAGTGCACACTTTCAAAGAACATCTAAGCGCCATTCTAGCAACGGGAGTATTTATTATACTTTCAGTTGTTTCATTGTTGTTAGATAATTGGCTGATCTTTTTAGTTCCAGCTGGTGCGCTAACGATTTATTTGGCCATCTTTCAAACCAAATTCATCTTTCTTTTTCTCTTTTTTGCCACTCCTTTAAGTGTCAATATTGAAGAATATGTCAACGGTTTTGGGTTGTTTTTACCCACAGAACCTTTATTTTTCGGATTGATGGTCTTGTTTTTACTCTACCAAATTCGGTCATCTATTTTACCCAAATTTGTCTTTCGCAATGAAATTACTTGGGCTATTTTAATTTACCTCACCTGGATGTTAATTTCCAGTATTACAAGTAGTCACCCAGTAGTTTCCATCAAATTTTTTGTTGCCAAATTGTGGTTCATCGTTCCCATCATTGGGTTTGGAACATTGTTATTCAGAGAATTTAAATACATCAAGCTTTTCCTGTGGCTTTTTTGTATCGGGATGATTTTGGTTATTCTGTATACCGTTACTTTACATGCTACCTATCAATTCGGCGAAAAAGAATCCCATTGGGTGATGTGGCCATTTTTCAAAGACCATACCATCTATGGAGCAATTGTTGCACTGATTTTTCCTTTATTGGTTGGATTGTATTTTTCAAAAAAACACGGACTGCTCATTCAGGTAGCCTTGATAGGTATGATAATCATCAACCTCATCGGTTTGTATTTTTCCTACACTAGAGCGGCTTGGTTGAGTATCGTTGCTGCAATAGGAGTATGGTTTTTGATTGCGTTTAAAATCAAGTTTAAATACATTGCAGTAACTGCTATCACGCTAACCACGGTTATTTTATTCTCGTGGACCCAAATTCAATTTTTACTAGCCAAAAACAAAGAAGAACACACAACTGAAGATTTTGGAAAACGCATCGAAAGTGCAGCAAATGTTACGACAGACGCTTCTAATTTAGAACGTATTAACAGATGGTCGTGTGCCTTAGCGATGTTTGAAGAACGACCGATTTTTGGTTTCGGTCCGGGCACCTATGCATTCGAATATGCTCGTTTTCAAGAACCTGAAAATCTTACGATTATTTCAACGAATTTTGGTGATGGTGGAAATGCACATAGTGAATATTTAGGTCCTATGGCAGAAATGGGGTTACCAGGATTAATTGTTACCCTCATTTTGATAGCCACTATTTTCTATAAATCAATTACACTATATAACAAATGGCCTTCTGAAGATCGAGAAACCAAAATATTGATTTTAGCAATGGTTTTGTCTTTGGTTACCTATTTCGTACACGGCATTTTAAATAACTACCTCGACACTGACAAAGCCTGTGTTCCGATATTCAGCATGTTAGCAATTTTTATTGTGTTAGAAAATCAACTCGAAAACAAAAAAAGAGTTGCTCCGAACAGAACAACTCTTAATTGAATTTTTACTACTTATTTTTGCTAGAATACGATTATCCTTTTGCTTGACATATAGTTATTAACGAACATATTAACTACGTATGTTCCAGGTTGAACTGCCATAGGTAATTCAATTTCCTTTGCTGAAGTCCCGTTAACCGGCCCTACTTTTCTGTAAGCAACTGATCTACCATTCAAATCTAAGACATTAACAAACGCATCCCCTTTAAGATTAGCATCATATTTCAAATATAAATTTTGAGAAGCATTCACATAAAAAGCGGTGAATTGAAAATTGTTTTCATTGATTTTTATATCTGTTGTTTGTGATTCAACGAATGCTGCTAATTTATAACTTGATTTATAAATAGTTCGTCTGTTACCTGCCGCGACATAAAAAGTAATATCACCAACATTAGCACTAGGTGCCTTCCACTTAAAAGTCCAAGACGAATTAATATTATCAGAGTGATTTAAATATTGTTTCCCTCCTTGAGCTGTAACCATTGTCGTCGTTCCTGCAGTTAACGTTCCTGCTTGCTTATTGTTTGCATCTAAAGCTACTACCTGAAATCCTTTCCCTGACAAAACTGAAAGACCAAACGTTAGATCATAAGTATGATTCGGCTTATAACTTGTAATTAACGAATTAACAGAATCCTTGAACGTTAGGGTGCTTTCTGAACCACCCACAATTAATGAGGCACCATGACAACTAGCACATGTGCTTTCTCCAGGGGCACCCGTATTTCCTGCAATTCCTATACCTTCTGGGTACAATTTTGTTTTATGATAAAAACCAAATTCTCCTCTTCTAGTAAGCGTTGTCATAGCCAAACCCAACACTCCTGAAAGGATGAATATAAAAACATATACTTTTTTATTCATATTAATTTCTTTTTTTGTTATCAAATATTGAATTGTTACAAATTAAACGAATATTTGAGTCACTTTGTTTATTCAAAAATGAAATGTATAATAATTCCACATTTTAACATCATATTTATATCTTTGCACTCTGATAAAAACTTTGTTTGCATGAGCACAAAATACAACGAATACAAGGGATTAAACCTTCCTGATGTTGCAAAAAATGTACTAGAAAAATGGGAGAAAGATTCCATTTTCGAAAAATCTATGTCAACACGTGACGAAAACAGACCATTTGTTTTCTTCGAAGGACCACCATCAGCGAATGGGCTTCCTGGTATTCACCACGTAATGGCTCGTTCTATCAAAGATATTTTTTGTCGTTACAAAACCCTAAAAGGGTATCAAGTAAAACGTAAAGCGGGATGGGATACCCACGGTCTTCCCATCGAATTGAGCGTTGAAAAGGAATTAGGCATTACCAAAGAAGATATCGGAAGCAAAATTTCGATAGAGGAATATAACAAATACTGTAAGGAAACAGTAATGCGTTATACCCACATTTGGAATGACTTAACGCAAAAAATGGGATATTGGGTTGATATGGAAAACCCATATATCACCTACGATTCAAAATATATGGAATCTGTATGGTGGTTGCTTGCTCAATTATACAACAAAGATTTAATCTATAAAGGATATACCATTCAACCGTATTCACCTAAAGCAGGTACAGGATTATCTTCCCATGAAATCAACCAACCAGGTTGTTACCGTGATGTAAAAGATACAACTGTAGTAGCACAGTTTAAAATGGTGGATGCATCTTCTTCCCCCTTCAGAGGAATATCAGAAGGAGAGGATATCCATTTTTTAGCCTGGACGACAACCCCTTGGACACTACCTTCAAACACAGCGTTATGTGTTGGGCCAAAAATTGAATATGTATTGGTAAAATCATTTAACCAATATACTTTCCAACCAATCAATGTAATTCTTGCGAAAAACTTGGTGGGATATCAATTTGGGAAAGGATTTAAAGCCGTTGAAACTGAATCGGAATTAGCATCTTACAATCAAGGAGATAAAACCATTCCTTTCTTCGTTTCTGGAGAATGTTTGGGAATAGATTTAGTTGGAATTAAATACGAACAATTATTACCTTTTGTACTTCCTGCTGAAAATCCAGAAGAAGCATTCAGAGTAATCAGTGGTGATTTCGTAACAACCTCTGACGGTACCGGTATCGTACATATTGCCCCTACTTTTGGTGCCGACGATGCACGTGTTGCTGCAGATGCAGGTGTACCAGGAATGTTGGTGAACGACGGAAAAGGAAATTTAGTTCCGTTGGTTGATTTACAAGGAAAATTCAGACCTGAAGTTGGACCTTTTGGTGGAATGTATGTGAAAAACGAATACTACAACGACGGAGAAGCACCAGAAAGATCCGCAGACGTTCAAATAGCTATCTTGCTAAAAGAAGAAAACAAAGCGTTTGCTGTTGCTAAATACGAACACAGTTATCCGCATTGTTGGAGAACAGACAAGCCTGTACTATACTATCCGTTAGACTCTTGGTTCATCAAAGCGACTGCTGCGAGAGAAAGAATGATGGAATTAAACAACACGATTAACTGGAAACCAGAATCAACAGGTTCAGGTCGTTTCGGTAAATGGTTAGAAAATTTAAATGATTGGAACTTATCTCGTTCTCGTTACTGGGGTATTCCAATTCCTATTTGGTCTACGAAAGAGGGTGATGAGCGTATCATTATTTCTTCCGTAGAAGAATTGAAAAATGCGTGTGATAAATCGGTAGCAGCAGGATTGATGGATAAAAATCCATTAGAAGCCTATACTATTGGTGATATGTCTGACGAAAACTATGCAAAAATTGACCTACACAAACACTATGTAGATCAAATTGTATTGGTTTCTGAATCAGGTAAACCAATGTATCGTGAGGCAGACTTAATCGACGTTTGGTTTGATTCAGGATCTATGCCGTATGCACAGTGGCACTACCCTTTTGAAAACAAAGATTACATCGACAACTTAACAAACTACCCTGCAGACTTCATCGCTGAAGGTGTGGATCAAACACGTGGTTGGTTCTACACACTTCACGCAATTGCAACGATGGTGTTTGATAAAGTAGCATACAAAAATGTGATTTCTAACGGATTGGTATTAGACAAAAACGGACAAAAAATGTCGAAACGTTTAGGAAATGCCATCGATCCATTTACAACATTGGAAAAATACGGTCCTGATGCAACTCGTTGGTATATGATTACCAATGCACAACCTTGGGATAACTTAAAATTCGATTTAGACGGTATCACTGAAGTTCAACGTAAATTCTTCGGAACGTTATACAATACCTATTCTTTCTTCGCTTTATATGCGAATATCGATGGATTCAACTACAGTGAACAAGATATTGCATTGAAAGACAGACCAGAAATCGACCGTTGGATTCTTTCTCAATTGCATTCACTAATCAAAAATGTGGATGATTCGTTTGAGCAATATGAGCCAACCAAAGCAGGTCGTTTGATTCAAGATTTCGTAACAGACCAATTATCAAACTGGTATGTACGTTTATGTAGAAGACGTTTCTGGAAAAGTGAAGATTCGCAAGATAAATTGTCTGCTTATCAAACACTTTATACTTGTTTGGAAACTGTGGCTATTCTTGGAGCTCCAATTGCACCATTCTTCTTGGATCAATTGTTTACAGACTTAAATAACATTACAAAACGTCACAATGTAATTTCAGTGCATTTAGCTGATTTCCCGAAATTAGATACAGCGATTATCGACGAAGCGTTAGAAGCACAAATGGAAATTGCGCAACGCGTTTCTTCGTTGGTGTTAGGTATTCGTAAAAAAGAGAAAATCCGCGTTAGACAACCATTACAAACAATTATGGTTCCTACGTTGAACCAAACGTTCTCTGAAAACATTCTACACGTAAAAGACCTAATCTTATCGGAGGTGAACGTGAAAGAATTACGTTTATTAGAAGAAGGAAGTGGGGTATTAGTAAAAAGCATCAAACCGAATTTCAAAACAATCGGACCGAAATACGGAAAACAAATGAAAGCCATTGCTACTATGGTAAGTGGTTTCACGAGCGATGATATCGCTGCAGTAGAGAAAAATGGTGGATGGAACGGCGAAATCGAAGGAACAGCAATCGCGTTGGATTTGAATGATTTCGAGATTCTAGCACAAGATATCCCAGGATGGTTGGTAAGTACTGAAGGAAATATTACAGTTGCATTAGACATTACTATTACCGAAGAATTAAAAGCAGAGGGTATTGCACGTGAGTTAGTAAATCGTGTACAAAATCTACGCAAAGATTCAGGATTAGAAGTTACTGATAAAATCCGTTTAACGGTGGAATGCGCCGCTGAAATACAATCAGCAATCGCTCAAAACGAAGGATATGTTTGCAACGAAGTGTTAGCGACAGAAATTACTTTCGGTCCATTAGGAGATGACGCACTTTCCGTTGACTTAGTGGAAGAAGGTGACGCTAAAATCGGATTGGTGAGGAGTTAATCTTAATTAAAATATTTTAAAGCCGATTTGAAGATTTTCAAGTCGGCTTTTTTGTTTTAGTAATGAACTGTTGCATTTTTTACAATAGTTCAAATAAAGTAAAACTTAATAATCATCAAAAAACAATTATCTTTGAGTTATTATGCTTGAGTTAATTGAAAATAGAATCTCGGAAATAATATCTCTTTGCAAATTGCATCATGTAACTTCAATTGCTTTATTTGGTTCTGCGGCAAAAGGTACGATGCATTTAGGTAGCGATGTCGATTTTTTAGTTCAGTTTTCAGATGATATAGACGTACTTGATTATGCTGATAATTACTTTAATTTATTAGAAAATTTAGAAACTATTGTAGGTAAAAAAGTTGACTTAATATCTATCAAATCTTTAAAAAATAAAATTCTTATCGAAGATATTGAGCGGTCTAAAATTGTTTTATATGCAGCATAAAGTATTGAAATATCTACTTGATATTGAAAGTGTGATAAATGAAATTGAATCAATCAAAATTAAATCAGAGAATAATTTTGAAATCTTCAAATCTGATATAATCCTACAGCGTGCAATAGAAAGAGATTTGGAAATAATAGGGGAAGCCATTCGTAAGATATTGGAAATTGACTCATCCATTGAAATTTCTTCTTCAAAAAATATCATTGGTCTACGAAATATTATTTCTCATGCATATGATTCTGTAGAGCCAGAAATGATTTGGGGGATAATTCAAAAAAACATTCCAATATTGTCTAATGAAATTAACATTATAAGAACAAAATAATTCGGTATTTAATTTTTTTTATATCAAATACTTAATTTATTTCTCTCATCAATTTACATCCAAAACAAAACAGAATTTCAAACGTTTTAGTAATTTGGACTATACTTTTAGATTTAAACCATGATTTATCGATTTTTCATATTTATTACCATTTGGTTATTAGTTGATTTATATGTTTTTCAAGCTGTAAAAACGGCCTATACAGGATCTAAATCACAATACATTTACATTGCTTATTGGGCTTTTGATGGATTAATTATGTTGATATTAATCTA
>Ga0315905_10000806_pt1 | contig 34227 bp, 35 predicted proteins | sample LakEriMetagenome_5_FD_203522 | JGI IMG/M metagenome (GOLD analysis project Ga0315905, IMG submission 203522) | Freshwater fungal communities from buoy surface, Lake Erie, Ohio, United States - Buoy 4 MA121 | ecosystem: Environmental > Aquatic > Freshwater > Lake | place: USA: Lake Erie, Ohio... | reverse complement strand
TGAGTGGACTCATTTGGGACGCAATTTCGGAGACCGTTGTGGCGGCACGAGAGTGCATGGACTGGCTCAAGCAGGTGGCAGCCATTCACATTGATGCCAATGTTCCTATCCGATGGACTGCACCCACGGGATTCCTGGTGGAGCAGGGCTACAAGAAGTCCAGCAAAGTGATGGTCAAGACCAGCATCGGGCACACCATCAGGCAGCACCGCATGATTGTTGACGGCACGGAGCTCAGCAAGAAGCGCAACGTCAACGGCATCAGCCCCAACTTTGTCCATAGTCTTGATGCCGCACTGCTTATGCGGACCGTGAACATGGCCAAGAACTGTGGCATCACTGACATCAGCTGCATCCACGACAGCTTTGGTGTGTGCCCTGCTGATGCAGGAAACATTTCAACAATTATTCGGGAATGTGCGGTTGATATGTTTGACAACCCCCTGCTTCATGGTGTACACTCTGAGATGAGCAAGTACCTCCCGAAGGGAATCAGTCTTCCTGATCCCCCGAAGCAGGGCTCGCTGGACATTAGTCAGCTACGGAATGCTGACTACTTTTTCGCCTGATCGCCAATCCTTTTTGGAGACACCATGACTAAGAACGAGACCGTTGTTACGCCGAAGGGCACCGCCATCTTCCCGACTCTGAACGAGCCGGACAAGAAGTTCAATCCCGAAGGTACCTACAAGGTTACCCTTCGCCTGACCGAAGAAGAAGCTGCGCCGCTGATTGCCAAGCTCACCAAGATCCACTCCGAAGCACAGGCAGTGGAGCTGAAGAAGCTGGGCAAGAAGAACATCAAGCTGGCCCCCATGCCGTGGGCAGATGCCACCAACTATGACAAGGAGACCGAGACTAAGGTCCCCGTGGATGGCTTCGTGGACTTCAAGTTCAGTCTCAAGGCTGTCGTGAAGACCAAGGCAGGCAAGTCCTGGGAGCAGCGTCCCATGTTGTTTGATGCCAAGCTCAACCCCATCCCCGCTGACAGCGACAAGGTGGGCGGCGGCTCGGTGATCCGTGTGAACGCTGAGGTTTACCCCTGGTTCTCTGCCAGCCTTGGCTTTGGTATTTCTCTGCGTTGTCGTAGCGTTCAGGTTCTTGAACTGAAGACCTACGGTAGCAAGGATGCTACGAGCTTTGGGTTCTCTGCTGAGGATGGCTACGAGACTGATGGCGAGGCTAACCCATTTGCCAGCAAGGAGCAGGCTGCGGTGGGTGACGGTTCGCCTGACTTCTGATACGCTTAGGCGAAGCGATGTCAGATAGCCGAACGTACCAGATCAATCTTGATCCAGTACCCTGCCCCCGTCCAAGGGTGGGTAAGTTCGGCACCTACTATCCAGCGAAGTACTCACGGTGGCGAAAGGATTTCCACCGTGAGCTTCGCCGGGTGGTGGGGGACAAGGCACCGTTCAACTCTCAGCTCACCGTCAGCCTTTGGTTCTTCGCCAAGAAACCAAAGTCTACTAAGCTCTCGCACCCGAAGCCAGACATCGACAACTTTGTGAAGGCCGTCTTCGACGGATGCAATGGCATCGTGTGGAATGACGACAGTCAGGTTGTTATGGTCGATGCTTCCAAGCACTGGACAAACACACCTCAATGCTTCCCGAAGATTGTAATTCAGATTCAAACTTCCTCCGGCACGAGCCGTGCGAAGAGTGTGGATCAAAAGACAACCTAGCACGCTACTCAGACGGACACGGCTTCTGCTTTGGATGCCGTACTTACTTCGCCTCAGACGATCAAACAGAAACAGGAGAGACCAAAATGCCTAGCGCATTGCTTGATATCAATTACCTCCCGCTGAACAAGCGGATGATTAACGAAGAGACCTGCCGCTTCTTTAAGTACGGCGTTGCCACATACAACGGCAACCCCGTGCAGGTGGCTACCTACTGTGACCCCGCCGGTAATCCCGTCGCACAAAAGGTGCGCTTCCCCAACAAGGACTTCCTCATCCTTGGCGATGCCAAGTCCATGGGCCTGTACGGTTCACACCTGTGGCGTGACGGTGGTAAGCGTGTGACATTGACCGAAGGTGAGATCGACTGCCTCAGCCTGAGCCAGCTTCAGGGAAACAAGTGGCCGGTGGTGTCCATCCCAAACGGTGCCAGCAATGCAGCCAAGGCAATCAAGAATAACCTTGAGTGGCTGGAGAAGTTCGAAGAGGTCGTGATCATGTTCGATCAGGACGACGCGGGCAGGAAGGCTGCTAAGGAAGCCGCGCTTCTCTTGTCACCGGGCAAGGCAAAGATCGCTTCTCTGCCACTGAAGGATGCCAACGACATGCTCGTAGCAGGCAAGGGCAAGGAACTGATGGATGCAACATGGAGTGCCAAGACCTTCAGGCCAGACGGCATTATCCCCGGCACCGAACTGTGGGATGCCATCATCAACGCTCCGAACATTGAGGCAATCCCCTACCCGTGGGAAGGTGTGAACAAGATGACCATGGGTATGCGCCAGCGTGAGCTCATCACCCTGTGCTCAGGCACCGGCATCGGAAAGTCAAGCGTCTGTCGTGAGCTGGCTCACTGGCTTATTGCTCAGGGCCAGACCGTTGGATACATTGCCCTTGAGGAATCCATCCGACGCACCGCGTTGGGCCTCATGGGTATCGCAATGAACAAGCCCCTGCACATCAGCATGGATGGCATCACAGAGAAGGACATGAAGAATGCGTACCAACAGAGCGTTGGTTGTGGCCGGGTATATCTATACGACCACTTTGGATCTATTGATTCGGATAATCTGCTTAGCCGCATTCGTTACATGGTGCGTGGTATGGGTTGTAATTGGATCTTCCTTGACCATCTTTCGATTGTCGTTTCAGGAATGGGTGAGGGTGACGAGCGGCGGCTCATCGACAATACGATGACTTCGCTTCGGTCCCTCGTGGAGGAGCTGGGCTGCGGTCTTATCCTTGTGTCACACCTGAAGCGACCTGAGGGCAAGGGCCATGAGGAAGGTGCTCAGACCAGCCTCAGCCAGCTCCGTGGATCTGCTGCCATTGCCCAGCTGTCAGACTTCTGCATCGGCCTTGAGCGTAACCAGCAGGACCCTGAGTCCAAGGACGTGACTCAGATGCGTGTACTTAAGAACCGATTTACCGGCGAGACAGGGCTTGCCACGGCGTTGCATTACAACCGGGATACTGGTAGGCTTTCCGAAGTACCACTCCCGGCACAGGGCCAGGAGTTCAACGACGAGGCACAGGAGTTTTAAATGGATAATTTTGACATTGTAGCCAAGCTTCACGAACTAATGTGCAGCGAAGCAGGGTGTAAGGATCTTCGTGTTTCAATGACGGCGAAGCTTGCTATATATGAAATTGAAAAGCTTCGTAAAGAACGCGACGAGGCAAGGCGGGAAATTTGTCACGTATTTGAAACTGGTCTATTTCGTGATGAACGAATGTCGAGAACTGCTAAAAGTATTGCAACAGAACGCGGATGGGACTGCTTCAAGGAGTACGGCAAGTGATAAAAGGAGAACACTGAGATGTGGAACACCTTCAAAAATGTTGAAGAAGAATTGCGAATCTGTAAGCTTGACCTATTGACAGCCAAGGCAGAGTTGGTTAGTGTACGCTCCAAGCTTATGGAGGTTTCCGCCGAAGCGGCAATGCTCCGTGAGCGATACAACCGAACTGCCCACAAGCTTCAAGAGCTTGAGGCCAGAGAACAGTGAGAGAACAATGCACCGAGTTTATTTTGACATTGAGTGTGACGGCTTGCTGGATAGTGTCAGCAGGATTGTCTGCCTTGGTATTGGCTACAATACTGGGTACGGCAACAAGGAGTTTGTTGTCAATGGTGATGACAAGGATGCAATCGAAGCTGCGCTAGTTGAGTTGCAGAATGCAGACGAGATCATCGGCCACAACATCATTGCCTTTGATATCCCTGTGTTGAAGAAGCTGTTCCCAAAGTGGGCAGGACCAAGCGGCTGCGTTCGTGACACCCTTGTGATGGCTCGCCTTACCAGCCCCGACATCAAGGACAGTGACTGGCAGACCAGCGGGTTTCCGAAGGAGTTCATTGGCAGCCATTCGCTGAAGGCTTGGGGCCACCGCCTTGGTCATCTAAAGAATGACTTCGGTAGCGAAGTCACCGACTGGAAGAACCTTCAGTTCACCCCACAACTTGCCGAGTATTGCAAGCAGGACATTGTGGTTACTCGTGAGCTTTACCAGCACCTGATGCCGAAGTGCGCGGAGGAGGCCCTGATCCTTGAACACGAGTTTGCCGAGTGCATTGCACAGCAGGTCCGCAATGGCTTTGCCTTTGATAAGGATAAGGCCAACGCCCTGTATGCAAAGCTCTCGTCTGAACGCGAGGCTATCAACCAGGAGCTGGTCACCATCGTTCCCCCCACCATCATTCAGATGAAGACGAAGGTTAAGGAGATCCCATTCAACCCAGCCAGCAGGCAGCAGATCGCGGCTGCTCTCAAGACCATGCACGGATGGGAGCCTGAAGATTTCACCCCATCCGGTGAGGCCAAGGTGGATGAGTCTGTCCTGTCTTCTCTTGAGTATCCCATTGCCAAGAAGCTGAGCCAGTACCTGCTGCTTCAGAAGCGTATCGGTATGTTGGCTGAGGGTGATGAGGCTTGGATCAAGGTGGAGCGCAGTGGCCGCATCTACGGAAGCGTCAACCACAACGGGGCTGTCACCGGCAGGTGTACACACCGTGGTCCTAACATGGCCCAGGTCCCATCCTGCGGTTCTCCCTATGGCAAGGAGTGCAGGGAGCTCTTCACCTCAGACCCAGGCCACGTCCTTGTTGGCTGTGATGCCTCAGGTCTTGAGCTTCGCTGCCTTGCCCATTACATGGCCAAGTGGGACAACGGCGACTATGCGAAGGAGCTGTTGCAGGGTGACATCCACACGGCTAACCAGAAGGCAGCTGGTCTGCCCACTCGCAATGCAGCCAAGGGATTCATCTACGCATTCCTCTACGGTGCTGGCCCGGTCAAGCTTGGGTCCCTCATCGGCGGCGGTGCCAAGGAAGGCAAGCGGATGCAGAAGCAGTTTCTTGAGAAGGTTCCTGCACTGGCTGCCCTGAAGTCAGCAGTAGAGTCTGCGGCCAAGTCCCGTGGTTACCTGGTAGGGCTTGACGGCAGGCGGCTGAACATTCGGTCAGAGCACGCTGCTCTCAACACACTGCTTCAATCCGCCGGTGCGCTGGTGATGAAGCGTGCAACCGTTGGGATCAACCGTGAGATTGCACGCATGGGCTCCAGTGCCAAGCAGGTTGCCCACATCCACGACGAGATCCAGTTCAGCGTAGACCCCAGCGAAGCTGACTGGCTGATCGACAGTTCCAAGCAGGCCATCACCAAGGCCGGTGAGTTCTTCAACTTCCGTTGCCCACTTGCAGGCGAGGCACGCATGGGCAACAACTGGGCAGAGACACACTAATGAAGAAGACCGAGCTGGCCTACATTGCTGGGCTGTTCGATGGCGAGGGCTGTCTCGTGTGGACATCTACCGCCCGTGTACACATCACCTCATGCTGGCCATACCATCTGAAGGATATCCAAAAGCTGTTCGGTTTTGGGAAGATCAGGATGTTAAAGAACGAGGCACCCAGGCGCAACGCATATCGGTGGGAAGTGTGTGGCCCTAATGCCAGGAAGTTTGTAAAGAAAATCAGACCTTGGCTCAGGGAGAAAGCCTATCAAGCAGATATTATTCTCACTGCCCACAAGTTTCCCCATGGTTCAGCGGCGCGAGAAAGCCTGCTGAAGAATCTCAAGAAAGCAAAGAAGGTAGACTATGGAACCGCATGATCCGCTTCATCCGTTGAACCGATACACCACAGACGAGTTGCTTGCAATCCTTGGCGCACGCTTTGATGCCCTGTTGTTCATCGGCTGTCAACCAAAAACCAAGTCAGCACAGGACATGACGTTCTGTTCTGTTGGACAGTTCCACTCCTGCATCGGGCTTGTTGAGTGTGCCCGTATGCTGCTAACCGCTGGGGGGGTTGAAGATTGAGCCGTAAACAGAAGCCAATCCACGCATACATTGATGCTGACATTCTTCTTTACCATGCCTGTGCTGCGGTAGAGAAGGCAACCAACTGGGGCGACGACATGTGGACACTCCATGCCGATGCCCGTGAAGCGAAGCAGATGTTTGATATTTCCGTGCAGGAAATCAAGGACAACCTCAAGACCAATAGGATCACCCTGTGCCTGAGCAGCCCGAACAATTTCAGAATGACTATCCTGAGCGACTACAAAGCGAACCGGGCGACTACCCGCAAACCTGTTTGCTATACGGAAGTTCGCCAGTATGCCCTTCAAACGTATGCGAGTGCGGCATATGCGCGTTTAGAGGGGGACGACGTAGCCGGGATCTTGGCCACCAGCCCCAATCCCAAGGAGCTGCCGGTGATGGTCTCGGAGGACAAGGACTTCAAGACAATCCCGGGAGAACACTTCAACCCACGCACGGGTTACAGGTTCTCTATTACCCCACACCAGGCTATAAGGAATCACTTCATCCAGACCCTGACGGGGGACACCACGGACAACTACAAGGGTTGCCCGGGAGTGGGGCCGGTGAAGGCGGAGAAGCTTGTTGGAGTGGATACAACCCCATCATGGGAAGCGGTGCTGGCTGCATTCTTGGATGCGGGGCTGACGGCGGAGGATGCGTTGACCCAGGCGCGTGTTGCTCATATACTCCAGCACGGCGAGTACAACTTCAAGACGGGAGAGATCAAGCAATGGAATCCGTAAGCAAGTTTGCATTCGATGGTGTCAAGGACTCTGGTAAGCGGGAAGAGTTTGACACAGGCAGTCGCCGCGATACCCGCGATGGCAAGGGACGTTTCGACCTGCTGTCCCCGTTTGTCATGGAGCGTGATGCACGCCACCTTGAGTTCGGTGCCAAGAAGTATGGAGATAGGAATTGGGAAAAGGGCCAGCCCCTGTCCCGTTACTATGACTCTGCCATCCGCCACATGAACAAGTTTATGATGGGCCACCGGGACGAGGACCACCTTGCAGCAGCCCGGTGGAACATTGGGGCCTTGATGCACACCCAGGAAATGATTAGGATTGGACGGCTTCCTGTTGAGCTTGATGACCTGCCAGACTTTACTCAACCCTTTTAAGGAGAAACACCATGTCCGCAAAGAATGACTACAGCATTTCTCGTATCCCACAGCTTCGTACCTTTGGGGAAGTCACCGCCATGTACAATGACATGAGTGGAGAGAACCTCACTGAGGGCAACGTTCGTGATGTTGCTCTTAGGGCCATGCGAAAGCTCCGACGAAACATGACTGAAGCAGAGGTCCGTGAGTTTGCGGCCATGCTCAGCGACATTGAATAGGTGACTTTATGGATGCACCGGAAGATACAGACCCCATCCCAACGCTGACATTGGACTTTATCAAGGCCATTGAAAAGCGGTTTCCTCCACGTTGCCCCGAGCTTCATTGGGAAGATCGGTACATTTGGTACTATGCAGGGCAACGCCACATCGTGGACTTCCTGAAGTCTGTCTATAAGAGGCAGCAGGAAACCCGGTTTGACAACGTAATCAAAAAGACCTAGGACAAATACCATGTGTTTCAGCGCACCCAAGATGCCGTCTATGCCAGCCCCCCCGCCCCCTCCTCCGCCCCCGCCGACCCCCATGGCGGGTTCTGTTCAGGCTTCTCCGCTGGAGATGGCCGGTGCACCCAAGATGCGGTCTTCCACTAAGGGTAAGGCAATGCTGACGATTCCGCTGGGTGGTCTTGGCGGCATGGGCTCTAGTGCTGGCATGTCTATCTAAGGAAACAAAATGTCTGACTACTCTGCCCGAAGCCTGTACTCAACTCTTGAAAGCGACCGGGATTCGTACCTGCGTCGTGGCAGGGACTGTTCCCGCGTTACTCTTCCAACGCTTTTGCCGGATGAGAACGCTACCAGCGTCACCCAGTTTGCTACCCCCTTCCAGGGTCTTGGTGCCCGTGGCGTTAATCATCTGGCAGCCAGCCTGCTGATGAGTCTCCTCCCCCCGAACCAGCCCTTCTTCCGTCTGGTTTTGGATGAGGAGGCCGTCCGGGCTTTGGGTGGTATGGATGAATACCGCACGGAGATTGACCAGACCCTCAGTTCCATTGAGCGGTCGGTGATGCAGGAGATTGAATCGAAGGCGATTCGACCGGCGGTCTTTGAGGCACTGAAGCACCTGATCGTTACCGGCAATGCACTGATCCACCTGGGTGACAACGGCATCCGCGTGTTCCACCTGAACCGTTACGTCATTAAGCGTGACCCCATGGGCAACGTGTGTAACATCGTGGTGAAGGAGACTGTTGCTCAGGACATGCTGAGCGAAGAAGCCTATGCCGCTATTGGTGGCGACGAGATGAACGGCAATGGAAGCGACACCCCCGTTGACCTGTACACCTGCATCCACCGTGAAGAGAACGGTGAGTTCATGGCGTTCCAGGAAATCAAGGGAGTGGTCCTTGATAGCACCCGCGGTAAGTACAAGGAGGGCAGCCTGCCTTGGCTTGCCCTTCGTATGAACCGCGTGGACGGTGAGAGCTATGGCCGTGGCTACGTTGAGGAGTACCTTGGTGATCTCCGTAGCCTTGAGGGCCTGACCCAAGCAATCGTTGAGGGTTCCGCCGCAGCAGCCAAGGTGCTGTTCCTCGTGAACCCCAACGGCATGACCCGCGCCGATGTCCTTGCCAAGAGTCCTAATGGAGCTATCCGAGAGGGTAACGCAGCAGATGTCACATGTGTACAGCTACAAAAGCAGGCTGATCTCGGGATTGCGATGCAGGCGATCTCTTCGATTCGTGAACGAATTAATTATGCTTTCTTGCTTGCGGAGTCAACGATTCGTAATGCTGAGCGTGTTACCGCCGAAGAAATCCGACTCACGACCGCAGCGGTTGAGAGGCAGCTAGGCGGTATCTATAGCATCCTGTCTCAGGAGTTCCAGCTCCCGCTGGTCAAGCGGATCATGGACCTGATGCAGAAGGCCAAGCGTCTGCCCAAGGTTCCCAAGGAGTTCGTCAAGCCGGTGGTCATTACCGGCGTGGATGCCCTTGGTCGTGGCAACGACCTTGTGAAGCTTGATGCTTTCCTTGCTGGCATTGCCCAGACCTTTGGCCCCCAGGCTATCTCCCAGTACATCAACCCCAAGGAATACCTGTCCCGCCGTGCGGCAGCCCTTGGCATTGATCCCCAGGGTCTGCTTAAGGATGAGCAGTCACAGGCAGCTGAGTCCAACCAGGCGATGGCCGCTGGTCTTGTCAACAAGCTTGGCCCAGCCGTCATCAACCAGATGGGCGGGGCTGTCCGAGAAGGTGTTATTTCTCCCAACATGGCAGCAGCACAACAGCCCCCGGCTGGTATGATGCAGCCAACCCAGTGAGGAACATATGGACCGAGTTGAATTCAAGCCTGAGATTACCGGATCGCTTAGCCCTGCCCAGCAGGAAGCGATGAACAAGGAGCAAGCCCCTCAGCCCGATGCTACGGCAGAGGCTGATGGCACTGAGGCCCAGCAGACGGATCGCCCTGAGTGGCTTCCTGAGGGCTTTAACAGCCCCGAGGAGCTGGCCAAGGCGTATGCCGAGCTGAGCTCTAAGGCTGACCCGAAGACCGGTGACGAGGACAAGGAAGACGACGTTGACCCCAAGGCTGAAGTGACTGAGTCTTCGGACAAGCTGAGTAAGTTCTCTCAGGAGTTCTTCACCAGCGGAAAGCTGAGTGACAAGTCCTACGATCAACTGGCCAAGATGGGTATTGGCAAGGACATCGTTGATCAGTTCATTGCTGGTCAGCAGGCCGTGATGACCCAGGCCGAGGCAGAGGTTTTGTCTGCGGTTGGTGGTAAGGACTCGTACAACAAGGTCATTGACTGGGCACGCCAGAGTCTTAAGGAGGAAGAGATTCTGGCGTACAACAAGGCCGTTGAGTCTGGTGACCGAAGCCAAATGCTGTTCGCAGTCCAGGGTCTTCATGCCCGTTTCGTTGCCAACAACAACGAGCCCAAGCTGATCGCTGGCCGACCGGCTAAGACTTCTGGTTTTGCCAGCACGGCAGAGATGGTCAAGGCCATGTCTGATCCGCGATACAAGAATGACCCGGCATACCGCGAAGAGGTTGCCCGTCGTGTTGCCACTTCCAATAGCATCTGAAAGGACAAACAATGGAACTTAAGCCTGGATATAAGACGACTGAGTTTTGGATGAGCCTGCTTGCCGTTGCCGTTGGTGCGATTCAGGCCAGCGGCCTGGTCCCCATGGAAGGTGCTTGGAACCAGATCCTGGGTACCGCCACGGCTGCTCTGGTGGCCCTTGGCTATACCGGCGCACGCCTGTCGATGAAGAAGAACAGCTAATGTACCGACGTAGCCCCAACCTTTCGATTGGCCGAGGAGAAAAGCTCCCTGTATCTCAGGGTGCTGGTCTCACTGCCAAGGGTCGGGCTAAGTACAACAAGGCCACAGGATCTAACCTGAAGGCTCCTACCAAGGATAAGGACAATCCGCGCCATAAGTCCTTCTGCGCTCGTAGCAGTTCTTGGAAGGGTGAACGAGGAAAGGCCGCACGAAAAAGGTGGGGATGCTAATATGAAGAAGAAGAACGCTTTGGTTATCAACATTAACCGACGTAAGAAGGCTGGCACCAGTAGACCGAAGTCTAAGTCAACGGTGTCCAAGGAAGCCTACGCTCAGATGAAGAAGGGTTATTGAATGTGGGCAGCCATTGTGGTTGCCATTCAAGCCCTTGTTAAGGAATTGGTCTGTCGGATATGGGAACGCGCCAATGAACGCACGCTTGCGAAAGATGCCCCTGCTGGTCCTGGCAATGTCTACGACCGGTTTTCTAAACGGGTGCAACAATACACGGGTCGTGTTCGTCCACCCGGCAGACCATGATCTAGTAAGGCTTGGCCCTGATGTCCGGGGCCATGTCTATTTCTGGAACGGTTCCGAATGGGAACTGTCATCCAATACCGTAGCGTTACCCGAGGGTTGGTACGCTGGGTATGTGGCTCCTGAGGGAGCTACTTCTAAAGACCCTAAGCTTAATCCGTAAGATCGTCTTTGGCACGCTGCGGCTGTCATACCACGGTCGAGGGAAAAAGTATCCCCTGTTTGGGGCAGCTTTGTGCTGTCCCTTGTCAATCGCATTCTGTTACTTAAAGGAGCCATACAATGGCAGTTACTAGTATTACTTTCGGTGGTCGTGTTAACAACGACACTACCGGCACTTTTGCAAAGAACAATGAGCTTTTCCTCCAGGTGTTCGGTGGCGAAGTCCTTCAGTCGTTTGAAACGACCACCGTGATGAAGGACAAGCAGATGATCCGCACGATTTCCAGCGGCAAGTCGGCTTCGTTCCCCTGCGCTGGTGTGGCTGGCGTGGCTTACCACACTCCCGGCCAGGATATTGCCGTGGAAGGTAGCTACCTCCAGAACATCAAGCACAACGAGAAGGTCATTTACATTGATCAGCTTCTCCTGTCGAGCGTGTTCGTGGATAAGCTGGACGAGATGAAGAACCACTACGATGTGCGTTCGATCTACGCCCAGGAAATCGGTCGCGCTCTGGCCAACCAGTTCGATAAGAACCTGCTTGGTCTGGCGATTCTGGCTGGTCAGGCTTCAGCCACCACCGGTATGCCGACTAAGAACAGCGTTGCTGTAAACGCTGCTTACACCGGTGCGGGTATCGTGGATGGTCTGTACAAGGCGGCTGCTGCTCTGGACAAGAACAACGTCCCGAGCGAAGATCGCTTTGCCGTGGTCACCCCCGATGACTACTGGACCATCGTGAACAGCACCCAGGGTCTGGCCCTGATCGACCGTGACTTCGGCGGCGACAGCAACGGAACGTACTACGAGGGTAAGCTTCTGAAGGTGGCTGGTTTTGCTCTGGTGAAGAGCAACAACGCTGCCAGCGTTCTGAAGACCAACGTCAGCACCTCCAGCCAGAACAATGCTTACCACGGCAACTTCACGAACGTCCAGTGTGTGGCGTTCCACAAGAGTGCTATCGGTACGGTGAAGCTGATGGATCTGGCTATGGAGAGCGAGTACAACATCCGCCTTCAGGGTAACCTGATGGTGGCCAAGTATGCCATGGGTTCGGGCATCCTGCGTCCCGAGTCGTCGGTGGTTCTGGCTACGGCCTGATACTGTTTGAAAATACAAATGGCCAAGAGTACCGAAAGGGCTCTTGGCCTATTCCTCACTCAACCCTAAACAACAAGGAACAACATGCCAGCAGTTTTTGATCCCAGCAACAACGAGCGTTACCCCCGTGGGTATGTCACCAGCACCCTTAACCAGCAGCAGGCTGGAGCATATGGTTCAACCATGGCTGACCAGTTTGTGAAGGACGTGATCGCTGGTAAGGACTCTCTGGACGTGGTGGTGATTTCTGACAGCAACGGAGCGTACAGCTCTAATGGCGGTATGCTCTATGCTTGGGAGAAGGGCCTCCTTGATGCTGGTGCTGCTGCTTATGCAACCGGAATTTTCCCTTGCGGTGGCGCAACGGCAACCGTCAACCAGCCCGCTGGTAAGTATTCGGCTCTTGCCATTGACGCAAACCAGGCACTGATTGGAACGGCACAGGGTGGATCTGCTTCGGTGTCTCTTGGCTCAGCTCAGACTTCCCTAACTGCGATTAACAACGCCTGGAACGGCGGCAGCAGTGGCTTTAAGCCAGCCGGTCCCGTGCTTGATTGGGCCTATATTGCCAGCGGAACAACTTTCCAAGCAAGTCAATATACTGAGCTTGGTGCAACTTCGTCGATTGGTGTCACTAATGCACTGACCTACCGGGTTGGATACGCGACTTTCACCACCGGTTCTGGCAGCTTTAAGGCTGGATCATTTAACAATACTGACGGTGCTTGGATTAGCGGCACGTCTTACAACACCAACACCGGAACGTCTGGCTACAGCATTGCTAGCCACACCATTGCTGCAAACGCCGGTCGTTCCGGTAAGGCTATTCGCTTTACCAAGACAGATGCCTTCTACGGTGAGGGTAGTGTAATCGGGCCGGTTGGATTCCTGTTTGAATCCGTCTCTCGCAATGTCAAGGGTTTTGCTGTTACTGGCATGGGTGTCTACTCCGGTGGTACCACGACTCAGATCAGCGATGGAATAGTTGCTTCTGGCGACACCACTACGACTTACCTGCGAGAGCTTCGTGAGCGTCAGATCCTTCAGGGCGGCTCTGGCCGAGTCCTAGTGTTTACCTACACCGGTGTCAATGACGTTGGTGCAGCCAACTTGTCTGCTTGGGCAACCAAGACTAACGCCATGATTAGCCATTTCCAGACCAAGTGGACTGCCCTTGGTTACCCCTCTTCGGACCTTGCATTCGTTGTGGCTGTTACCCACACCCAGGCTGCGGCTGATACCACTCTTGCAGCAGGCCGAGTTCTCGGTAAGACCAGCGTTTCGTTCGGTGCTAGCAACCAGGTGACGTTCATTGACATGAATGAGATGGCACCTTACACCTACCTGAATACCAACAGCTTTTACGATTCCGGTGGCAACTCACATCTCTCGTTGACTGGCTATGCGGCTGTCGGTGCACTGATCGTGGCTGCTCTCAATAAGTAATCGAAAGGAGAGCCCATGGCTCTTACTCCAACCACCAAGCTTCAGGCTATCAACACCATGCTGAGCACTATCGGGTGTTCCCCGATCAGTTCTCTGTCTGGTTACAACTCTGCCGATACAGCCTTGGCTATTCAGATCCTGGATGAGATTAACCTTTCGGTTCAGTCTGAAGGGTGGCACTGGAATACCGAGGAGGATGTTGAGCTGGTCCCAGATCCCAGCAGCGGTGAGATTGTGGTCTCGCCCAACGCCCTCATGGTCGATGTCGATGGGATTAACCGTGGTGACTTTGAGGTTGTTCTTCGTGGCAACAAGCTTTACGACAAGAAGAACAAGACCACGGTCTTTGAAAAAAGCATCAAGGCCACCGTCATCTACGGTCTGGACTGGGAGGAAATCCCTCAGGCAGCCCGTGGGTACATTATGATCCGCGCTTCACGCATCTTTGGTGACCGCATGGTGGGCTCTGAGAAGCACCATGGGTTTACCCTGCGTGACGAGGTGTTTGCTCTCACCAAGCTCCGTGAGTACGAAGGCGAGACTGCTGATCGCACCATCTTTGACAACTACTCAACGTACCGAATCATTGATCGCAACTACCCCGAGGACTTCACTGGATAACCAATGAGTCTTATTACCCTTTCCATTGCCAACCTTCTTAACGGCATCTCCCAGCAATCCCCTGCTCTGAGGTTTCAGACCCAGGCCGAAGCTCAGGAGAACATGTACGCTTCGCCGGTTGAGGGCCTTGGCAAGCGTCCACCCACTGAGCATGTTCAAAAGTTGATTGATGGTGACGCAGGGAAGGCCACGGTGCACGGGATTGACCGTGGGGATGGTACTGAGCGGTACATTGCGGTGATCCGCAGTGGTGGTATTGGGGTGTATCGGATCAATGATGATGGCACCACCACCACTATGACGGTGACCATTCACAGCAACGTGCACCTGACTGGAGGTCTTCCGACCTACCTCACGTCAACCAATGCAGACTCCGTGTTCAAAGCTGTGTCTGTGGCTGACTACACGTTCATCCTGAACACCGATACGGTTGTCAGCATGGACTCTGGTACGGCAACAGCAGCGGCTGTCAATGAGGCTTTGGTGTTTATCAAGCAGGGTGCATATAGCACTAAGTATGCTATTGCAGGTACTGTCGCCGCTGAAATGAAGAGCGGAGCAACTAAGCACAACAACTCAACTTTTGATGGCGAGTCGTTTAACGATGTTTCCCATGCTGATGTTATTTCCATCATGGCCGAACTAAAGGCTGCCTTCGTTACCAATGGTGGTAGCTCAGGAAGTGGATGGACTGTTACCCGTGGTGCAGGCTCCTATACAACTTACATTTCTAAGACCGCCGCATTCGACATGACCGTTAACAGCGGCCTTGGTGAATCTGGTATCGGCCTCATCAAGAACTCTGTGCAGTCGTTTAGTGACCTTCCTTCGGTAGCCAAGAACAACATGATCGTTCGTGTGGATGGTCTTCCGGACTCCACCGAAGATGATTACTATGTGAAGTTCGCTGCCAAGGACACCACGAGTACCATCAGCGAAGGTCTTTGGTCTGAGACCATTGGTCCGTCCACGGTCCAGCATTACAACTACAACACAATGCCTCACGCGCTTATCCGCGTGTCGTCCACTGAGTTTGTGTTCAAGCGTCTTGACGGTACCCAGTACAGCAGCTTTGCCAACACAGCCAACAAGTGGACTAGTCGCTCTGTTGGTGATACCTCTTCTAACCCCAACCCGAGCTTTATCGGTAAGACCATCAACGACATCTTCCTGTTCCGTGGTCGCCTTGGGTTCCTTTGCCAGGAAGCCATTGTCCTGTCCGAAGCTGGTAACTACTTCAACTTCTTCCGAAGCACTGTCACCACGCTCCTGGACTCTGACCCCATTGACGTTGGGTCGTCTTACCCAGCCATCACGGTCTTCCGCCATGCGGTTCCGTTTTCTGAGCGGTTGGTGGTCTTCTCTGACCAGACCCAGTTTGTTCTGTCTGGTACCCCGGCGTTGACCTCCAAGACTGCTACGCTTAACGTGGTGGGCAACTATGACACCCTGTCGTACTGCCGTCCAGTGGTAGTTGCCGAGAGTGTGTTCTTTGGGTTTGACCGTGGTGGTTACTCTGGTGTCCGTGAAATGATCACGAATCCCAACGATAACGCCACGCTGACCGCACCGGATATTTCGTCCCACGTTCCCAAGTACATCAATGGCAAGCTCCGTCAAATCGTTGGGTCTACCCACGACAACATCCTTATCGGTGTCACGGACCAGGAGCCATTCAACCTGTACGTCTACAAGTGGCTGAACAGCGGTAACGAACGGGTTCAGTCTTCGTGGTCCCGCTGGAGCTTTAACGGTGGAGAGATCCGTGGCATTACCTGGATGAAGTCAACTTTGTACGTTGCCATTCAACGAACCGGTGGGCTTTACCTTGAGAAGATTACTGTGGAGCCCAACCGGCGGGATGAGAACAGTTCATTTGTGACCTGCCTTGACCGCCGGTTTAAGCCCGTCACCAAGACTTACGATTCCTCCACGAACCTTACCACAATCACTATCCCCTACAGCGTTGAGAACTACTCCCGTATGCGTGTTGTGGCCCAGGCCACCAGCACTACTGAAGCTGGTTACTTGTATACGGTGTACATCCCAGGAAGTCCAAACCTGCTCGGTAATGAGGTTGAGGGTGACAACTCCGGTCCTAATGGCGGAGAAGGTACTGGAGAAGACAACTCAATCGGTGACCCCGGAAGCGAGTTCCCTGAAGAAGATGGCTCTGGATCTGGCGGCGGAGGTGGAGGCGGCGGTGGCGGAGGCGGTGGAGGAGGTGGCGGTCCTACCCCACCATCAAGTCCATTGAATTTGGTGGCATCTGATAATGATGCTACCCACCCGCTTACCGTTGAGCTCACTTGGAATACCGTTGCGGATGCTACCGGATACGTCGTCTGGCGAACTTTGAACGGTGTCGCCGCACGAATTGGCACGTCCACCGAAGGTGCCTTTGAGGACATTTCCGCACTGGCTGGGGTGGTTTACACTTACAACGTGCAGGCATTTAACAGCGTTGGTACGTCCGAGTTCAGTAACTCGGATAACGGTAGCCGCCCCGCTGGTAGTGTCGGTGGTACCGTGGCAAACACCATTGTTGTCAAAGGCAATGTCAGCGCGATTGAGGTCTGGGTCGGCGAGGTCTACAGCAGTCGATACGAATTTAGCACCCAGTACGTCAAGCAACAGAGCAACACCGGAACTTCCGTGTATGCCTCAGGCCGGTACCAGATGCGGAACATGTACTTGGTCTACAGCGACTCCTCGTACTTCAGAGCTCGTGTGGTAAACCGTCTGGCATCTCCGGTATATCTATATCCGTATACCGGCAAAATGCTTGGGACTGGCCAATCGGTTATTGCTGCGGTTCCCATAAACTCTGGTACGTTTAAGTTCCCAGTCCACGGCAAGAATGACGAGATGCGTATCGACATCATCAACGATAACCACCTTCCCTTCCATCTCTTGTCAGCTGAGATTGAGGCGAGCTATGTCACACGGTCGCAGCGAGCATAAAGTCGTAAGACAGGCCACAATCAAGGACATCCGCACCGTTTCTGAAGGTATGCGGAGTGATGATGCTAGGGAGGCAAAGGCCCTTGGGTATGACCCAAAGGCAACCCTTGCCAGCTCCTGCATCTATAGCGACAAGGTGTTTGCCGTTGTTGATGATAACGATACAGCCGTGGCCCTTTTTGGTGTTGGTCCGCACACCCTAGACAATGAGCTTCTCGTTGGGTGCTGCTGGCTGGTGGGCACCGATGGGTTTCCCAAGGTGGCCCTCAGGTCTGCCAGGATCGTCCCTGGGTGTGTGGATGAGTTGCACACTGACTACCCCGTTCTATGGAACTGGGTTGATGTCAGGAACACTGTGCACGTCCGTTGGCTCAAGTGGCTTGGTTTTGAGTTTCTAAACACAGCTCCCCGTGGCAAAAACGGTGAGCTCTTCCATCAATTCATTAGGATCAAATAAACATGTGCTTCTTTGCAGCAGTCCCCGTCGCGGCAGCCGGAGCAGCAGCTTCAAGCGCGGCAGCCGGTACAGCAGCCACAGTAGCTCTGGGTTCAGCAGCCGGTGCGGCAGCGTCTATGGGTGCAGCTGCGGCGGCAACCACCTGGGCAGTGAGTCCCTTGGCAGCCCTGGGTATGAACGCCGCGTTGGGTGCAAGCCTTCTGTCTGGTTTGGCTACTCCGATCATGGGGTATATCACCCAGTCGCAGATGGCTTCTTCCCAGCGTGACTACCAGAACCAGGTCTACTCGGCCAACCAGGCCATTGCTGAGCAGTCGCTTGCTTCCCAGTATTCGGACATCTCCCGTCGTCAGCAGGAGGAGTCCAAGAAGGCTTCTCAGGAGATGCAGGTGATTGCCCGTCAGTCGGCTGAGGCACGCAGCGCAGCCCTCGTGTCGTCCATTGAAGGCGGCGTGAGTGGCCTGTCGGTTGATGCCCTGATGAATGATTATTACCGCAAGGAAGCTGACTACCTGAACGTGACTCAGCAGCAGCAGCGTGCCAACCTATTCCAGATGGAACAGTCCAAGCGAGCCATGCGTGGCGAGTATCAGGGCCGCGTCTTGTCGGCTACCCCGCAGCCCGTCCAGAGTCCGTCCCTGCTGGCCACTGGTCTCAGCATTGGCGGCAACGTCGGTACCTTCGCTACTAACCTTTACCTCAATCCGTACTCCCGCGAAATCATGCGGACGAGGAGTTAATTCGTGGCCCAGCAGCGCAACAACCCTGACTTCTCTCCGACCCGGATCTTTCAGCCAGCAGCTTCGCCGGTTGATACTTACTTCCGTCCCAACCTTGCTCAGCCTGAGCTTCCGAAGTCTGCTGAGATTTACAAGGCACTGTCTGAGCTTAGCCCTAAGCTGAACGCTATCTCAAGTGATGTCACTGCCTTCGGTATTAAGCAGGAAAAGCAGGCGGGTGCCATGGAGATTGCCACCGCAACCAACGAGGCTGACCTTCAGCGCAAGGTTGCTCAGGCCATTGAGAATTCCGGTGGGTTTGCCCCGTGGCGTGCTCAGGCGACCCTTGAGGCTGCCGGTGAGCGTATGGTCATGGACAAGTACAGCAAGGCTCTGTACGAGAATCTTGATGCACTGAGCGAGCCGACCAACCAGGACGGCACGATGAAGAACCCTGAGGACGTGCTTAAGAAGAAGGAAGAGCTGTTCAATGAAGTGGGTCTGCCACAGAACAGTTACTACATTCAGAAGGCGGCCCTTGCCACCAAGCAGAGTATTGATGCTCAGTTTGACTCTCGTCTGATCTCGCTTCGCACACAGAAGCTGAAGCAGAAGAATGACAATGACCTGTCGGACAGCATGGTTGGTATCTGGAATACTGTCCAGGACCCCGACCAGGCTATGGCCCAGACGGCTGATCTGCTCAACCAGTACTACCAGAAGTTCGGTACCAGTGGCTATGAGACCGCGATGAATGCTTTCGCAAAGTGGGCCAAGGGTTCGATTTCTTCCGGTGACTATGACACCCCCACCAAGCTCATTGCTGCCATGGGATCTATGGCATCTGAAAAGGGTCCCCGCATCGGTAACCTAGAGCTTCCCACACGGTTCTCTGCTGATATCCGAATGATTGCTGAGGATGTTGAGGTGGCCCGTGAGCGGTTTGATGAGAAGAACTTTGCCAACGCTCAGCGTCGTAAGGCAGTGGTTACGGACAACGCTAAGGATGCGTTTAACTATGTAATCACTGAACGAAGCAAAAATGGGACGCTCTTTGCTACAGAGAAGGAGCTTTTTGATGCTGTTGATGAGGTTGCAAAGAAGCACCCAGGAGCACAGGTTGGTGATCTCCGAATGCACGCGCTGAGTGTTTTCAACAGCATGAACAGCCCCAAGCCGTCTGACAAGAACACCCTTCTTTATCTTGAGCCGTTGTCTCGGACTCTTCCTACCGAACAGTTCAGGGCTCTTGCTTATGCGGCTGTTGATGTCGGCGGTCTTCATATCTCTGATGCTAATCGCCTACTTACCCAGTCGGCATCCATTGATGATGCCTTTGGTAAGAGCGGTCAGGCATTTCTTAAGGATGCCTTGGCTGAAGCTGGGTTGAACAACTTTACCTGGGCTGGATACAACCTTGATGACCGCACACAGGTCAACATGAGTCAGGCGGCTATCAAGGCTAGCAATGATCTTTCCGTTGCCGTTGCAGATAAAGCGAGGGCTATGAAGAAGGATTTTGTAAATAACCCAACTGCCTATGAGCAGGCTGTGCAGCAGATGACCAGAACGATGGTCAATGAAGCTAAGGCCCAGATGCTTAAGGATTACCAAGCGGACATCAAGGCCGGTACTTTGGATTCCGAAGCGGCTGTCCTTAAGTTCTCCGGCGGCGCAAGCGGTATTGATGCGTTTGTTGCTGTTGCTCCTGGGTACATGGGTATTGGAAAGAAAGAGAACGGTGAGGTTGACACCAACAACCCAGAGTATGGGGATGTTTATGATCAGCTTCGTATCTACAGCATTACCGAGCTTTCTAAGACTTATGACTCCACCCAAGGAACCGTAATGGAAAAGGAAGCGGCTGTCCGTAAGAGGTGGGACGGGCTTAAGCAAGAGGTCCGTTCTGGAATCCAAAAGGGTAACTACTTCTTCTTGTCGCAAGAAACTCAGCGCAAGTACATAAAGACACCTGAAGGCATTGAGCGTGCTCGTAACGTTCCTGTGGCTCCCGTGGTTGGCGTTGAGTATGCCAAGGCTTTTCAGGCATACAATGACAACCCCAACACGGCAACAGAAGCTGCATACACGAAGCAGCGCACCGCTGTCTATAACTCTGCAACAACCATCTTGAATAAGGTTGGGTCTAACAGCACCATCCAAATCCCAAGTGGAGAAACAACTTCCGTTATGCGTGGGGGTATCTCAGCAAATAGGTATGTTGCTGTTCCAGAATACGAGATCAAGAGCGACGGTCTTTACTCTCCCGGAATGGTTGGAAGAAGTTACTTTAAGGATGGCAGCCTAATGCGTCAGTTTGATGGAAAGGCCACCAACGAATATAAGCTTGGCGTGTCTTTCCGTGGCCTGACTGAGCAGGAGATCCAGAGCGGTAAGACCCGTGAAGGCTTTACCATCACAGATGACATGCTTGATTGGGGATCGAACATCCTGTTCCCCGACTATGCCGCGTTTAAGCAGGCAGCCACTCAGTACAAAAATGAAGGCACTGGCCCGATTGACACTTACATTAAGAAAATTGAGGGTAAGCTGCCGTTCGATCCAAACAGATTCTTGGAAGCACAGCGGATGTTGTTCATGTCTCGGCAGCCCTCATCTGTCCTCCCCACCCCAGAACCTTCTCAAGCAACCCTAAATAACACCACTGGCACTGAGTCCAGCATCTGAGAAATAAAAAACAATGAGCACATTCCAAAGTTCGATGATGAGTTTTGATGAGCTGGAGAAGCAGCCCCTTAAGCTCAATCCTCCGCCTACCTCAGCCACCTCCGCAGTTGCTCAGGCTGGTACCGCTGCTGCACCCCAGGAATCCCCCGGGTTCTTTGGATACGCCGCTGATGCCCTCATGGGTATCCCCCGTGGTGTCCTGTCTGCTGCGTCTTCGGTGGCTAACCTGCCCAGCATCTTCTCTGAGAAGCCCACGTTTGAGAAGCGGTTCGGTCTGCTGGAGGACTCGACCACTTTCGCCGGTGACCTGACTGAGGGTATCACCAACTTTGCTGTAGGCTTTGTTCCTATCTTTGGTCAGGTGGGCAAGGCCAGTCAGGCCCTGGGTCTGGGCCGTGCGGCTGCCATGGGCACCGCTGAGGTGATTGCGGCTGCAAACACCGCACGGGCTGCGGCGGTTGCCGCTGAGGCTGCTGGTCTGGTGAGTGAGGCTGCTACTGCCACTGCTCGGGTGGCCAGCCTTGGTGCCAAGGTGAAGGCTGCTAAGGGTCTTGCTGATCTTGGCAAGACTGCGGTGGCTTCAGGCATCACCGGTTTCACGGTGTTTGATGGCCAGCAGGATCGTCTGAGCAACCTGGTTCAGCAGTACCCCTCACTTCAGAACCCCCTTACGGAATTCCTTCAGGCTAGTCCTGAGGACTCCATGGCAGTGGGCCGCCTAAAGAACGCCCTTGAGGAAGCGAGCCTTGGCTCCGTCCTTGACGTTGCCCTTCAAGGTTTCCGTATGTACAAGGCTGGCTATGCCGCCAAGCTGGTCGGTAAGGATGCGGATCAGGCTGTAATTGCTGAAGCCCGAGCCATCCGTAACGAGCACCGTCAGGTGATCAAGCAGGCTCTGCCTTCCGTCACCAACGACAAGGAAGCCGAAGCGGTCAACGTGCTCATTGACTACATGGGCATTGATCGTAGCAAGCTCTCGTTGCAGGGCGGTGATGCTGCACAGAAGACTCTTCAGGAGATCCTGGGGACTGGCGGCGAGGCTCTTGCTCAGCGTGCCCGGTTTGATGCCACCGCAAATCTCCCAAAGAGTGCAACAGAACTCAAGGGTCTTCTGACTCCAGAAGAATGGTCCAGTATTAAGAGCCCCGCCTCACTTACTGCTCTTATCAATAACTACAAGACATTCAAGAAGACCATGGTGCCGCAGCTTCGTGCTGCTATTGAGATGGGTGCACCTGTTCAGGGTGGATATGAAGAGGGTGCTCAGATGTTCCGCACCCTTGTTGGAGATACCCGATCAGAGCTGTTTGCTGGCTTCTCTTCTGCCACGTCCCCACAGAACCAGGTCTCAAGTCACACCCGTCTTGGTCTTGGTATCACTGCCGATTTCATTGAGCGAGTCCGTGGTGGAAACCTTTCTGACATTACTGCTGAAGAAATGAAGACTGTAATCAAGAATGTTGGCGGTCGCCTGAATGTGAAGGGAATGGCTGAGGGATATAGCAAGGGCTCTTCAAAGATTGCCAACGACTTCCTTGGTCGGCTCCGAACACTTAAGGAAGCCAACCCAGATGCTTCCATTGATGACCTTATCAATAAGGTTGACACCGCCGGTCTGTACAAGAACCTTGCTGGTAGTGGAATGAAGCCGGGTGCCGGTAAGACTCCTTCTTTCATGGAGGCTTCTGCTGGCCGAATGGACAACGTTGTTCTGGATACTTACATGGCTAAGATTCTTCCAGACAGCATGTTTAAGGGACTTGAGCCAAAGGCTATTCTCAATGCGAAGAAGGCTTGGCTAGCAAAGGCCCCGAACTATTCGGCGTTCTCTGCAACCATGCGAAAGCTGTCTGGCGAAATGGGTATTATGCCAGCTCAGGCGCAGGAGCGAGCCTGGGGAACTGCCTACACTATTGCAGCACTCAAGCGTATGGGTGTGCCTTCCAAGGATATCTTCAAGAACATCACCAATGGTGATCTTCTCGCTTCTTGGAATCTTCTTCAAATCATCGAAAAGCCAGAGGTACTCAATGAACTCACTCGACTCGGTGCTAGCAAAGGACTTCTTGAAGATCTCGCTGGGATCTCTTCCACAGTCCGAGCCAAAGTCCGTCCCTTCCTTGACTCCGAACTTACTGTCACAGATGCTGGAGCGTTTGAAGTCCTTGCCGGACGGGTACCTCGCGCAACCGGAGCAGCAGGAAAAGAAGTAATCTCTGCTCGCAAGGCTGCCAAAATCCTCATGCAGGATGCTGGACAGCCCCGTGGGTTTGCCACGTTTGCTGATGAGGGACGTGCTGTCGTCGGCCTGCTGGAAGGCGCAGATGTTGACACTGCCATCCACGAGTTTGCCCACATTGCTCGACGCAACATTGCTGACAAGAATCTCCCCAGCAATCTCCGTTGGGGTCTGTCTGAGGCTGACATTGACACCATGTCCCGTGCTTCTGGTGCACTGCCTGATGGCACCGGCGGATGGACTTGGGATGTCAAGGCTGAAGAGAACTTTGCCAACATGATGATGCGTTGGGTCCGTGACGGTGCTGCTCCGTCTGGCATGGAGAGGACCTTCGGTACCCTGACCAACTGGATGCGTAACCTGTATCGTGACGTGACCAACACCGACGTGGACATCAACGTGTCTAAGGAAGTGGCCGCCACGTTTGATAAGTTGGTTCAGCGCGGACCCGGTATTGATAGTAAGGTTCGTGCGGTTACTACTGCTGCGGTTGGTGATAAGGAGCCAAAGACTCTATTCCAGGCCAACATCACTCCTCCCACGCAAACCCTTGGTAAGCCCGGTGGAACCCCCAACGAGCCCATCAACTGGAACCGCTTCAACAGTTCGGCTGATGTCAGCGAGTACACCAAGAACCTGATGGATCAGGCCGGTGTCACTCAGAACCTTGACGAGCCCGCCCAGAGCCTTGACTCTCTGGCTACGGCTGCTCAGGGACACATGGCTGACATCCGTGACACCTTTGGTCTGGACCTGCCGGTTGACCTGCGGGGTCGCTCTCAGTACGACCTTGCTCAGTTCAACCAGAAGCTGGTGGCCCTGCGTACCTTCGGGTCGTCCGTGGCTTCCCGCATGAAGGAGCTGTCGGGTATTGCCAAGACTGGTGCTACCCTGACCGATGAGCAGTTGTACGAGTTTGCCCGTGGCGAGCAGTTGCTTCAGGCTTCGGTCCAGTCCATCAAGTACCACTACCGTGAGGTGGCCCGTACCTTGGGTGGTGCTCGTATTGTCCCTGAGCCGATCAAGGACTTCCGCATTCTGCCTGCCATGGAGAAGGCCGCTGAAGCCCCCAGAATCGGTCCTGGCGCGTCCGCGGCTGATGACGCTGCCCGTGCCGCTGCTGCTACTGGAGTCGATCCTAACGTGCCTACGGGCTCTATGGGGGCTGGTGCTGGTCCGGGTGCTGGTCCTGGCATGGGTCCGGGAATGGGACCTGGAGCTGGGCCGGGTGCAGGACCTGGTATGGGTCCTGGACCTGGAGCTGGTGCTGGACCAGGTGCTGGACCAGGTGCTGGACCAGGTGCTGGACCAGGTGCTGGACCAGGTGCTGGACCAGGTGCTGGCCCGGGTATGGGTCCCGGCCTTGGCGGGGCTACCCCAACTAACCCGCTTCTTGACCCCACTGCCCGTGCTCGTATCGTAAATGACCAGATTCAACAGTCCGGTGGTCGTGACAATCTGATTGCTCGTATGCGTAAGTACAACGCTGCGGCTGTTCAGGGTGGCGACAGGGGTGTTATGGAACTGTCTCGTGGTTACCGTGCAGGTAACGCCATCGTGGAATACTGGATGAACTCCATCCTCAGTGCTCCGGGTACGTCCGTCGTTAACACCACGGCTAACCTGTTCACCTCCTTGTATCTGCCCTTTGAGCGTGCCGTTGGTGCGACTCTCCGGGCTGACCTCAAGGAAGTTCGTACTGCACTTCAGACCTACGTCTACATGGTTCAGCAGATGACTGATGTCAGCAAGCTTGCGTTTGCTGCGTTCAAGTCTGATGCCGGAATCCTGGAAGCCGTTGGTACGACTGAAGCCAAGACGAATGTTCGGGCCATCTCTTCGGCCAACTTTGGTATGCAGGAAGGTACCACGGGCTCCATGGCTGTTGATTGGATCGGTACTGTGCTTAACCTGCCCACCCGATTCCTGACTGCTCAGGACGAATTCTTCAAGCAGCTCAACTACCGCGCCTACTACAAGGCTGAGCTGTTCAATGAAGGCATCACTCGGTTCAATGGGAACACCACACAGGCGGCCCAGTGGGTTGAGGATACGTTCAAGAAGACTATCGTGGATGGTCAGCAGTACTCCGAGCGTGTTGTTCTGGGCAATGCCAACAAGGCGGCTGATGAGGCTATCAGTGCAGGGTCGTTGACTGCTGATGGTCGTCAGGCGTTCATTATGAACTACATGGGTTCACCAGATAACTGGGACCCCAACCTTGGTGCTCTTGCTCGTACATCCATGGAGCGTGCTCGTTATGCCACGTTCCAGACCACGCTGGATACCCAGAGTACGAATCCGCTGATTGCATTCCCGGCCCGTCTTCAGCAGGCCGTTGCGGTGCACCCAGCTCTCCGATTCATTCTTCCGTTCATTCGCACCCCAACCAACATCCTTAACTTCGCCCTTCAGCGGTCTCTGCCACTCAACCTGAAGTACACCAAGAGTGCCTTTGGTGATTACAACAAGTTGCTGACGCACTCCGATGCGGCAATCCGAGCAGATGCAATGGGCCGACTGGCGTTTGCATCGTCGGTCACCGTGGGTGTTGGCTTCGCGGCGTTCAATGGGAACATCACCGGCGGCGGCCCGAAGAACAAGTCTGAGCGAGATGCTCTGCTTGCAACCGGATGGCAGCCGTACTCCATCAAGGTTGGTGATAGCTACGTTTCGTATAGGCGACTTGACCCGTTTGCATCAGTGATCGGCCTTGTGGCTGACGTTGTTGAGGGTCTTCGCTATGCAGACGAGAAGCACATGGACCCGCTCACGTCCAGTCTTAACGTGGCCCTGCTGGCTCTGTCCAGCAACTTCACGAACAAGACCTACCTCACCGGCTTCACTGCCCTGAGTAACGTGCTCAGCGATCCGTCCCGTTTCGGTCAGAACTTCATCAACCAGTACGCCGGATCTATGGTGCCGTTCAGCGGTGCCCTGAACCAGTCCAAGGGTTCATTCAACGATGATGTCATCCGAGAGACCCGTGGAATGCTGGATGCTGTCCGAAACAAGATCCCAGGTCTGGCCGAAGGTCTGGCACCGAAGCGAAACATCTTCGGTGATCCGCTTCGCCGCGCTGAGGCTTACGGTCCAGATTGGCTGAGTCCGTTCACCTACACCAAGGTCAAGGATGATCCGCTGGCGAACGAGTTTGCCAAGCTTGGGCATAGCTTCACGTCACCTAAGGAAACCAAGGGTGCTGTTGACCTGACCCAGTTCAAGACTGCCGGTGGTCAGGAAGCGTATGACCGCTGGTTGGAACTCCACGGAAAGGTGAAGATTGGTGGAAAGACTCTGCGGGATCAGCTGATGCGTCTGGTGAACTCTCAGGACTACCAGAATCTTAGTTCAGAGAGCACTGACCAGTACGACAGTCCACGAATCCGTAGGCTCCGTTCGGTTGTAGCATCTTACCGAGAGGCTGCATATCAGCAGGTCCTCAAGGAATCCCCTGAACTGGCCAATGCGGACCGTATCGACTTCGCAAATAAGCAGGCCATGAGGTTGGGCCGTCCCGTGTCTGAACTCATTAACCTCGCTAATAGGTAAAAACAATGGCATACTCTTATCAAGTTTACTCAGGCTCAACCGTTACCAACAACTCGTTTGCTGTCACCCAGATTGATGGTTATCTTCAACTCAGCCATCTGAAGGTGTACAAGAATGATGTTTTGCAGGCGAGTGGCTACACTTTTACACAGCCCAGCGGTGTTCTAACTTTGTCTTTTAGTACGGCCCCTATCGCTACGGACATCATTGTTGTCCGCCGAGAGACCCCAAAGACACAAGCTACCCGTGTTGTGGACTTTTCTGACGGCTCTGTGCTGACTGCAAATGACCTGGATCGTTCTGCAATTCAACTTCTGTTTATCGCTCAGGAAGCCCAGGATACCGGCAATGGATCTATTGGTCCAACGCTTAATGAGCAAGACTGGGATGCTGACGGTAAGCGTATTACCAATGTTGGGTTGCCCATCGACGCTACAGATGCTGTAACGAAGCAGTACATTGATGGCGTGACTTTGTATGGCGACGGATTCTTGGGGACTCCTCAGGCGTGGTCGTTTACTGGTAACGGCTCTTCAACAATCTTTTCTTTTAGCCCAGTGGCTTTGTCAACCGATCCAAACTTTTTCATCGTTGAAGTTGGTGGGGTTCTTCAGCGACCTGTGACTGACTACGACGTGTTTGGGTCGTACATTCAGTTTGTTTCTGCTCCTCCGGCAACTGTAGGTATCCGCGTTCGCAACATTGGAATTACCAGAAACGTCGCAGCTTTCAACAACGAAGTCATTTTTAAAGACGGTGTTGAATTTGAAGCTGAAGTGGTTTTTGATGGACCAGTGACTTTCAACAGTACGGTCACCGCTGGAGCTGGTGTCACTCTTCCTGGTGCAACCCCCATCGGTGGAATCATCATGTGGAGTGGAAGCGTTGCTTCTATTCCGGCAAACTGGGCTCTTTGCAACGGATCTTCTGGTACTCCAGATCTTCGTAACAAGTTCATCGTTGGTGCTGGTGTTGGTGCTGGTAGTACATACGCCGTTGATGCTACTGGTGGTACTCCTGATGCTGTCGTTGTGAACCACACTCACGATGCAGGATCTCTCTCCGCAGCGTCTGCTGGAGCGCATACCCACACATATCAAACCGGATATAACACCGCTCTTACACCTGTTGGATCTAACGGAAGCTTTGGTGGCGGTACACCGGACGATGGTTCTTCAATTTACACAACCAGCTCCAGCGGAGCCCACACCCACAGCATCAGCGGCTCTGTTGCTAACCCAGTTGGTGGTGTGACCGGAGTCAATGCAAACCTTCCTCCCTACTACGCCCTTGCGTACATCATGCGTACTGCCTAAGAAAGGACTAAAACATGCCCCTTAATACTGTAAGCCCATTGATGACCACAGACCTCCTCAGGATCTCCAACGGTCTCAGTGAGCTCGCCGGTACGCTTGCCACTGGATTTTCCAACACCGGCTATAGCGCAATCCCCCTTGGTTGCATCCTTCCGTACTCCGCAGCAACTGCTTCGGCTCCCACTGGCTTTGCTTTCTGCAATGGTCAGGCGGTCAACCGAACAACCTTTGCTCAACTGTACGCCTTGATTGGAAACCAGTACGGTGCTGGCGACGGTACCACCACGTTTAACCTACCGGACCTCCGTGGTCGCACGGTGGCTGGCCGTGACAACATGGGTGGTACCGCAGCTAACCGAGTGACTACCGCTGGTAGTGGAATCAACGGTGTTTCCCTTGGCGCAAACGGGGGTTCACAGTCGTTTACCTCCACGGTCGAAGTCCCGTCCGACATTGGTACTAACGTTGTTACTTACAACAACAATAACATGCAGCCCACCATGATCCTGAACTACATCATCAAGACCAACGTCAACGTGGCGGCTGTCCCATGAACGACGAATTGTTTCTTGCCCTGGGTCGTCTTGAAGGAAAGATGGACGCTCTCATCCAGATGCAGCACGTTCAGCAAGAGGAAATCAAGTCCCTTGATGAGCGCGTGCGTGGTCTGGAAAACTCCAAGTCTTTTCTCATGGGCGGCTCCGCAGTGGTTGGGGCCGCCGTGTCAATCTTTATCAACGTCGCTACGAGGTACTTGAGTCATGGATGAACAAGCTCTTAGGGATCTCCACACGTCGCTTGTCAGGACACTTACAGAGAGAATCCAGGCTGGCACAGCTACAGCTGCAGACCTTGGGGTTGCTCGTCAACTCCTCAAGGACAATGGCATTGACTCGGCAGTTAAGCAAAATGCACCTATCCTGAAGCTGCATGACGCACTGCCGTTTGATCCGGCAAAGGATGATGACCTGAAGTATGGAACTTGATACACGACTACAAGACTTCCGCAACTTCCTGTATGTCGTCTGGAAACACCTGGGGCTTCCCAAGCCAACCGGAGTCCAGTACGACATCGCAGAGTACATTCAGCACGGTCCCCGCCGTTCTGTTGTGGAAGCCTTCCGTGGTGTCGGTAAGAGCTACATCACTTCGGCCTTCGTGGTCCACCAGTTACTCCTGGACCCCGCCAAGAACATCCTGGTGGTCTCTGCCAGCAAGCAACGTGCAGACGACTTCAGCACGTTCACCCTGCGGCTCATCGAAGAGATCCCAATGTTGGCCCATCTGCGGCCCAAGGAGACCCAGCGGTACTCCAAGGTAGCCTTCGATGTCGGTCCTGCACCGGCCCAGCACGCACCCAGCGTGACATCCAAGGGCATCACCTCGCAGATCACTGGTAGTCGTGCAGATATCGTCATCGCAGACGACGTTGAGGTGCCCAACAACTCATCGACCCAGCCCATGCGTGACAAGCTGGCTGAGTCCATCAAGGAATTTGAGGCCGTCCTCAAGCCCAACGGTAGGATTCTGTTCCTGGGTACCCCCCAGACAGAGCAGAGTATCTACAACATGCTTCCTGAGCGTGGCTATTCCGTCCGTATTTGGCCGGTAAAGGCCCCTGGGGAGAAGCAGAGGATCAACTACGGGGAACGGCTGGCACCATCTGTGGCCAAACTGAAGGCCGGTGAGCTGGTTGAGCCCCTGCGGTTTGACGACACAGAGCTTGTGGAGCGTGAACTGTCCTATGGACGGTCTGGATTCGCCCTCCAGTACATGCTTGACACCACCCTGAGTGATCAGGACAGGTACCCGCTCAAGATCAATGAGCTGATTGTCATGGATTGCAACGTGGAGCTGGCCCCAGAGAAGCTTGTTTGGGCTGCTGACTATGCCCTGGCCCACAAGGACCTGCCCTGCGTCGGCTTCAACGGAGACCGCTACCACCGCCCAATGGCTGTTGTAGGCGACTGGATCGCTTATACGGGCTCCGTGATGGCCATTGACCCCTCGGGTAGGGGTACTGACGAGACCGCCTATGCGGTCGTTAAGATCCTCAATGGCTACCTGTACGTCACCGATGCGGGCGGTCTGCAAGGCGGCTATGGGGCTGACGTGCTAGAGAAGCTGGCGAACATCGCCAAGGCCCAAAAGGTCAATCAGGTGCTGGTGGAAGAGAACTTTGGTAACGGCATGTTCACCGAACTGCTCCGTCCTGTGATGACCAGGGTCCACCCCTGCGCTATCGAAGAGGTACGCCATTCGATCCAGAAGGAAAAGCGCATCATCGACACCCTGGAGCCGGTTATGAATCAGCACAAGCTCATCATCGACTGTGGCGTGATCAAGAAGGACATGGCATCCACCAAGGACATGCCTGTGGACAAGGCCCTACAGTACCAGCTCATGTACCAGATCAGCCGAGTGACCCGATCCAAGGGTGCTCTGGCACACGACGACCGTCTAGACGCACTGTCTATGGGCGTTGCCTATTGGTCAGAGAAGATGGCCCAGGACGTGGACAAGAAGATCCGTGAGAGGAAGTCAGAGAAGTTCGACCTTGAACTCAAGAAGTTCATGGAGAGCTTCACGGGTAGACGTGAAGACGGTGATCGTTGGATGAAGACGTAAAAGTTAAGAAAAAGTAATGGCTTAGTTCTATGGAGGGGGTTATACTTAGGAATACCTAAGGATTACTCCTAAGGTAAACCCTAAGAATCCTAACTAAGTCCTAGATAAGATGTATGTATAAGTACATGTCTAGGACTTATCCTTTAGATACCCAAAAGATCGGCTAGATATCCACATGGCAAAAAACAAGAAGCATCTTGGTTCTAACTATTACCCACCAAACGGTCCAAACTTTAGCTTGAAGTCAAACGAAGCTTTTGTTAAAAACAACTCACTTCAAGCTAACTCTGTTATGGCTCCTAATGGAGCTACCCTTGATCTTGATTTTACCAAAATTCAAAACCTGGATTCGCGCTTCACCTTTTCGCGCAGCAGCAACGCCACCTTCATCAACAGCCAAGGGTTGGTGCAGTACGCAGATCACAATTTGGTTCGAAATAGCACATTCAGTTCGCTTACTGGGTGGGCTCCTACTGGAACAGGCACAACTACAAATGCTGGTGGTGTTTTGACGCTTTCAACAAGTGCTGCGCAAACGCAGTTGTATTACTCCCAAACAAATGCACAAGGATTTCAGGACAACGCACCAGTTAGTGGCCGTGTCTATTCGGCATCCATCAATATCACAGCGGTTTCCGGTGGAATCACATACGAAGAACTGATCACGATTGCCGGTACATTTTCAAGTGTCACGAGGTACAAGGATGGCGTGTTGGTTTCGGATGGTGCCACCGTTTCAACTGGCCTCATCACGATTGTGTGGACAAGCGGTGGTTCGAATACTCTGCGAATTGGAATCAGTGCTTCGGGTACTACATTGTATCCAAGCGCAAGTGTGAGTATGACACTCCCGCGTTGCGTGATTGGATCACAAACGCAACCCACTTACTTTGAAAGTCCAGTTGCCAGCACCTACCATGCGCCCCGCTTTGACTACGACCCAACCACGCTGACTCCTCGCGGGTTGCTGATTGAGGGAAGCGGTGTCAACTATGTTCTTCAAAGCGGACTTAATCCGTTCGCATCTCCGACATGGCAAACTGCCGGAACCACACCTCCAACAGTTACTGCTGGATATACCGGGAACGGTTTTGCTCCAGACAATACTTCTAGGCCAACGAGAGTTCAATTTCCCGTAAATGGTGGAAGCGCAAGTCGAATAACTCAGGGGACTTCGTATGCAACACTTCCCACTACGGCTGCTCCATATACAGTTTCGGTATGGATGAAGAGCAACACTGCTGGAACAAACTACACAATTAACATTCTCGGAACTGATGGAACTGGTAGTGCTCCCACTGTTACTCCGACATGGCAGCGATTTACGCTGGTAAACACATCTGGAACTAGCCTTGTTGGACAGATTTATATTTCCAACAACTCCACTTCTATTGCTGCTGATGTACTAATTTGGGGCGCACAACTGGAAGCAGGCTCTGGCGCATCCTCGTACATCCCTACTGGCACAAGCACCGTGCAGCGAGCGGCTGATAGTTGCGTGATAAGCGGTACGAACTTCTCTTCGTGGTTCAACGCAACGCAAGGCACGCTGCTCACCACATGGAGCGGAACGGGAATCACGAGTGGTCGATATGCAACCATCAACGATGGGAGTGCAAGCAATCAGATTTGGGTGGGATACTCTGAATCGGCAATCTATAACGGGTCATTCCAAGCATCATTTGGAACCGCTGGAACAGCAAACGGAAAGGTCGCATTGGCATATGCAACCAATGATGCTGCTTGGTGTTTGAGTGGTGGAGCGGTTGCAACAGACACTGGCGTGACGCTCCCCACCGGGCTGAATCAGATTGCTCTTGGCAACAGCCAAGCGGGAACAGCTGCCATCAACACTTCGTTGAAGTTGATTAAGTATTTCCCATTAAGACTTCCAAACGCAACCCTTCAGAGCCTCAGCACATGACCGACTACTACCTACGCACCAATACCGAAGAGCAGATGGTCGAAGTGTTTGCAGCCATCGGCGTTGAAGTGTCCGGCATTGATGGTGAGTGCCACATCCTGGACGGGCAGCGCATTGACATCGGTTGGATCGGCCCCGTGACTCGCATTGTTGACGAAGAGCTGGTTACCGATGAACGGTTTCACGCTAACCTGCGGGTATCTGGAGAGCTGACTGCGGAACAGCTTGCTGCTCTACCAATTCTTGATCCACCCCCCTCCCATCCCATGAGGGTTTGGGCTTAAGTTTACTTTACGGCTACTTTTGGCTATGTAAACACCAAACCCAAGAGGCTGCCAATGGACGACTTCCTTCTGACTGCTATTCACAAGATCGGTGCCATCAAGGTCTCAGTCCTCAAGGGTCCCTTGGAGGACTTCGGGGAGTGGGACTCGGACTCTAACGAGATCCGCCTTAAGGCAGGCACCGGTACCCGCAGCGAGGGCCTCACGCACCTCCATGAGCTGATCCATGCGGTCACCGATACCTATGGCCTGGATCTCCCTGAGAGCACCGTGAGGCTTCTTGAGACAGCCATTGGGCTGTTCATCCAGGACAACAAGGCAGATGTACTAAAGTTGATCGAAAAGATCACTTCTGACTAGACACACGTTGGCAATGATGATATAATCATGTCGGTGTAACTCTCCACGGGCCGTCTTTGGGTAATTCCTAAGGCGGCCTTTTCACTTGGGGTCTCCAGGAACAAGACCCATCGTCTAACCTCAGGCCAAGCTTCGGCAGTCCGCTGGGTCACCACGGGCAGGTAAGAGCTTTCCCAAGAGCCGCCTGACAGGATGCCACAGGGTGGCGGTGTGGGATGAGCCCACTGGGTGTTCCTGGGGATGACCTTCGGACCTTTTGGTAAAAAAATCTGAAAGGCCATACGCTAACGTAGCCGGGCTGACTTCCCCCCTTGGGGGCTACCCCCGCTGCCCAGCCAGCCCCCGCCACCAGCGGCCACTAGGATGCCCCCAGATCGATCCGCAGGGGTCAGGTGGGGCCATGGGTGGGGGAAACTTCGGATCGATTGTGGGGCATTGTAGGCGGTCCGCTGTGGCTAGCCCTGTGGGGGCCGCCGGTCGTCGGTCTCTAGTTCCCCGTTTTTTTATCGGCACTAATGGACAGGGCCGTAGGGCCCTTGTGGGGATCACCTACGGCCCGTCCTGCTGCTGGCCCTGCTGGTCAATCGTCGTCGCAGCCCATCCATGTCTCCGGCATTGCCTGACACAGGGATGCCGCTACGTTCTCTTCCATCTCCTCCGCACCCATGCGGAACTCCTTGGAGTCACCAGCGGCCCCTTCGATGGCATCGTGCCATTCCTGCCAGTAGGCGTAGGCAAGGAACGACTTGGCGTGTCCCTCGTGAGTCGCTGCAGCACGCAGCAGGTAGTCAACGCTGGTCACCAGTGCGGCACTGGCATCATCCGGTGCAGGGTGCGTTTGGCTGAAACACTCC
>Ga0315905_10000805_pt1 | contig 34260 bp, 27 predicted proteins | sample LakEriMetagenome_5_FD_203522 | JGI IMG/M metagenome (GOLD analysis project Ga0315905, IMG submission 203522) | Freshwater fungal communities from buoy surface, Lake Erie, Ohio, United States - Buoy 4 MA121 | ecosystem: Environmental > Aquatic > Freshwater > Lake | place: USA: Lake Erie, Ohio... | reverse complement strand
AGCCTCAAGCACGCCGCCCGCGGCCTGCCGGCATTCAAGACCTTCCGCACGCGCGTCCTCTTCTTCCTCGGCAAACTTGATCTGAATCCTGCATAAAACTCCCCGCCAATTCCCGCTGCGCCATTATTGAAAACAAAGGAAGCAGGATGCATATTTCAGCAATTCGCATAACTTGGTTTCGTTTAGGATTTATCTTTTGCCGTGTTGATTTCGGTGATGGCAAATTTTCCATGAGCGTGACTATGAATTTAACCGTTAAACCATGGTGTTCAGTAAATGGATGTTGGTGTAGCATCAGTCCACGTTTGAAAGCCGGAAATCTGGATTTGAACAGACTTGGTAGTCCTTTCTTCTTAGCGTTGAACTTTCTATCTTAAGCACGCCGCCCGCGGCCTGCCGGCATTCAAGACCTTCCGCACGCGCGTCCTCTTCTTCCTCGGCAAACTTGATCTGAATCCTGCATAAAACTCCCCGCCAATTCCCGCTGCGCCAAGTCGTTTAGTTAGCTGCTGACTTAAGCCAGCGGGGTGTCCTCTTCGGCTTCCTCCGGCTCGTCGGGATCCTCTTCGATTTCCCGGCGCCATTCGCGTTTCACCCACGGGCGGACGAGCCCATAGAACAGATAGCCCACGAAGATCACGGCGGGCATCACATAGCGATACTGGATGGTGATGGCCACCACGAGCACGGCAACGACGAACCATGGAATGCTGCGCTTCGTCCTCCACGACAGCCCCTTGAAGCTCGGATAGCGCAGCTTGCTCACCATGATGATACTGAGCAGCACCATGAGCGCCGGCAGCGTCCAGCGCAGCCAGCCGCCCACGAGATAGTCGCGGGCTTTGGGGTTCGGATCGACAAAGAGCAGCGTCACCGAGGCGATGACGCCCGCGGCGGCGGGAATGGGGCAGCCGGTGAAGTCCCGGCTTGGCTTCCCGCTGGCCATGGCAGCGAGGCAGTTGAAGCGCGCAAGGCGGATGGCCCCGCAGAGCACGTAGAAGAAGGCGATGAACCAGCCCGCACGGTCAGGCACGATGTCATCCAGCACGATGTAGTGCATGAGCAGCGCCGGAGCCACGCCAAAGGACACGATGTCCGCCAGCGAGTCGAATTCCCGGCCGAAGGGCGACTCCTCGCCGATAGCCCGGGCGATGCGGCCGTCGAGCATATCGAAGAGGCAGGCGGCGAGGATGAGCCAGATGGCGGTCAGCGCAGTCGCGTGGTTGCCCGGGTCGGTTACCAGGAGCTGCATGGCGTAGAAACCACAGAACAGATTGCCGGCCGTCATCAGATTCGGCCAGAAGTGGATCTTGGGCAGGTCGTCTTTCATGGATAAACAAAGGCCGCACCAGGTGAGGTCGCGGCGTCCCGGCTTGCCGGGTTGACCGTAATGGTAGGCATGCGTAGGAATGCCGAAAGAGAAAACTTTCCTCCGTCCCCCACCATGAGTGACCTCCCCAGTTTATCCCCGGACATGACCATGCAGTCGCTGCTGGAAGCCATGCCCGGCGCGCGCCGTGCGCTGTTCGCCAAATACCACATCGGCGGCTGCAGCAGCTGTGGCTTCGAGCCCTCCGAAACCCTCGCCGAAGTCTGCCGCCGCAATGACAACCTCGATCCCGCAGAAGTCATGGCCCACCTCAGCGCCAGCGCCGAGCAGGATGCGCAGATGCAGATTTCCCCGGAGGAACTGAGCGCCCGGCTTGCCGGCGGGCAGCCGCCCCGCCTCCTCGACGTGCGCTCCCGCGAGGAGCATGAGGCCGTGAAGCTCCCGGGCTCCGAACTCATGTCGCAGGACCTCCTCCAGCAGCTCTTTGGCGGGGACACCGCCCAGCCCATCGTCGTTTACTGCCACCATGGCGTGCGCAGCCTGGATGCGGCAGCCTATCTTATCGGCCATGGCATGACGAATGTGAAGAGCCTCGCCGGCGGCATTGATGCCTGGAGCTGCGAGGTGGACCAAAGCCTCCCGCGCTACCGTCTGGAAATGGAGTAAGCCCATGAACGAAGAACTCCTCAACGACTCCATCGCGAACCCGAAGAACCTCGGCGAAATGTCCGACGCCGACGCCGTCGGCACCGTAGGAAATCCGGAATGCGGCGACATGGTCCGCATGTGGCTCAAGTTCACCGAAAAGGACGGCCGCAAAGTCATCGACCGCGCCTCCTTCCAGAGCTTCGGCTGCCAAACGGCCATCGCCGTGGCCAGCATGGCGACGGAAATGCTCAAGGGCCGCACCTTGGAGGAAGCAAAGAACCTCTCCGCGTCCGAACTCAGCGCCCCGCTCGGGCCGCTGCCTCCCATGAAGATCCACTGCGGCCAGATGGTGGAAGGTGCCCTGCGCGCCGCCCTCGAAACCGATACCGCAGCCCCGGCTCCAGCTCCCGCGGCCGCCCCGCGCCCGGCGGGCAACCTGGCCGAGAGCCTCGGCGAGGCCTCCGGCATCAAGCCCGGCAAACTCAAAATCGTTCCTCTCACCTAGCCACTTTCCCCCATGAATACTGACATCCAGCTCACCCGCGAAGTCGAAGCCATCCAGATCCCCAGCGGCGACACCATTACCCTGCCGGCCGGCACCCGCGTCATCATCACGCAGAGCCTCGGCGGCAGCTACACCGTCGCCACCGACCACGGCCTCGCCCGCATTTCGGCGAAGAATTCCGACGCCCTTGGGCTGGAGAAAAAGGACGCCAGCGAAGGTCCCAGCGCCACCCCGCTCACCGGCGAGGACCTGGAGAAGGCCGTCTGGGAAGCCCTCAAGACCGTCTATGATCCCGAGATTCCCGTCAACATCGTGGACCTCGGGCTCGTCTATGACTGCACCATCACGAAGGAGGAGGAAAACACCGTCATCCTCGTGAAGATGACTCTCACCGCGCCCGGCTGCGGCATGGGCCCGACGATCGCCGCCGATGCCCAGGGCAAGATCATGGGCATCCCCGGCGTGAACGACGCCCGCGTCGAGATTGTATGGGATCCGCCCTGGAATCAGGGCATGATTTCTGAAGTAGGCCGCATGCAGCTCGGCATGGTCTAAGCCAGCAGCTCGCGGATGGGTTCCGCCTTATTTTCCACCCGGTGAAAGGTGGGCTGGCCGGGCAGGTCGTATTCTGCCCAGGGGTCGATGCCGAGGGCGGTAAAGATCGTGGCGAAGAGATTCTGCTCGTTGTAGGGCTTCTCTGCCACATCCACGCCGTCCTTGTCCGTGGCACCGGTCACGATACCGCGATTCAGGCCGCAGCCGGTCATCATGAGGCTCCAGGCATTGGGGTAGTGGTCGCGGCCGCGGGCGGCATTGAGCCACGGCGTGCGGCCGAACTCGCCCATGGCGATGACGAGGGTGGAATCCAGGAGCCCGCGGGTTTCGAGGTCATTGACCAGATTAAACAACACGCGGTCCAGCTCCGGGACGAGCATTTGGTGGATCTCGTGCTGGAAGACGTGGTTGTCCCAGTTCATGCCGTTGGCCACCATGACGAACGGCGCGCCGTGCTCCACGAGGTGCCGGGCCATGAGCGCGTGCTGGGCAAAGCTCCCCGGGCCGTAGCGTTCCCGGTCGGCGGCGGGCAGTTTATTCACATCATAGAGGTCCGCGCTGGCGGCCATACCCTTCATGCGCTCGAACGCCGCATTCTGGCTCCGCGCCACCGTGCTGCGGCGGTCGCGCTCGTATTTCGCGGTGAGGAAACGCCGCAGCCCCTCACGGGCCTCGCGGTCGTGCTGCGGAATGGCATCCGCGGCGGCGTTGAGAATCTGGGTATAGTCGCCCCCGAGGCGCACCGGCGCATGTTCCGCGCCCAGCCAGCCCGCCCAGTTCCCGGCCTTGAAGGCTTCAAACTCATTCCCCCCGGGAATGGGATCGAGGAGGATGAAGTTCGGGATGGGGGAATCCAGTTGCCCCATGGCCTGGGAGAGCGCGCTGCCCAGCGTGGGCCGCGTGAACCCGGCGCGCTCGGGATTCCCCCGCTGCAGCAGGGTGATGGCCTGAAAGTGCTCGCTCTGCGCCGTCTTCATGCTGCGCACGATATTCAGCTTGTCCGCGATGCCGGCGCACTGCGGCATGAGGGAGGAAAAGTGGACGCCGGGGAGCTTCGTGGGGATGCTGCCAAAGGGGCCGCCGCTGGGCCGTCCGGGCTTCGGGTCCCAGGTCTCGAACTGGCTGGGGGCCCCGCACAGCCAGAGGAGAATGCAGTGCTTCTGCGCCCGCTTCGTCTCCGCGGCAAACACCGGATTGTGGAAGAGCCCGGCGAAGCTCGCGGCACTCGCCAGCGCCCCACCGGTGAGCCCTTTGAGAAAGAGCCGGCGGTGCAGGGTGTGCTCATCCGTCCGGCACTGGCCGGGCGGTAGCGGGGGCGCATCGGAAGACAGCGGGGCATCGGTCACCATGCCTCACGGGTAAGGCCACGCATCCCACGGTCAATACCCGCAATCAACGCATTCCTATGGGCCGCAGGGAGTAGATGCGGTCGGGGTTATGCCGCACTCAATCGGCGGGACGGTGAAAAGTGGCAGGAAGCAAGGATGCAAGGAGGGAAGGGTGCCGCTGAAGGTGTGAGGACAGTGCGGTGGAGCTAAGTGAACCCGGAACGGAATCTGTGATTGCCCGGGACGCGGCGGGCGGCTATGCGCGCCGCAGCTTATGCAAAGTTCCCCCGATGCGATGCAGGACAGTCCGCGAATGCCTTCCTTTCGCGAGGCGGTGCGGTTTTGGCTGTGGCTGGGCTGCGTGAGTTTTGGCGGTCCGGCGGGGCAGATCGCGGTGATGCACCGGGAGTTGGTGGAGCGGCGGCGGTGGATCAGCGAGGGGCAGTTCCTGCATGCGCTGAACTTCTGCATGCTCCTGCCCGGACCAGAGGCGCAGCAGCTGGCGACGTGGCTCGGCTGGCGGCTGCATGGCTGGCGGGGTGGGGTGGCTGCGGGAGGACTCTTTGTGATTCCCGCGGTGCTCATTCTGTTCGCGCTCAGCTGGCTCTATGTAGCGGGCGGAAACCTGCCGTGGCTGGCGGCCGTTTTTCACGGGCTCATGGTGGCCGTGATCGCCGTAGTGGCGGATGCGGTGCTGCGCATTGGCCGGAAGGCCCTGAAGACGCCGTCGCTGTGGGGGCTGGCGCTGGCCTCTTTCACCGCGATCTACTTTTTCCATGTGTCGTTTGTCCTCATTATTCTGGCGGCCGCGCTCACGGGCTGGCTGGGATCGCAGCTGGTGCCTGGGCAGTTTCCTGCCGCCAGGCCGCACGGGAGCGTGAAGGATGGCCAGGCACCGGTGTTGAAATTGCCGCCGTCACCACCGGCCACGTGGCGCCGCACGGCGCTCGTCACGGCGGTGTGTCTGTCGCTGTGGTGGCTGCCTATCCTGAGCTTTGGAATGATCATGGGCTGGCAGAGCACGCCGTTCCGGCAGGGAGTATTTTTCAGTCAGGCGGCGCTGATCACTTTTGGGGGAGCTTACGCCGTGCTGCCGTATGTGGCGCAGCAGGCGGTGGAACAGTTTCACTGGCTGACGCACCGCGACATGATGAGCGGTCTGGCGCTGGCGGAGACGACTCCCGGGCCGCTGATCATGGTGCTGCAGTTTGTGGGATTTGTCGGCGCGTGGAATGCAGCGCCGCCGGAGTCTGCGTTGCTCTGGGGCGCAGCGGGAGCATTGATCACGACCTGGGCCACATTTCTTCCGTGCTTCCTGTTTGTCTTTCTGGGGGCACCATGGGTGGAGAAACTGCACAGCCAGCCGCGGCTCAGCGCGGCGCTCACGGCGATCACGGCCGCGGTGGTTGGCGTCATTCTGAACCTTGGGGTCAAGTTCAGCGTGAGTGCGCTGTGGTCTCAGGACGGCGGCGGATTCGACTGGATCACCGCCGCGGCTGCCGTGGCGGCATTCCTGATCCTTCAGCGGTGGAAAGCGAGCCTGCTGCCTGTGATCGGCGGCTGTGGACTGCTGGGCTTGATCGTCTGGCTGGTGCGCGGCTGAGGGTTACTGGAGCAGCCGCCGGCATTCGGCGGAGTATTTCTCCATGGAGGCGAGGTCGCCGGCTTTGGCGGAGAGCAGGATGAGACGGCGGGCGAGCGCGATGGCGGGCTTGCGGTCCGGATTGGTCTTCGCGGTCTCAAAGAGGCTGCCGAAGAACTTGATGGCCCGGGCAAGGCTCGCGGGATTCGACTGCATGAGCGCCAGGTAGCGGCCGGTGAGGGCGTCCTGCAAATCGCCGCGGCCCTTGCCGGCTTCAACGGCAGCCTCCACGATGCTGAGCACGGCGGCGCGGTCGGCATCGGTGACTTTGGCAGCAGCGGTGTCCTTTTTGGGATCGAGCATAGCCTGAAGCGTGCGGTCGCCGCCCGGCACTAGGGCGGCTGCGTGCCGCCGGACGAGATCCGCGAGGGCCGCCTGGGCGGTGTTGTGCTGCGTTTCTTTGCTGCCGCGGGCGATGGCGGCGCTCACTCCGGCGACATACTGGCGGCGCTTGCCGGCATCGGCGAGATCCAGCTTGGACTCGATGGGGGTGAGAAGTTCCACCATGGGCTGCGGATGATCTGTGAGGCTCTGCATGAGGTCGTGCGCGGCATTTTGCCAGACCACTGCGGGTGTGTCTTTGGCTGCGGAGAGCGTTTGGGTTAGCGCCTGCCAGGCTCCGGCATTGAGCGGCTGGATTTTGACGGCCGTCTGGAGAAGTGCAGGGGAGTTCCCGCCGGCGAGACTGGCAGACCACACGGCCTGCTCACTGGCGAGGAATTTCCCGGCATCGCGGTGAGCCTCCTCGATGAGCATCACGTAGCTGCCGCGGTTGCCCCAGTGAATGAAGATGCCGCCGTGCTCCGTGGAGCCGGCCCAGCCTTCAATGTCGTTGCCGGTGCGCCACGTCTGGGCGTCCTTCTTCCAGAGAAAGGCGCAGTGGCCGGGCTGTCCCACCGGCATGGCTGGAACGCCATAGGCCTGGGCTGCGGCGGTGCCGAATTTAGAAATCGCGCCGCATACGCCGCCGACTTCATGCATCAGCTTCAGCGTGACCGGTTGGTGGTCGTAGTATTCCGGGCCGTTCTGCACGCTTACGCCTTTGCTGTTATGGAGGCGGTAGGGAACCATCCAGCAGGCCTCGCCGATTTTTTCCTGACTTTTGTGCTTCGGGTCCATGGCATTGAGGACCCATGCCATTTCCTCCTCGCGCGCCCACGAGTTGACCACGAAGCGCAGTTCCCACGTGGCGGATTTGTCAAAGCCGGGTGACAGAAGGCCGCTGCTGCGGGCATTGCGATAGTATTGATAGCGCTTTTGCGGATCGATCTCCCCGCCGTCAGCGAGGGACTTCACCGGGACGGTGTGGGCAAGGGCGGTAGCGGCGGCCACCCGCAGCCACAGGCCATCGCGGCTTTCCGCGTCACTGCGGTAAATGTCGCGCCACACTTCCAGGCCGCGCGGGTTTTGCTCCGCATCCAGCGGGCCGCTGCCGAGGTAGATGTTGAGTGCTGCCTGGTTGCTGAAGAGCCACGTGAGGAAGGCCGTGCCGTCCTTTTCGGCGACCGCTTTGAAGTTGTCAGGGCCAGTCGCGGTAAGCAGCCGCCACTGGGCGAGCGCGAGCGCGGCCTGCGGCTGGCTGATGAATTTGGCAAAAGCCGCGGGCGACGGCTGCAAGGATGAACGGGTGAGTTCCGCGCTGAGAAGTTTCCCGAGCCAGTCCGTCCACTCTTTCCAGGCCCCGTCCTTAACGGCGGCGGCGGCGGTTTTTTGCAGTGAGGCTATCGACTGCTGAGGCAGCGGCATGGCGGAGAAATCCGCGGCGTGCGCGGCGGCCTGACAAATAATGGCGGCGGGGATGAGGAGCTTATTGACCATAAACAGTGACGCGGCTGAGGTGGAAAAATTCGGGCTGTTCCTGGGTGAGCGCGAGCTTGACCCATGCGGCCTTCTGCCCGCTGCCGCCGTTTACAGGAAAGATCCAGGTGTCCTCCGCTTTGCCGCCGGCATTCCAGACTTCAGTCCAGGTCTTGCCGTCCTCTGACAGAAAGGCCGCGAGAGAGGCCTGGCGAAAGCCGCTGCCGTCCTGGCGGTTGATGATTTCGATGGCTTTGATGGTGGCAGGGCGCTCCAGTTTCAGGATGACCCATGGCTGCTGCTCCTTTCCGGTGTGGAAGGCGCAGGGCACACGCTCGCCTCGGACGAGATTGAGGTGCGTCTCAGGCGTGTCGTAACTGCAGGTGCTGCTGACCTGCACGACCGCTTTGACGGAAAGGACCGTGCCGAACTTTCCGGATTTGAGGTCCGCCGGAGTGGCGGCAAGGAACAGAGGGAGAAGGGCGGTGAGCCAAAGGCGTTGCATGGCGTCCATGAAGCGACGCCGGCAGCGCAAACAACGGCCAAAGCTGATAGATTTCCCGCGGGCTGAGGACTTCAGTTTTCAAGCGGGTGGGCACGTTCAGGCAGCGGGAAGGGCGCGCGTTTGCCGCTAAGGGCCGAGGTATAAGCCGCGCAGACCATTTCCACCGCCCAGGCCGCATTGCGCAGGCTACAGGCGGGCTCCCGGTCTTTGGCTATACTCTCCAGCCAGTCGGACACGGGGTCGAGATTGTGGGCTTCCGGCACGAGGACGGTGGCGGGATCGAAGGGCACCCACTCGTCGGTACGGCCGGTGCCGCGCCAACCGGTGGTCTCTCGCACAAACGCGTTCGGAGCGAGGTCGCAGTTGATGCGCGCGCTGCCTTTGCTGCCATGGATTTCGATCCCCCAGTGGCCGTTGGCCTCGCGCAGCCGGGCAGTGCTGGTGAAGGTGGCATTGATGCCGCGGGGGAAGGCATAGTGCGCGAAGACTTCGTCCCCGGCGACAAGGCCCACGTTGTCTTTCACCAGCCGGGCGTCGGCTTTGGTAATGTCGCGGCCTCCAGTCAGGATGCGGGCGCTGCAGCTGAGGGGATCGCTGGCGGTGAACATGCGCATGAGGTCCATGAGGTGGGAACCCAGCACCATGAGGTCTTCGCCGCCGGCACGCTGGTCCTGTTTTCCATAGGCGCGGAGTTCCATGACTTCGCCGATGAGACCGTCTGTTAGAATGGCATCGCGCAGCCTGCGGATGTGCTTCGCCTGCCGCATGGTGTGCGCCACCGCCACCTTGCGTCCGGCTTTCTCTGCCGCGGCGAGAATCGCGTCGGCCTCTGCCGGCGTGCGGCACAGCGGCTTCTCCGAATACACATGGGCGCCTGCCGCGAGCGCGGTGACGATCACCTCGCGGTGCTGATCGGCATGGCGCATACCCACGCTCACGAGGTCGGGCTTTTCCTGGCTGAGCATTTCCCGGTAGTCAGCGTAGGTCTTCGTAAGGCCGAGGGCGGCGGCTGTTTTGCGGCGTCCGGTTTCGTCGCCATCCGCGAGGGCGACGACCTCAATTCCGCTGCGCCCGACGAAGATTTTCTCCAGTCCGTGCCCGTAGTCGCCACGCCCCGTGTGCCCAATGACAGTTGCGCGCAGCGGGCGGGGTGCTGAGCTCTGAGCGAGCGCAATGGCGGCGGGCGTGAGGGCGAGAAAGTGGCGTCGGGTCATGAAACACCCTGCAGCAGGTGACTCCGGCTGCCACCTGCGCAGTCGCGGGGGAGAATGAATGAGGAAAGACTGGCCAATAGCACCCTTTTGGTTTGTAATTGCCATAATTACCGGCCAGCCTGCCATGCTTCTGCGACACCTAACCGTATCGACTCTGCTCGCCGCTTTGCCTGCGGCATGGGCCATCGACCAAAACAACAATCAGCAGAGTGACGTCTGGGAACTTGCCTCTGGGGCTTCCGGATCGCCGGCTGCGGCCGACGCCGATGGGGATGGATTTACCAATGCGACGGAAAGTCTGGCGGGAACGAATCCGCTGAGCGCACTGGATTTTCCGGCATTTGAGCTGGATGCGGCAGGGCCGGACGCGCTGCGCTTTCACTGGCAGGCGGTGCCGGGCAAGGCATACGCGCTGTTGGCATCGTCCGACTTGTCTGCACAGGGGCGGCTCACCATTCCGCTGGAGCCGGTGACGGAAACCGGCGGCACCGCAGAGTGGCTGCTGTCCGGGCAGGATTTCAGCCGCCGTTTCTATCAATTATCGGTGACAGATGTGGACAGCGATGGCGATGGCTTCACCTATGCCGAGGAGCGCCTCTTGGGATTTGATCCGGAGCGCACGCGCACGGAACGGTAGTCGCAAACAGATACCGTGTGTCTCGCGGCAGGGCTGACGGGGGCGAATACGATCACGGTGTCTCTCTATGACGACACGGCGAGCGAGCGCTGGCCGGATCCGGTGCTCTTCACCGTGCGGCGCAGCGGCGGCCTGCAGCCGCTGACAGTGAATGTCTCGCTCACGGGCACGGCGGCTGCGCGGCACAGATTACATGGCGTCGATCACGGGAAACACCGTGCGCTTTGCGGCAGGACAGCGGAGGCGTTTGTCGAGGCACGGCCGCTGGTGGATGCACTCGACAGCGAAGGACCGGAGTCGGTGGTGCTCACGGCGCTCGCTGGCATCGGCGACGGGCACGCTGCTGGATCAACCCGCGGGTGCCGGTCCATCCGCCAGGGAGGCGGCGCGGTTTCTCATTCAGGCGGCTTTTGGGCCGGATCAGGACGCTGCGGACGATGCCGACCAGATTCCGGAGAATGTGGAGCTGGTCATGCAGCTGGGCTTTTCCGTGTGGCTGGAGGATCAGTTTGCCCGTCACGTTGGCGTGCTGGAGCCATTTATACGCTGGGCCGGGGAGAATGCGGACGCGCTGAGCATCTACAATGATCACAAACAAAACGCCTGGTGGGGACGCGTGATGGGAGTCCCGGAGCTCCGGCCTGATGATCCCACTGGTCTGCTGCCCGATCCGCTGCGTCAGCGCGTGGGCTACTGCCTGAGCCAGATTTTTGTGATTTCCGACCGCATGGAGGATCTGGCGGTGAATCCTGCCGGGATGGCCAATTTTATGACACGCTGCTGACACACGCCTTCGGCAACTACCGCGATTTGTTATTCCATTTCTCCATGCATCCCTGCATAGGCATGTATCTCAGCCACCTCGGCAGCCAGAAGCCCAACCCGGCGCTGAACCGCTATCCTGACGAAAACTACGCGCGGGAAATCATGCAGCTGTTTACCGTCGGGCTGTGGGAGTTGAATGCCGATGGTGCCCGAAAGCTCGACGCTCAGGGCCTGCCGATCGCGACCTACACCAATGCCGATATCACGCAGTTTGCCCGTGTCTTTACTGGTCTGGCGTTTGGCGGGGAAAACGAAAACTTTGGGCTGTGGCCACGGGATTTCTCCACGCCGATGAAGGCCTGGGACGAAGAGCATGACCTTGCGCCCAAGACGCTGCTGCGCGGCACAGTGCCCCCGGCCCGCACCGCCAGCCCGGCGGATTTCGGCGCAGCCACCCTGCTGGATGTGAATGAGGCGGTCGATAATCTCTTTTATCACCCTAACGTCGGTCCCTTCATTGGCAAACAGCTCATCCAGCGCCTTGTGACGAGCAATCCCTCGCCGGCCTACATCGGCCGGGTCGCCGCTGCCTTTGCGGACAACGGGCAGGGGGGGGGGCTCGGGGACATGAAGGCCTTCATCCGAGCGATCCTGCTCGATCCGGAGGCGCGCAGCGCTGCGGCGATGGAGGATCCGAAGGACGGTAAACTCCGCGAGCCGTTCCTGCGCTGTGTGAATCTGATGCGTGCCTTCAATGCCGCGTCGTCCAGCGGCTGGTATTACCTCGATGCCTTTCATCTCGACCACGTGCAGGAGCCGATGAAGTCCCCCTGTGTCTTCAATTTTTACCTGCCCAACTATGCGCCTCCTGGAGTCCTCACAGAGCAGGGTCTTGCGACACCCGAGTTTCAAATTATCAATGCCACCAGCGCCATGATGGCGCCCAACTACTTCTGGACCGCGATCACCGACGGACTGCACCGCTGGGGTACGGGGAATCCGAATTACGAAACCCGGCTGAACCTTACTCAGGAGATGCTGCTCAATGTTCCCCCAGCCGCGTTGAGTGATCCCTATCCCTTCACGCCGACGCTCGATCCGGATGCCCTCTGTGCCGTCTCGATCTAGTGCTGACCGGCGGTATACTGAGCTCTGCGCAGTTTCAGCTTATCCGGGAAGCCCTCGCCCGCATCGGGCCCTTCAGCATTTGGGAATGACCCGAGGCCCGGCTAAAGCTGGCTATATATCTCATAATCAACAGCCCGGACTTTACGGTGCTGCGCTGAAACTCTGCCAGTGATCTCCACAGACCTCCCCCTGCGATTTTGTATATGTCCACTGAATCACTCTCCCGCCGGCGCTTTCTTGGGCAGGCCGACTGTGCTCTCGTCAGCGCTATTCCCGTGCTCAACACCCTGCTGAATCTGCGGATGGCCGGCAGCATTGCCGCGCAGACGACCGGCGGCGGCTATCGTGCGCTGGCCAGTCGCATCCATGATGATTTTAGACAGCCGGTTTTCACGGTAATTTGGGTATCACTACGGCCCGCACAGAGGCAAAAACAAAAACCGGATTCTGGGCGAAAATGGATGACCCGGTGCAATTTGTGCCCGGTCCCGATCTCGAACGGCTCATCACTGACGGAAGGCCTGTGGCTATCGTCGAAGACGTGCATAACACCGGAGAAAGCTGGGTGGCCTTCGCTGATTTCCTGTTCTCTCACGGCATCGAAGTTGCAGATGTGGCCGCCCTGACGGCTACTGATGGGCGGATGACATCTGCCCGTGATGTCGAACGGCTGACCGGTAAACTCGCTGAGTTTACAGGAAAACCGGTTGAAGAAATCAGGCCGCTGGCGGATATCTTTTTTCAATGGAACCTTCAAGCAGTTCTTCAACAAAGCAGAAGCCGTCGTTACCGGAACAAAAGCCGCTGAACGACTGGTCGCATTTATCGCCGGAAGTGAGGGAACGGGTCGAACGCCGGGCGAAACTCAGCGGCGAAATGCTCAAAGAATGGGCGGCGCGTGACCGGGCAGCGGGAAGAACTCTGGTCAGTTAGAGCTTTTTGGAGAATCGTTCTCTCTTGCCCCCAAATTTTCCGGGCGTATTTTTGAGTATGGCCGCGAAACCGAAAAAAGAAAAAAGTGGTTATCCAATGCCTCAGGAAAAGCTGGGGACAGGGAGCGCAGCAAAACGAGTCTCAGCGGGCCGGACGAAGGGTAAAGGATTTGCGCTCACAGGCGCTGGAGCGATTCAATCAGGCGGCCTTGAATCGTAGGATTGCCGGAGCCTGGCTTAAGGATCGGACGCCGAAAATCCTTGCCGAAATTCGGGGTGCAGGCATTAGCGTTGGCGACGCGGCGGCTGGGACCATCACAGCGATACGCTGCAGAACCAGGACGCCATTCTGCCGGAGGTGGATGCCGCGATTTGCGCGTTCATGGATCAGCTCCAGTTGCTCGGAGTGGAGAATGATGTCACGCTGTTCAGCGCGTCAGATTTTGGCCGCACCCTCAACAGCAATGGCCGCGGTTCGGATCACGCCTGGGGAGGGATTCCTTCGTTGTCTGCGGGCTGTAAAGGGCCGGAAGATCTACGGCCAGTATCCCAGCCTGGCCGTGAATCCGGACAGTGGGACGGAGGTGAATCCGCTCGACACTGGCCGCGGCCGCCTCATTCCCACAATGGGCTGCGACGAATACTTTGCCGAGATGGCGCTCTGGCTTGGGGGCAGTCGCAGCCAGTTGGTACTAGTGCTGCCGAATGCGGGGAACTTTATGCCGATGGCGGGTTCCACCCCTCCGCTGGGCTTTCTGCTGTAAGCGACCCGCGGGACGGTGTGCGGAAGGATTCCTGAATGACAGACCGTCCTCGCTGCTTATCTGTCCCGCATGATGAAGTTGCTTCCCGCTTTCAGTTTGGCTCTGCTCTGGTGCGCCGCAGCTCCGGCGGCGGAGGAAACCGCGCAGGTGGAATCCAGAGCCGTGGAACTGGTCAGGAAAACCCGGCCCGCTCTTGTTTCCATCGAACCTGCAGGCCGCGACGGTGAAGTTGCGGGCGTGGGCACGGGATTTATCATTTCCCCGGACGGCCTCATCGCCACGAATCTCCACGTCATTGGCGAAGCCCGGCCGCTCCGCGTGACGCTGCCGGACGGCCAGCGTCTCGAAGTCACCGCCGTGCATGCCTGGAACCGCGAGAAAGACCTTGCCGTGATCCGCGTCGATGCCAAAGACCTCCCTGTGCTCCCGCTGGGGGATTCCGATGCGCTCAGCCAGGGCGACTACATTGCGGCGATGGGAAATCCCCTCGGCCTAAAGTTCAGCATTGTGGAAGGCGTGGTCTCTGCGGTGCAGGAAGTGGAGGGGCAACCGCTCATTCAAGTGGCTATGCCAGTGGAGCGCGGCAACAGCGGCGGGCCGCTCCTCAACCGGGAGGGCAAAGTCGTGGGTATTGTCTCCATGAAGAGTGCCCTGACACCGAACCTCGGGTTTGCCGTGCCGGTGAAGGAACTCCAGGCGCTGCTCCAGGACGTGTCGCCTGTGCTCATGAAGAACTGGCTCACTATCGGTGCGCTCAACGAACGCATTTGGAAAGCGAACGGTGCGCGCTGGACCCAGCGCGCCGGTGTCATCCGGGCGCGGGAACGCAATGAGGCAGCCTTCGGTGGCCGTGCATGGTGTCTTTACCAGACGGACCCGCCGGAGCTGCCTTATGAAGTGTCCGTGCGGGTGAAGATGGACGACGAATCCGGAGCCGCCGGGCTCGCCTTTTGTGCCGATGGCGGCGATACGCATTACGGATTCTACCCCACCGCCGGGTCGCTCCGGCTCACGCGGTTTCAGGGCCCGGATGTCGGCTCATGGACCATCCTCGAAGACGTGCGCTCTGCCGCCTATCGCCCCGGGGAGTGGAATCTGCTCCGCGTCCGCATCGAGAAGGACCAAATCCTCTGCTATGTGAATGGCGAACGCGTCATCATCAGTCGCGATACCGTGCTGCGCAGCGGACGTGCCGGGCTCTGCAAATTCCGTCAGACTGAACCGGACTTTCGCGACTTCCGCCTCGGCCGGGAGGGCGGGCAGGGTGACCCTGTGGCCGATGCCGTCCGGGTACTAATCACTGAAGCCGCGCAGGGCAGGGAAATGAGCCCTGAAGCTCGCGACACGCTCGCCGCTTATCCAAACACCACGCGGGAGATCGCCGAACACGAGGCCGCTCAGCTGGAAAAACGTGCCGCAAGTCTCCGACAGCAGGCCGCTGAGGCGCACGAGCAGTCCGTAGCCCGCCAACTCAAGGAAATCCTCACGCGTAAGGAACCACAGGCCGGCGACCTCGCTCGCGCCGCTTTCCTCATTTCACGCCTCGACAACCCGGATATCGATATCGCACAGTCCATGGCCGACCTCGACCGCATGGAGGCCGACCTCAAAGCCTTCCTCACCGAAGACGACCGCTATGCCCCTGATAAGACGCTGCGCGCGCTCCACCGCTGGATGTTCATCGACAACGGATTCCACGGGGGCTACGAGGACATGAACAACCGCGCCAACAGTTACCTCAACGAAGTAATCGACGACCGGGAGGGCCTCCCCATCACCCTCTGCCTGCTCCACCGCGAATTTGCCAGTCGTCTTGGGCTCAAGGTCACCGGCCGCAACTTCCAGGGCCGCTGCATGAACCACCTCCAGCTCCCTGGCGACCCGCCCCGCGATGTGTATATCGACGCCTTCGACCGGGGGAATATCCTCACCCGCGAGGAAGCTGTGGACCTGCTCTACAAGCTCAATGAAGACGTGCCCGGTGAAGCCGAGTGGGAGCCGGTGTCTGATATCGACACCATCCTGCGCATGCTCAACAACCTAACAGCCAATGCGACCGCCGCTCAGGATGACGCCCGGCTCCTGCGCTATCTGAACGTTGCCCTCGAGATCGCCCCGGACGCCGCCACCCAGCGGCTCCAGCGCCTCCTTGTTCTTGCCCGCACCGGTCAAAAAGAGAAGGCCCGCGCCGATGCTGCCTACATCATCGCCCAGGAACCACCCGGCATCGACACCCTGCGCGTCCTGGAACTCATGCAGTCGCTCAAGTAGTCCGCTGCGCGATGCATTCGCGGACAGGGACTCCACGTGGTCCGGGTGACCGGTCCGGGATTGAAAGGGGGCGCGCTAAAACAGTTCCGTGAGATACTGTTCGCGGACGCCGCTGCCGTGGACGCGCACCCAATAGATGCCGCGGGAGCCAAGGATTTTGGGGGCGGGCTCAAAGTTGATCGTATTGTCGTAAACGAACTTGTAATCGACTTTGATTTCGCGGCCTTTGGGCTCTTCGCCCCAGGGGATGGACTGGGTTGGGCGGGTGGTCAGTTTCCAAATCCTGACCTCGGTGTCGTCGGGCAGATTGCCGGTGTAGCAGAACGACCAGGCGTTGCCTTTAACATACTCCAGAGGATAGAGACCGCGGCCGGGATAGGACCAGGGCATGCGGGATTTCTGACCGCCGCCATCCATGCACCACATCGCAGAGTAGATGCCCTCACGGCCGAAGCCGGCGTTTTGCATGGGCGGATTGAGACACCAGCGGCGGTGCCCGCGGCGCTCACGGTTGTTGTCGCCGCCGTCGTCCATGTAGCCATCCACGGTGGAAGCCATGTCGGAATGGCCCATGCTGAGATTGCATTTGTCAGTGGAGTGTCCGAGGCCGTGGCTGATGGTGCCGGCTTTGGCGCAGGCTTTGGAGGCATCGTCGGCACCCTCGACCATGTGAGGCTCGGTGCCTACCTGATCGTAGAGCCCGCTGAGGTAGCGATAGGCGTTGAGACGGCAGATGGCGGCGTGGACTTCTTTGTTCAGGTCTTTGGGTTTGTCGCGCTGGTAGATGGCGCGGAGCGCGACACGGATTTCCTCTTTGGTGCGGGGATAAAGGCGGCTTTTGGCGGGCTCGCCGGGGACTTCGGCGTCGTCGGCTCCGGAGGGCAGGGGAAGTGCGCCGCTGCTGTTATTGGGCCTGGATGCCGGGGTGGTGCCGCTGCCTGCCGGAGTGGTGTTCTTTTTGCCCAACTGCTCCAGGTAGAGCGTGTCGGGGGGCATGAGTTCCTCATAGGGAACTTTGATGATTTCTTTGCTGTTCTTCTTTTGAATGAGGACGCTGTCGCGCTCGCGGCGGATGAAGCTGCCGGATATACTCTGGCCGCGGACGGTTTTCCAGACGCGGACTTCCTGGGCTGCGGCACTGAGAAGGAGGCAGAGCGAGAGGCAGGTGACGAGATGACGGGGACGGATCATGCTGGAGAATTGCGGGGGGAGTGTTGCCAGGCGGGCCGGTTATTTCCGGCGCAGGAACTTTTTGCCGAGAACGGTTGCAAGCGGGTCGGCACCGGCGGCGCAGAATCCCGCATGGAGGTGACGGTGCCAGCCTTCGGCGAAGCGGAATTTCTTCGACTCCTGCCCCAGCGTGGCGGCGAATCCCTGCATGGTCTTGAGGTAGGAATCCATGCCCTGAGTGTCGTCGAGCCATTGCTTCTGGCTGGCATGTGCCGCCAGGGCGGCGGTCTTCGTCTCCATGACGCTGGTGACGTCCACGCAGGCTTCGGGATGAATGCGCTCACCGAGCGGCGTGGAGAGCATGTGGGGCATGCAGTGATAGATGGTGACATCGCCGCTGCCGGGTTCGGTGGGCGGTGTGCTCTTATAATTGGGGAAGTTCTTGCAGAAAGAGGCGGTGACAGCGAGGCGGCAGGTCTCAGTGTGGTCTTCCATATAATCGACCGGCGGATGCGTGAGGACGATAGAGGGGTTTACCTTGCGCACCACGGCCGCGACTTTGCGCAGCAGGGGCAGGGAGTAGAGGATTTCCAGGTCGTTGGCGACGGGCGGATGCCAGACGGCGCCCATGATTTTGGCGGCATTCTGGGCTTCGCGGCGGCGCACGGTTTTGGTCTTTGCGACGGTCATGACGGTGCTGCCCAGGGAACCGGTGGAAAGGTTCATATAGTGAATAGCCCAGCCGGCTTTCTTCAGAAGCACAAGGGTGCCGGCCATCCAGAATTCGATGTCGTCAGGGTGGGCGGCAATGGCGAGGGCGGTGCGGTTCATGGCCTCGGAGGGAAGCAAAGCGGCCGGGCGGCGCAATGGGTAAGAAGGGGCGGGGACTGGTGATTTTACCTTCGTGGCAATAAGTCTGCGGCCCCGTGGCGCTATGGCCAGACATTACCCATCATTTCTATGAAGCAGCCGATTCTTCTCTTTACCGCCGGTCTCGCCACCGGAGCCGCCGCCATGTGGGCCGTCCAATCATTTCAGCCCGATGAATCCGGCAGCGGAACCAGTGGCCCGGCCGTAGCCAAACTGACCACGGAAAAGGCCGCGCTAACCACCCGTGTGGAGGAACTGGAGCGCAAGCTGCAGACCACCGCCGCTATGCATGATAAGGCCCCTGACGGGAAGCCGGAGGTCAGCGTGGCGAACATCGCACAGCACTTACCCAGCGGCATCGACGAGATGATGCAGCGTCAGGGAGAAGCCGATGCCCGCCGTGAGGCCGACCGGCTGGCGCTGCGGCTCAAATTGACGCCGGAGCAGCGCGAATCGCTGCATCAGTTTCTCCTGACCTCCAAAAAGAAGGATCGCGAGGCCATGCAGGCGGCCATGAAGGGTGACGCCTCCAGCGCGCTGAATATCCCCCGGGGCAGCAGTGAAGAGAAAGACGCCTTTCTCCAGGCCATGCTGAGGCCCGAACAGCAGGCGGAGTATGCGAAATCGAAGGATGAGGCGCGCACTGCGAAGGCTGAAGAGCATGCGCAGCGGAAAGTCCGCCGTCTGACCAATGACCTGAGCCTCACGGAGGAACAAAAAGACAAGCTTTTCCAGTCCTATGCACAGCAGAAGCTCGCGGAACCGGAAGGCTCCGGCAGCGGACGCGCCGCGGCTTTCTCGATTGGCGGCGATGTGATGGACCTGGACATCGATATCCCCGGCCTGCCGGGCGCAGGATCCGCGAGCGACAAAGACCGCGAGATGCTTGCCGGAGTGCTCACGCCGGAGCAGCTCGCGGTGTACGATCAACGCCGCGCCGAGCGGGCGGAGGCCATGAAGGAGGGCTCGGTTATCCACTTCGATTCATTGGAACTGGGCGGTGCTGCGGGGGCCGTTGGCTCCATCAGTGTGCAGGTGCAGGGATCTGCGGAGGAGGCAGCTCCGGCCCCGGCCCCGGAAAAATAACCGCTGGGGCACCTTCCCCCCAAAAAAAGAGCCCGCTGCCGGACTCAATGTAACAGGAAACCCCCTCCCTGTCTCATCTCGACCCGGCACCGGACCGCGGCGCATCCTGCTATTAATTCCGGCGGCGGCAACTGCATCCTTTCCGCATTAGCGGCATGGGCTGGGGCACGCGCAGAAGCGGATGGATTCCCACCTTGCGCGGGGCGCGGCAGGGGATGCAGTCTAGTCTCCTATGAGCACCTCACTTCTCACCACCGCCGCCGCCTTCCTGTCACTCTGGTCCACCGTCCGTGCCGGCACCGGCGTGGGTACCAAGCCCATCGAAGGCGCTGAAGTCATCATCGACGGCTCCCGCGCCATGCTGGATGAAAAATGGATCTACTGGGAAGGCCCGGGCTTCAAATCCTCCATGCCCATCAAGTGGAAGGTCGTGGAGGATCCCGTGGACAAAGGCTCTGCCATCCAGACCGACGACCGCGCCGCCGACGGCGGGAAATTCGGAGCCGCCGATATCGTCACGAAGAAGCAGTATCGCGATTTCCGCCTCCACATTGAATTCCTCATCATGAAGCCCGGCGGCAACAGCGGGGTGTATCTGCAGAACCGCTACGAAATCCAGGTGCTGGATGGCGACAAGACCAGCCACGGCATGGGCGCGGTGATCAACGAAACGCCCTCGCCCTACCACGCCTACAACGGTGTCGGAAAGTGGAACAGCTACGACATCGTCTTCCGCGCCGCCCGCTTTAAAGACGGCAAGCTGAGCGAGAAGCCGCTCGTCACGGTTTACTTCAACGGGCAGAAAGTGCACACCAACCAGGTGATCAATCAGGTCTGGGGGGGGCCGAATTCCGGGATCGACGGCGGCAACGACGGCGGCAAAGGCATCACCGACACCCCCGGTGGGCTCAAACTGCAGTGTGAGGGCCACGACGTCCGCTACCGCAACGCCTGGATCAAGGAACTGGACCTCAAAGAGGCCAGCACCGATTTCGCGGCCGACCAGTAAAGAAGCCAGCAACACGTGTGCATTTCTCTTGCCTCCTGAGCCCGGGGCGTGGCATGAGTGCGCCGTCGCGGGCCGCAGTGCGTCCCGGACACATCATTCCATCACCGAAATTCCCTATGCCAAGAACCGTTACTCTTTTCACCGGCCAGTGGGCCGACCTGCCGCTCGCTACCATGCTCAAGAAGGCGAAGGCCTTCGGGTATGACGGCGTGGAACTCGCCTGCTGGGGCGACCACTTCGAAGTTGCCAAAGCGGATAAGAAATACTGTGACGCGCGCCGGGCGCAGTTGAAGAAAGCCGGCCTCGCCTGCCACGCCATCTCAACTCACCTCGTGGGGCAGGCGGTTTGCGATAACATTGACGCCCGGCACAAGACCATCCTGCCCGACTACATCTGGGGCGACGGCAAGCCCGAGGGCGTGCGTCAGCGCGCGGCGGAGGAACTGAAGCGTACGGCCGAGGCGGCCAAACGCTTTGGCGTGAAAGTCGTGAACGGCTTCACCGGCAGCAGCATCTGGCACCTGTGCTACAGCTTCCCCCCGGTGCTTCCCGGACAGATCGACGCTGGCTACAAGGACTTCGCGAAGCGCTTCCTGCCGATCCTCGACGTATTCCAGAAAAACGGGGTGAAATTCGCCCTCGAAGTGCACCCGACGGAGATCGCTTTCGACATCGCTTCCGCTGAGCGCGCCCTCCAGGCCATCGACTACCATCCGGCCTTCGGCTTCAATTACGACCCGTCGCACTTCGGCTACCAGGGGGTGGACTACGTCGCCTTCATCCGGAAGTTCCCGGACCGCATTTTCCACGTGCACATGAAAGACGTGGCGTGGAACCTCGGCAGCGACGCCGGCGTCTTTGGCGGGCACGTGGACTTCCATCAGCCGCAGCGCTACTGGGACTTCAAGTCCGTGGGCCGCGGTAACATCAACTTCGAGAAGATCATCCGCGCGCTCAATGACATCGGCTACGCCGGTCCGCTGAGCGTGGAATGGGAAGACGGCGGCATGGACCGCGAGTTCGGCGCCACCGAGTCCTGCGCCTATGTGAAGCGCATCGACTTCCCGTCTTCGAACATCGTATTTGATGCCCAGTTCGACAAAGCGAAGCAGAAGTAATTCCGCCGCTTGATCTTATGGCGCCGCATCCGGGCTTCCGGGTGCGGCGCTTTTGTTTTCAGGCGCATGAAAGTGTTGCGCCGCAGAGGAATCTGTATTCCATGCCACCATTCCCACCGTGCCCGGATGGCGAAATTGGCAGACGCGCCAGACTTAGGATCTGGTTCCGTAAGGAGTGCAGGTTCAAGTCCTGTTCCGGGTACCACTTCCTCTTCCACCCCCACCTCATGACCGCCCCCGATTCCCGCGCAGCCTCCTGCCTTCGTTTGCAAACGTGGGATGAGGACGCCGTGATCGCCGCCGCGCGGGAACTCCGGGCCCAGTCGGGCGGAGCGACCATTGCCTTCGCCTGGGTGAGCGCCGGATTCCGGCCGCACATCAGGGACTTCGTGGAAATCCTCCAGGTGGAAGGCCACGCGCGGTGCGTGGTGGGCTGCGCGGCGGACGGGTTGATCGGCACAGGTCAGGAGGAGGAGGGCGCGGAGGGGTTTTCTGTACTGTTTCTCAATCTGCCTCAGGCGGCGGTGTCCACGTGGGTGATCGACAGTGAATTTCAAATCCCGCGCGGGCTGCGCACCGACGGATGCTGGCTGCTGATCGGGAATCCGGCGCGGCTGGATGCGCAGTTGCTGCTGGAGGACATGAATCGCGTGTATCCTGGAATGCCTGTGTATGGCGGCATGGCCGGGGGCGGCTGGGATGCGGAAAGCATTTTCGTGTTTCACAGCGGCCATGAAGCCGGTCAGGCCGCGGGCATCGCCGTGCATCTGGCCGGGGTAAAAGCCGGGGGCATCGTCAGCCAGGGATGCCAGCCAATCGGTGAGCCCTACACGATCACCCGGGCGGAGGAAAATCTCATCTACGCCGTGGGAGGACGCCCGGCTTACGAAGTGCTGGCCGAGACTTTTGAATCGCTGACCGATGCTGAAAAGGCGGCGGCACGGGGGAATATCATGGCGGGACTTGCGGCGACGGAATACCGCGAGGAATTTCGCCGCGGCGACTTTCTCGTGCGGAATATTATTGGCGGTGACCCGCGCAGCGGGGCGATCAAAATCGGCGCGCTGCCCCGGGTGGGACAGACGATTCAGTTTCAGCTCCGGGAAAAAGAGGCCGCGGACGAAGACCTCCGCCAGCAGTGCGTTTCCGAGATGGAGAAAGAGGGTTCACCCCTCGCAGCGCTGCTGTTTTCCTGCGGCGGGCGCGGGCAGCATCTGTTTGGCGTGCCTCATCACGATGCCGCGGTGCTGGCGGATACCTTCGGCCGCGTGCCGCTGGCTGGTTTCTTTGCCAACGGCGAGTTCGGCCCGGTAGCCGGGGTGAATTTTATCCACGGCTACACCGCCTCAGCGGCACTTATTTATCCGTAGCCTCCGGAAGAGGCAGGTGTGGGGGCCGGAGGGCCATTTTTGTTTGAAATGTTACAGGCGAATCTGCAAATTGTGACGATTTCACCTGGTTTTTAATCCGTCCTTGGTAATCTCCGGCCGCAATCCCCGCATTCCTTGTGCCGACCCATTTTTCACCCACTCTTTCATGAGACTCCTCAAGCCCCTCCTCTGCTTCCGTCATCTTTTGCCTATTGCTCTGGCTGTAGCCGGCTCTGCCGCCGCGGTGCCAGTTGCCGTGAGCGATTCATACACGGTTCAGGAGGATACGGTGCTGAATGTCAGCGGTACAGGTGGCGGCTCCTTCCTGAATGACGGCTTCCCGGCAAATCTCTCCGGCTGGATTTTCGCCAACGCCATTTTTGGTGGCACGCAAAACGGTGGCACGAGCAACGGATCATGGACGGGCACCTCAGGGAATCCTGCGGGTGGGCTCACGCTGACGCGCGCCTTCGCCGGCACTGCCTTAGGCACGCGCAGTGCGGGGGTTTCGAAGACCTTTATTCTCGCTGCCAGCCAGCAAGTCAGGGTCACCTTTGATGCCCAGGTTACGCTCTCCGGAGCGAGTACCTCGGGATATGGTGCGGTGCGGTCGAGGGTTGGCACGAGCGGCGGCACGACAGAGTTGGCCCGGCAAACAGGGAATGGAACGCTGGGATGGCAGACCTACACTTACACCACAGGATCACTGGCATCAGGGACGCATACGCTGCAGGTCGGGGTCTGGTGTGCCAGCAGCAACGGAGGTACGGCAAATGTGCTCTTCGATAATATCAAAGTGGAAAGTCTCAGTGGCGGCGCGGGCGGTCTGCTGAGTAATGATACCGGCGGAGTGGATCCAGTGACGGCAGTGAAAGCCAGCGATCCCGCCAATGGGGCTGTCACCCTCAACTCTGATGGCTCATTTACTTACACGCCGGCGGCTAATTTCTCTGGCACAGACAGCTTCACCTATCGTGCGGTGGACAGCACCGGGCAGTCTGCTCCAGCGACAGTCACACTCACCGTCACACCGGTGAATGATGCCCCGGTGGCACAGGACAATACCTATTCCGTCAATGAAGACACCACACTGAATGTGTCCGCGCCGGGTGTGATGGGGAATGATATCGACCCGGATGGCAATTCTATCACGGCGGCCCTGAGGGCTCCAGCGGTGAACGGGACGGTGACCCTTAATGCCAATGGCAGTTTCACTTACGTTCCTGTGGCCAATTTCAGCGGGACCGACAGTTTCACCTACCGCGTGAATGACGGCAGTCTCAATTCCCCGGACGCTACGGTCAGCATCACCGTGAATCCGGTAAACAGTGCGCCTGTGTCATTAGCTGACAGCTACCGCACCCCGGCCAATACGCCGCTGACTGTGTCGCTCACCTCGCCGGATGGCCAGCCGACTACACCGGTGAGCTTCGTGGCGGACGGTTCATCGGTACCCATTGGTGATCCCGCTGAGATTGACCTTCCAGTTTGGCGCTACCTTGATGATGGCTCCAACCAGGGCACGGCATGGCGGGGCGTGGCTTACAACGACAGTGCGTGGCTGACAGGCAAGGGGGAACTGGGGTATGGCGACGGTCCGGAGCGGACAATCGTCGGTTTTGGCCCGGATTCGAATAACAAGTATGTGACGACTTATTTCCGCACGGCCTTTGAGGTCGAGGACAGGTCCACGCTCGCGAACATGGCGCTCTTTCTCATGCGGGACGATGCCGCGGTGGTTTATCTCAACGGTACGGAGATCTACCGCGACCAGACGGACAATGGATTTCCCGGACTGCCGGCGGATCCGGCATTCAATCTCCCCGCCAGCGCCAGCATCAGCAATGCCGACGAGGCCGCGCTGCGTGATCTTTCCATCTTTCTGGTGCCGAATGCCACGCAGTATCTGGTGGAGGGCGCGAATGTGCTCGCGGTGGAGGTCCACCAGGCCACCGCCAACAGCAGTGACCTGAGCATGGACCTCCGGCTCACAGCGCAGCGTGTGCCTTATTCCGGAGTGCTCTATAACGACATCGATACGGAAGGTTCGCCGCTGACAGCGCAACTGGTTTCCGGGCCAACCAGCGGCACCCTGACGCTCAATGCCAACGGCACCTTCACCTACACACCTGCTCTCAACTTCACGGGAATGGCGACGTTCATTTACCGCGCCAATGACGGCGGGCTGAACTCAGCCAATACGACCGTAAGTATTGAAGTCACCGCCGCAGGGAACGTGCCCCCGGTAGCAGTCAATGACAGCTACAGCGTCAACGAAGATGCCCTGCTGACGGTCAATGCTCCCGGCGTGCTGGGGAACGATACCGACCTTGAGAACTCGGCACTCACAGCCCAGCTCATCAGCGGTCCGTTGAATGGCACGCTCACACTGAGCGCCGACGGGTCCTTCACCTACCGGGGCAATCTGAACTACTTTGGCGCCGATTCGTTCACCTACCGGGCCAGGGATGCGGCAGATGACAACTCTGAACCGGCTACGGTCAATATTACAGTGACGCCGGTCAATGACGCACCTGTCGCCAATCCGGACAGCTATGGCACATCTCCCGGCGTGTTCCTTAGTGTGAATGCCGCCAATGGTGTGCTGACCAATGACACGGACCGGGAAGGATCGAATCTGACCGTGCAGCTGGTAACACCGCCGGCATCCGGTTCGCTGACCCTCTTTGCCAATGGCGGATTCAACTACACGCCCCCGGCGGGATTTTTCGGTGTCCGTACCTTCAGTTACCGTGCCTTCGACGGAAACCTTAGTTCAGCGGCCACCATGGTTACCATTAATATCAGCGCAGCGCCGGTGGCAGTGACCGACGCCTACACTGCCACTGAGGACTCGGCACTGGCGGTGAATGCCCCGGGAGTTCTCTCCAATGACAGCGATCCGGATGGCGGCACCCTTTCGGCGGTGCTCGTTAGCCCGCCCGTCAGCGGCTCGATCCTGCTGAACAGTGATGGATCCTTCACCTATACGCCGGTGGAGAACTTCAATGGAGCCGCGAGCTTTACTTACCAGGCCTCAGACGGCGGCCGGTTGTCGGCGCCGGTCACCGTTTCGCTGACAGTGACAGCAGTGAACGACGCGCCGCTGGCCCGCAATGACTCCTACTCGACAGGGCCGGGGCTGACGATCAGTACGGCGGCTCCCGCCGGGGTGTTGGCCAATGACTCGGACGCAGAAAGCGCCCCGCTGACTGCGGCACAACTCACCGCACCGGCTCACGGTGGTCTTACCTTTTCGCCCGATGGATCGTTCACCTATGTGCCAGACCCCGGTTTTTCCGGCACCGATTCCTTCCTCTACCGCATCAGCGATGGCGTGCTCTTTTCCGAGTCAGCGACCGCGACCATTGTGGTCGCGCAGGCGGACCAGGACATCGTGATCAATGAAATCATGTATCGCGCGGGAAGCGGCTTTCCGGAGGACACAGCGCGGGAATTCATCGAACTGCACAACCGCGGCCTCACGCCGGTGGATTTGACAGGATGGACAATCTCAGCGGGGGTGACCTTTGCCTTCCCGGCTGGAACGATCCTGGCACCCGGTGGCTATCTCGTGGCCGCGGCGAACGTGGCTGCCTTCCAGGCGAATTACCCTGGCGTTACCAATGTCATCGGCGGCTGGACGGGCAGCCTCTCCAATGGCGGTGAGAAGATCGAACTCAGTGACAGCAGCGGTGAGGCTCAGAACAGTGTCAGTTATTCTTCGGAGGGAGACTGGGCGCAGCGGATTCGGGAAACGACCTTTAACGGCTGGGAATGGAGCACCCTGGCGGACGGCGGGAACCGCTCCATGGAACTGCGCAATCCCCAACTGCCCAACGACGAGGGGCAGAACTGGACGGTCTCCTCCACCATCGGCGGCACGCCGGGTGCGGCGAATGGCGGACTGAGCGCGAATATCGCCCCGATGATTCTCGATGTGAGCCACAGCCCGGCGGTGCCGACTCCCACGGACCGCGTGCTCATTACCTGTGAACTCAAAGACGAATCGCCAGATACTGCCCTCACAGCCACGCTTTTCTGGCGCGATGCCACCAGCGCTTCTCCCGGTGCCTGGCAGTTGGTGCCGATGTCCACGGACGGAAATGGCCACTGGTTCGCGCCGCTTGATCCGCGGGCGAATTTGAGCATCACAGAATTCTACGTCTCCGCTGCGGACGGTACCGGCACCCGCACCTGGCCGGCGCCGACATCCGAGGGCCAGAACGCCAACTGTCAGTATCAGGTCAGCAGCGAGGCACCCTCCGCCAACACGGACATGTACTGGCTGGTCATGACGGCTGCGGAAAACAGCGCCTTCGTCACCACCACGGCTTCAGACAACTCCGGCAACAAGATTGACCGTCAGTTCAACAATACGCTCATTGTCCAGCGCGGCGCCGAGACCACGATCCGCTACCGCTGTGACATGCGCATCCGGGGGAACTCCAGCCGCGACCACACCTCCACCACACCGTCCGGAGCCGCTGCGCCGCCCATGCGCATCCGGGTACCTGCTGACGATGACCTGGACGGTAATACCAAGTTCAATCTCAATCCCCGCAACTCGGCGCTGCAGTATCTCGGCATGAGGCTGTTCCAGGCAGCCGGCGTGCGCGCGCCGGATGTGCAGCCCGTAGAAATGCGTCGCAACGGAGTGGAATACAGCCGCCCTACCGGAACGACTGCGGACTTTGGACTGTGGGTGCGCATGGAGGACATCAGCAGCGAAATGATCAATAATCACTGGCCGCTCGCGGATGATGGTCAGGCTTACAAAAAAGGCCGGCCGGACCGCTACTGGCGCGCCACCCAGCCGGCACCGGCGAATCCCGACCTCACGCTCGACGGCTGGATTAAGCAAAACGGCAGCGCAGCCAACGACTGGAGCGATCTGAGGAACTTCTTCTCTGTGTGGCAGACAGCCTGTCAGCCGCATTTCCCCGGCACGACAGTGAACGATGTCGCCGGCAGCGGCGGAGCCAGCACCGGCGATATCGGGGCATGGAACGGCGGTGCGTTCGATGCTGCGCAAATCGCCAGTGTGGAAACCGTCGCCGACCTTGATCAGTGGGCGCGCTGGTTTGCCATCATGACGATCCTTCAGGACAACGAGACCAACGTCTCCAACGGTCAGGATGACGACTATGGCATCTACTTCGAACCGCGTCTTGTGGGGGCTGCTCTTGAGCGCCGTCTTCAGTTCATCCCGCACGACCTTGATACGGTATTCGGTCTTGGGGACAGCCCGCTCGCGTTCAATGCGCGCGGATTGTATGACATGACGGAGAGTGGCTCAGTGTTCCGCCCGCTGCTGCCGCTTTTCGGCACCAGCACCACCCCGGGCAATGCGGCATTCCTCACCAAATATCACAATGCGCTGCGGGAACTCTTTGGCTCCGTGTTCAATGCGGACACCACCGCGGACCCGAATCCACCCTTCTATCAACTGGTGGACTATCACCTCAGCAGCTGGGCACCGGCAGACACGCGGACGGCCATCAAGACTTTTGTCACCCAGCGCCGCAACTACCTGCTCGGCCTCATTGGCAGCGGGGCCACCACACCGCCGGCCGGCACTTCGGTGCCTACTTTGGCCGGTCCGCGCGGCAGTCTCTATATCAGCGAAGTGCTCGCCAGTAATGTTGCTGCTCATGTGAGTGGAGGGCTGTATCCCGATATCATCGAACTCCGCAATGCCGGCGCAGCTTCCCTCAATCTTGCAGGGATGAGCCTGACCGACGACCCGCTTCTGAAAACGAAATTCGTGTTCCCCGCCGGGACAACTATCCCTTCCGGAGGTTACCTGCTCATCTATGGCGACAGCGCCACGGCAGTGCCTGGTCTGCATGCCGGGTTTGGTCTCAGCGCGGACGGGGACGCCCTCTATCTCTACAACACCGTGGCCTCTGGGCAGGCGCTGGTGGACTCTGTGGTCTTTGGGCTTCAGGCACCCGACTTCAGCATTGGCCGTACCGGCGCGGCACTGGATACCTGGGGGCTGTGTACGCCCACCATCGGCGCGGCGAATACGGCCGTCGCCGCACTCGCTGACCCGGCCACGCTGCGCATCAATGAATGGCTGGGCAACGCCGACTACCGCGCTCCGGATGACTTCGTGGAACTCTACAACGGCGCGGCCCAGCCTGTGGCCCTTGGCGGCATGCGTCTGACGGACGACTTCATCAACTACCCCTCCCGCCATGTGCTGCCACCGCTCAGCTTTATGGGAGCCGGCACCTGGGTGGAATTCGAAGTGAAGGGCGGCAAGGCCACACCCGGAAACGCCCGTGAGCTGCCCTTCAGCATTAATGCCACTTACGGATCCGTGGCGTTGCTTGGTGCCAACGGCTCCCAGGTTGATCTCGCGGAGACCACGCCACAGTTCCGTGATATTTCGGTGGGACGTGTTCTGGACGGAACGGGCCCCTTTGGCGCCCAGCCCAATGTGTCCCCAGGCTACAGCAATGCCCAACTCCCCGAGGAGGTCACGGATCTTCTCAACTTCCTCCGCATTACTGAGATGATGTACAATCCATCCTCTTCAGCGCGTGCTGAGTATATTGAGTTCCGCAACGTAAGCGACCTCGCCGGGGCCCCCGTCGCGCTCAATCTCTCCGGCGTTCGGTTTGTCCAGGGCATCACCTATACTTTCCCGGAGGGTACTACCCTCGCGCCTGGCGCCTACCTTGTCATCACCAATGACGCCGCCCGCTTTTCTGCCCAGTTCCCCTCAGTGACCGCCCTCGGCCCCTACAGCAACAGCTTGAGCAATGGTGGTGAACGCGTGGCCCTGGAACCTGCCGTGGTAAATACCGCCATTCTGGACTTCAGCTACGCCGACGGCTGGTATCCCTCCACGGACGGGGGCGGCGATGCGCTCCAGATTGTGAATCCGGCAGGCTCGCCGGCTATGTGGGACCGCGAAGAGGGCTGGCAGGCCACACCACCCAACCCAGGCGGGGCTCCACCGTATAGCGTTTATGCCGGTTTGGATACCTCCGGTGCCGTGGGCGCGCCAGTCTTTCTCGATGGCGCGCTCAACCTGGGCACCTTCCTGCCATCGAGCGTATTGCTTGCCTGGTCGGCTGACTCCGGCCCCGGCCTGGTCACCTTTACTACGGCCAACTATGCAGATGCCAACGCCCGCTTTTCTGCGCCTGGCGTCTATGTGCTGCGCCTTACCGCCACCGCGCCCGGTCCCGTTATCACGACAGATCTCATCACGGTGACGGTTTACGAAACCTATGACGCGTGGGCCGCCCGGGAGTTGGCTTCCCAGCCGGCCGCCGGTCGTCTGCCCGGGGCTGATCCTGATGGCGATGGTGTGCTCAATGTGACTGAATTCATCCTCGGTGGGAATCCCTCAAGCGGCAGTTCCACCGGCCTGCCCACTCCGGTGCCCGCTGGCGGACAACTCTCCTTCACCTGGCAACGCAATCTCCTGGCGGATCCGCACATTGAGATCATCCCGCAGCTCTCGGAGGACTTGCAGAGCTGGCAGGAGGGGGAAGCCGTGCTCCAGACGACCATGGCCGGGACAACAGGGAATCAGCAAACCTGGATTTCTACCGACGCCGCTCCTGCAGGTGCCCGCTCCCGGGCATTTGGCCGCATCATGGTCGTCATGCCCTGATCCGTCATCGAACCCGGCAGGTAACAGCCGGGCGTAGGGCTTTCATCTGTCCGCGGCACCCTGCAAGGCACAGGATTGGCTGTCGGGGCAGGGAATTCCGGGCTTTAATGAAACATCTATGAGGCAGGGACCGTTGAGGCTCACCTTGCATGAGAAAATCCACCCTCCTTTTTGGGGTTCTGCTGACCGGAACCGCAGCCGCTGACGACTTGCCGGTGATTGAAATCACAACGCCGCCGGGCCAAATGAAATACGACCGCCCGGTGATCAAGGCCAAGCCAGGGTCTCAGATCAAGCTGGTGTTTCAGAACAACGATGAAATGCCGCACAACATCGTCTTCTGTAAGCCGAAGAGCGGTGAGAACGACAAGGGCATGGAGGTCGCTCAGGAAGCCTGGAAGCTGGCCGAGCAGGGGGAATCCAGGGGCTGGGTGCCAGACCATCCGCGTATCTGGGCTCACTCCGGGCTGGTGGCTGCACACCAGAAGGCAGAGTTGGTGTTGAAGGTGCCGGAAGAGCCGGGCGTTTATCCCTATGTCTGCACATTCCCGGGGCACGCGATGGCCATGAACGGGGAGTTGCGCGTGCTCGCCGAGGGCGGGGGATTCAAGGACCTTGGTTTCAAGCTTTACATGGGTGACTGGCAGCGGCTGCCGGATTTTGCCGCGCTGAAGCCCCACCGTGAGGGACCTCTGGCCGGCGGAAAAGTGGACATCAAACTGGAGGGCATGAGCGAGCACTTTGCGGTGCAGTTCGAAGGCACCCTGGAGGCCCCGGAGGACGGTGACTACACCTTTGCTCTCGCAAGCGATGATGGGGCCAAACTTTACATTAATGACCGCCAGGTGATTGGACATGATGGCATTCATCCCTCCTCGGAGGTGAAGACTGGGAAAGTCAGGCTGAAGAAAGGAGCGCAGCGTGTGCGGCTCGACTACTTTGAGCAAAGCGGCCAGGAGGAAATCTATCTTGGCTGGAGTGGTCCGAAGTTCAGCGAGACCCCGCTCTCCGCATGGCTGCATCCCTCGCGCAGTGATGGCGGTGACCCTGTCGCGGAGGAGCAGCGGAACCGGGGCATCCCCCTCGCGCCGTCCAGCGGCGAGGCCATCATGTACCGCAATTTCATCAGCGGAAGCAGCCCGCGGGGCATCGCTGTGGGTTATCCGAACGGGGTGAACATCTGCTTCGATGCGGACCAGATGAGTCATGTGCTGATGTGGCGCGGAGCCTTCATTGATGCGAAACAGCACTGGTCGGATCGCGGGGGCGGTCAGACGCAGCCGCTTGGATTCGATGTGGTGCATCCGGTGCGTGAAGGGCAGGGGCTCGCTGTGCTGGCGGATGCCGCCGCTCCGTGGCCCAAAAGACAGGAGCGCGCGGAGGGGATTCGCTTCCTCGGATACAAGCTGGATGCAAAGCGCTTTCCCACATTCCGCTACCGCATCGGCAGCACCCTGGTGGAGGATCGTGTTGAACCCCTGGGCGACTACGCGAAAGGCGATGGCCGTGTCACAAGGGTGCTGAAGTTTTCCGGGGCAGCCGAGCCCAATCTTTTTATCCGGGCCGCCACAGGCGGGATGAAACCGGAGGGCAGCGGCTGGAAGTCCGATCAAGGAGTGCTCATCGGCGTGTCCGGCGGTGAACCGCTGCTCCGCAACAACAACGAACTGATCGTCCGGCCGCAATGGAATGGCACTTCTGCCGAAGTCCGCATCTCGCTTTCCTGGGCCGTTCAATAACTCTCTCCATCACAGATTTTTTATGTCCCGCTACCTTCTCAGTCTTCTCACCGCCGGATCCGCCCTCGCTGCAGATCCGCCCAAAGAATCGGACTATTATCAAATCCAGCAGCTGCCGAATCCGCAGAACTTTGTTCTCGAAGTCGGCGGTATTGATACCGCACCGGGCGGCACAGTGTATGCCGCCACCCGAAGGGGTGAGGTTTACCGTGTCACGGGAGCGACAGGGCCGGATATTTCCCAGGCGAAGATCAATCTCTACGCTCAGGGCCTGCACGAGGCTCTCGGAGCCGCGTGGAAGGACGGGGCTCTGTATGTGCAGCAGCGGCCGGAGTTGACCCGGCTGAAGGACGAGGACGGTGACGGCCGGGCCGATGTTTTTGATACCGTGAGCGATCAGTGGGGGCTGAGCGGTGACTATCACGAGTATGCCTTCGGATCACGGCCGGACCGGAACGGTAAATTCTGGTCCGTGCTTTGCCTGACGGGCTCATTCAGCAGTAATGTTATCTGGCGCGGCTGGGCGCTGACGATTGATGAAAACGGAACGACGATGCCGGTATGCAGCGGGGTGCGCAGTCCCGGCGGCATTGGCTTCAATGCCGAGGGCGATGTTTTCTATACGGACAATCAGGGACCATGGAACGGCTCCAGCAGCCTGAAGTGGCTGAAGCCGGGTTCATTTCAGGGGCACCCGGACACGTTCCGCTGGTATGAGAATGCCCCCGAACTCAAGGAGCGTCCGGAGAAGCCGGTGGATCAAAGCCGGCTGGTGAAAGAGCGGGAGCGCAATCCGCTGCTGGTCCCGCCGGCAGTAGTGCTGCCGCACGGGCGTGTGGGGCAAAGCCCGACAGCGATTGTCTGCGACACCACCGGCGGCAAATTCGGTCCGTTCAAGAATCAGCTTTTTGTGGGCGAACAGTGCTACAGCAATATCGGCCGTGTCTTTCTCGAAAAGGTGGGTGGCCTCTACCAGGGAGCCGTCTTTCCGTTCATTGAGGGATTCAGCTCCGGAATCATCGGCATGGCGCTGACGCCGGAGGGACAAATGTTTGCCGGCGGCAGTGACCGCGGATGGGGGGCTCGTGGCGGCAAGCCCTATTGCTTCGACCGTATAGTGTGGACGGGGAAGACTCCTTTCGAGATTCTGGAAATGAAAGCGCAGCCAGATGGCTTCCTGCTGACGTTCACCCAGCCGGTGGACAAAGCTGCGGTCGGTAATCCGGAGAGCTATAAAATGACGGGGTGGACGTGGGCATTCCGTGCAGAGTATGGCGGGCCTGAAGTCGACCAGGCGGCACCGGCCATCAAAGCCGCGGAGGTTTCAGCGGATGGAATGAGTGTGCGTCTTCGTATTGATGGGCTGGTAAAAGGGCATGTGCATTTGCTGAAAAGCGCCGGTGTCCGTTCGGCTGACGGGTTGCCACTGCTGCATCCGGATGCCTATTACACGCTGAACAACATTCCGGTCCAGTGAAGTTGGTTCGCGGTCTGAGGGCTGAAAACCTGAAGCGTGCGAAGCTCTGATATGCGCAGGAAGTCAGCCTGGTAATGCGGCCTGCGATTTGCCTGGTCGCCTCAAAACAGCCGGCGCTGTCAGTGCGAGGTGTTGATGCTGTCAACGCTCAACTCCGAAGGCTTCATGGTGGTGTCAATCTTGCCGTTTTTGTCCAGCCGGATGGTGCCATTGCAGGCTTTGCCGTCAAGGCTTCGGAGGCTGCCGGCCAGCACCATGCGTCAATCTTCGATGTGCTTGACGGAGGAAGCGCCGGAGCCGGGCTTAAAGTAGCTGTCAACACTGCCGTCGGGCTTGAGCTTTACGACTCCTTATCGGGCGGTGCCGTTGTATGAGGAGAAGGCACCCACAATGATCAGGTAGCCGTCGGAAAGCACGGCCCTGCCATAAACGGCTCTATTCGCAGCGGCCCATTTGAGGAAGTTCATATCCAGTGAGCCGTCGGCATTGAGTCGTGCCAGATTCCCCGTGGGGTGCCTTCAACTTTTTCAAAGGCCCCTCCGCGATAGAGGGAGTTGCCTGAGTTGCCCGCCCAGTAGATTTCCCTGGTGTCCGGCTGGGCCGGACGGTTGTCCAAGGTGATGTCTTATAACAAAATCTCGATAAGAATTGGAAGAAACGGCGAGTGGCCACGGTACTGGCCGGACCCATGTATTCTCTACGTTTCCGCTGGTGGAGGCCGCTCAAGAAGCGGCTTCTAAAAATGGTCGCGGCCCGGGCGGTGA
>Ga0315905_10000803_pt1 | contig 34308 bp, 46 predicted proteins | sample LakEriMetagenome_5_FD_203522 | JGI IMG/M metagenome (GOLD analysis project Ga0315905, IMG submission 203522) | Freshwater fungal communities from buoy surface, Lake Erie, Ohio, United States - Buoy 4 MA121 | ecosystem: Environmental > Aquatic > Freshwater > Lake | place: USA: Lake Erie, Ohio... | reverse complement strand
TCATTCATTTTCTCCAGTTGATTTAATTGATAAAGCAGTATTTAATGATTTTTGTGCGACACGCAATCCATATTCCATCTCACGTCTTTGTTGCTTTAACAAAGAAATCTCACGAGATTGTTTTGTATTCTGCTCATACAACTCTTTGGTGTCTTTCTTAAGTTCCTCAACCCAGTCAGTTACTTTATGAATAGTAACCCAAGTGCCATCGGCAAGTTTAGTATGACCATCACGAATACGAAATTCATCAGTCCATCTACTATCTTCTTTTTCTTCTTTCCAAGAAGGCATTGGCACAAACAAAAATAATTCTTGTTGTTCTAATTTGCGTAGGAGAACATCAAAGGTTTCTTCAATCATATCTTTACCATAGAACATTATACATTCTCCTCATACTCATATTCTTCTTCTTTACCATTCATAGCAGCATGAATATCACACAGAGTCATGTGCCAACCATCAGTATATGTTTTTCCTGGAGCACCACACTCTTCACAGGTACGATAACTCATACTTTCAGCAAAATTAATATACTGATGATGTTTATCAGTGGCAGCTTGAACATAGAAACGAAGTCCACCGTACTTTTCTTTTACTTGAACAGCAACTGGAACCTTCAATGTTTCTTCATCCAATCTTGCTTTGGCATGATCAATGTCTTCTTGTGTTACGATTTTTGTTCCATAAAGAATGCCACCAACACCAGCTTGTGTAAAATATTCATAACGACTTTGTGCGCCACGATATTCAGAAGTCAGTAGACCACAAAGAACATCGATGAGATTATACCAACCATCACCACACTCAAGACCCCAGCACATGGCTGTCACTTGCATGTTTGCATGACGATCCTTAAAGATCAGCGGATACTTTGCACATAGTGCTTCGTCTAGTTCTCTACGCATTTTCACCACCATAGTAATTGATAATTAATGTCATCGCTTTAACCAACTGCATGTTAATGACCACATCTTCAGGATGCAACCAATAACCATCTGGATTATCTTCATTCTTAGGATTTGCTTGCCACTCATCTAATTCTGACTGAAGATAATTTTTCGCATCAATTAGATTGCATCTTGTAATGCCATCGGCAACCTCGAAAGGAATTTCTAAATTTTTCATGACCAAGTCCTATGATCTTCAGCAACATGTTCAAGACCATCGTATTCATAGATGTGCCATTTAACATCATCGGGCACTTCAACGATAGCAATCTCTGCGTGGTCGCCAAAAGCACCAGTACCCTGTTCTTCAATTGCTTGAATCAGTGCTGGATCGTTGCGTGCAATCTCTCGTGGACAAACAGTTTGTGCAGCAAAAGCCTCGTTGTATGCTTTACGTTCATCTATGGACATAGATGAGAATGCTTCGCCTTCTTTATCTTCAATACGATCTTCTGGTTTGACTGTCCAGTAAGTCCAAAACTTCCAGACACCCCCACCCTGCTCTGGGTAAACAGTGGTACCTTTAATCTCAAAGTATCGCATAACAGCTTCGTGGCTCAAACCAAAACCACCAAAACAACGATTGATTGCTACTTTCATTTGTAACTCTTTCCAAAAACTTTGTGTTTCATTATAGTTTGTTCTGTCAAACTATCTTCACGTTCACTGATAACATCCATGTCGAAAGAAGATGGGTAGTGTCTCAATAACCCACGTGCTCTTTCACGTATTTGTTTCGGTACTCTTGGCGTTACCGAAGGTCTCAAAAGATCAAGTAAAAACTGTTCAGTATTTAATACTGCATTTGTTCTTTCCATTGGAACTGTCACTTCTCATCTCCATCTAAATTGTGCTCAAATCTTTCATACGATTCTTCATCATGATAGTCTTCATAACTTTGTTCTAAGCCTGTCCATTCAAGTAGTTCTTCAGGAAGAGCTTGAATGGTGGCAAGATCGTTCATGTCATATTCATAATAATCATCGTTACCATTTTCAAAGACGCCAGCATATACCATACCACCCTCATGATACATACCATTTACGGTATAGTCAGCATCAAGCAGTGTGTAATAAAACTTTAAAGGTGGCGACCATGCTGTGTCAAATTCAACAGTAATTGTATTCTCATCTAGACGTTCATACTGGTGTATTGATGCGTCCCATTTCGTACCCCAATTGTTTACGTTCCAACTATACCAGTCGTCTTCTGCTGCTGGACGTGGGATTAGTGAATTGAAAAGTTCAGGATTATCACGCATCAATTCGTGTTCAATCGCATCAATTTTAGTTGCGTCTTCATGTGATATCGTTACGGTATTGTTGCACCAATTAGGCATAGTCATTCTCCTTCATAATTTTAAATTCGTTTACACGTTTGTAACTTTTTTTAGAAACAACAACTCGCATCGCATACTTAGGTGTACGCAAGTCTTTTGCAACAAAGTTACGTGGCGTCAAGGGTTTAAGTTTAATCTTCATAAGTCAATTATACTCCGAAAATGAATTTCTGTAAAGCATTTTTATTGGATCACTTTAGAATTATCCGCGATATCTTTATCTTCGCGGATCTCGACAAATACTGGGAGAAACAAACTCTGTTCACCAGATTTATTTTTAATCTTAGCATTGTATTTGATAGCGACAATCTTCCCCAAAATATCTTTCTCTTTAAGCGTCTTGCGATGTTCGTCATTGAATCCACTCCCCACATTCACTTTAATAATGCCATCAGCTGACTCGCAAACAATTGCTCCGAGCCACTCAGGTTTCTTTTTGTGTGGTTCAGTTCCAACAATTTTTAAATCACATTCGAGTTCGCCTTTGAACTTAATTTGATGCTTGGCACGTTTATCTTCCCAAACACCTGATCCGTCTTTCAAAATAATACCTTCATGACCAAGTGCCAGATATTCTTGGAAAATCTCTTGGGCTTGATCAATAGTGTCAACAGTGGTCGACGTAACATTCCATACACGTTTACCTTTGACTTTTACATTTTCCAGCATAGTGCGCAACTGACTGAATCGTTTACTATACGGTGTTGCGCAATATGACTCACAGAACAACACATACGGAATCACATCCCAAACACTTGCATTAATAAGAGATGCTTCTTCAACAGAGATAGTTCCCTTGTTCGCTTTGTTCAGAATACCATTACCAGTCTGACGATCAGCAAACTGCATCTCATCTGGAAACAGTACAAGCAATTCGCCATCAAACACATACTCACCACCATCAGCCATTGCTAAAAATTGGTCATCAAGATTTCCTAGCAAGTTAATCTCTTTACCGTTTCGGCTACGATATTCTACCTTACCATCTCGAACAATGGCATTGAAGCGCATACCATCCATTTTCATTTGTGCGTAGGCTGGGAATTTAATCTTATCAATCAGCTTCTGTTCAAATGGTGAGCAAAGCATACATGGATATTCAACAATCAGTCCTGGCCAAATTTTGTTAGCTGTTGACACATCAACACCACATAGCAAATCTTTCTTAATGATTCGTTCAATCACTTTAGCATCATCTTCTTCTAAACCAGAAAGGATTGTAGTAAGATGAGAAATTGCAGCATTTCCTGTGACTGTACGAGATGAAAGATCGAACAGCATGTCTATTGCAGTTTGTAAACCACCAACTGAATGTTGGTTGGGTTCATATACAGGAATCTTGCGTTGATAGAATTGTGTGAATGGATCTAGTGCTAACCGAATTACCTCACGCAGAGTTCCGTTGTGGCTCTGCGCATTCAGTTCCTCGATCTTAAAGTTGCGGGAGTTGTTTGCTGCAAGTCTGTTGAAGAAGTTATCTATGTTCATATTAAAATTTCTCATCAAAAATTTTAGACCAAGTAATCAATTTATTCAATTTCTCATTTTTCGCTGTCATCACAGCTGATTCGCTCACGACACCACTATCAATCAACAAGTCAATCATACACATAAGATCGCCAATTTCTTCTTCAAGACGTTCGCGATTTGTTTGTCCATTGTGCTCGCCCTCAATACCGAAACGAAACACCTTACTGATTGCTTGTGTTACCTCAGCGCATTCTTCTTGTGTTATCAACAGAATCTCACTGTCGATCGCATTCTTTTCTTTCATCATTTTAAATTTATTCATACAACAAATCCTGAGATATCTTTCTTTGCTTTACCTTTGGCTTTGAGACCAACGATAACACCCTTTGGATCCAAAAAACGAAGATCGGTTTCATCACCATTTATAACTGTCATGCCAAGATATTTTGTTGGCAACTCTTTTCTAAAAACAACTGCGATATTCATGCCATTCGCTTTCGCTTTCAACACATCGTTGATGTTACCATCAGCATTTGAAAATGTCAAGTGGTAGTTCTTAATGTGAGAAACCTTGCGACCAACAATTTTTGTATAGTCATAGAACTGCACATCAGGAAACATTTCAAAGATATTCTTGTGATTTGCGACTTCATACTTTTCCCATGATAAGTCGCTGGTGCCATTCAAACGAAAGACTGGAATCAGTCCTTGTTTTTCTGCTTTTGTTTTTGTTTTGATTATCTCAACAACCAACTCATTGAGGAATGCTTGACGATCAGCGAAGAATGCTTTAGTCTTGCGGATACGTGCTTGTTGAATTACGTTGGTGCTTTCGCCTTTTTTGAAGATACCACCACGACCAGCAGTATTTAAACATGCCGATGTGCAACCAGCTGTTCTTTTTGGACACACTTCTTTACCTGACAAATTAGCAGGGGCGAAATGTAGAACCGAAGAAAGGTAGCCTTGCGCTTGACCCTTCATCAACTTTGGGTTTCCAACTGTCAACAAACTCATAATATAGACCCTTTATCAATCATCATAACATAATTATACATGAAAGATGAATTAAAGTAAAGCACTATTTTACATAACCCTACTCAGAAAAGGGTTATTTTAGACTTACAAGAGCCTCCAAACGTGTCTGTAGCTCTCCAAAATACTCATCATCAGCGATTAGAGGTGATATAACCTTAATGCAGTTGAGTCCTGGAATTGTTGCAGCAAGTCCCACAGAGGATAAATCAGCCAACGTATAGGTAGTTGGGGTATCATAGCAAGCAAACAAGCAGTCGCCACGATACGTCAAACCAAGCGACTCACCTATACCAACAAGACGCTGTTTGATGCCATCAACACGTGGTAAAAGGTTTTCGATCTTCTTGGTTGCGACCAACGATGCTGCGATACCTTGCATGTTTGGTGCCCAAGTATGTCCGTGATCCCACGACTTAGTTGATAGAACATCACTGACACGTTTATTACAAACAGCAGCACCGAGAGGTGTATATCCTGCGGTAAAAGATTTGCCTAGAGCAGAGATGTCAGGCTGAACACCATAGGACTGCCAACCGAACATAGTTCCCATCTTACCCCAGCACAAAGCAACATCATCTAACACGAAAAGAATGCCAAACTCATCGCAAAGGTTTCTAATCGTTTGCCACCAGTTTTTAGTGTAAGGTGATATGTCGCTGACCCATGGCATAGTTTCCATAATCAGACAACCGATCTCAGTATTGTTTTCAAGAATTTGCCTAACAGTGCGCAGTGCCTGTAATTCTGTTTCTTCTTGTTGTTCTTGTGTGCGCCAGCTCGGTGCTTGTACCATCACGACACGATTAAGGTATGCGTATTCACCACGAAGATGTTTTGCCAACATAGTGGTTCCATGATAACCAGGAACGAATGAAAGAATTTTAGTTTTTCTCTCACCACGTTGTTGCCAATATGAGTCGTTCATGGCAATCGCTGTCTCAACAGCATCACTTCCACTAACAGCCCAAGCAACTGATGCCCAGTTACCTTTTTCGCAAACGTATTTGATCAACTCATCGTTTGCTTCGCAAGACTCTCCGCTGTTTCCACGCAAAAAATTTATGGGTTGTTCGCGCATAGCATTAAGAACATCACCATCATTATACCCAAGAACAAAAGCTGCGTTACCACACTGAATGTCAAGATGTTTTTCTGATTCATAATGAACCCAGTATCTTGATGTCTTAGTAACTTGTTTTGCTTTCTCGCCTTGTGACCACTGTTTCAATTCATTCATCTGATGACAATATCAATTACTTGATACTTTTCCTTGTTTTGTATATGATAGTAAATTAAATCCGCAAGATGTTCTGCGTTAATTTTGAAGTCTGTTATGTGTTCAGCAAGTTTTGTGTCAACCCAAGCTGGTCTAACATTAAGTATATATGGAAGTCTATTTAATGTCAACTCTTTACAAAGTTCATCCAGTTTTTGTTTGTGTTGATAGTATCCAAAAAACTCTGGAGGATATTGTGTCGGTGTATATTTGTAGGTGACTGCGCTTGATAGATTGACAATTACTTTGTCTTTACCAAGCCACATGTCGTGGACTTTTTGTAAAAGTCCCAATTGATTGGCCAACGCATTGTTAATGAATACGTCAGCAGTTTGACACTCAAGCAACAGTTCTTCTATTACTTGAGTGTCGTTTACATCTTTACCGTTCTCTGCATCAAAACCAGAACATGACCAATTCTCACTTTTAAATTTCTCATCAATGGCTTTACCTATGCCATTCGCATGACCAGTTATAACAACTTTCATTTTTCACCTCAGTATAAAAACTTATATATTTGTACCGAAAGAACCCTTCGTTCCTGATCCTACGATACACGAAACTTCACGTGTCATTTTTAATAAAGTCCAGTTACCACTCTTATCTTGCCAGAGTGTATACTTAGAACCATCATCTATATGCGAACCATCCCATACTAACACTTCTTTTTGTGTTCTAGATAAAAACTCAACGATATCGATAGTCGGTCCACAGACTACAGAATAATTATATTGAAATGCTTGAGAATGTACCAGCGTTGGCAGTAGAAGTGCTAGTACTAATAAGAGTCTCACTCATTATCCTTGTTTATAGCTGCAGTCTTTTCTTGTGTTCTTCCATACGCAGCGATACCTAATACTGCACCCATGGCAAGATGGAATAGACCAGCGCCTTGTAGAGTAATTGGCATCCACTGCGCCTTTACTTCACCACCGCCAATCACTTGTACTACAGACCATAAAATTGGTGCCACGATAAAATCGAAAATACATACTGCCATGTATGTCCAACCCATGGCAGGTCGCCATCTCTTTGTCATCCAATCTTCATCTTTTCCATTTATGGAAACTTCTGTGTTTACTTCTGGCATATTTTTTCCTTATTATTATTTAGTGTCAATGTTGACAACGATTTGTTTGACAATAATCGTATAGTTCATAGACACCTATTGACAAGGCAATAAGTACCACGATGATAAAAGCCACAGCAGCGAACAACTCGATTGCTTCTTTTATTTCTCTTGCACGTTTCTCAGCAGCACGTTGTGCTTTTCTCTCTTCAAAGGCAATGTCATCATCCATTGACTTTGCTCTTGCCTTAATTTTATTCCACACATCAATTTTACCTGCCTGCATGAATAATAGTTGAAGCTCTCTTTCGAATTGAACAGCTTGATCGATTGCCATCTCGATTTGAATTGCTGTTCCCATACTAGAAGATTTTCCACTAGCCTTTGCCTGTTTCACTGCTTTAACAGCAGTACTTTTCGCATCAAAATATTTTCCGAGTACTGGTCCTAGAGAGGAAACATCATCAATAGTTTTAGATACTTTTTTAATTAGTGCTACTGCGGTTTGTATTCCTGCTAGAGCTGTTATTGGATCGATCATTTTTGTCCTTCTCGTTATTGCTTTTATCTCTCCATTGCAAACATATCACAGTTCTATTATATACATCTCCATACCATGTCCAACGCACACATTCTTTCTTAGGTTCTGCTGCCATCAAACTAACAAATAACAGTGATGTGAAATATATCATTATCTGCCTACATATTTTTTCGGTAGGGATTCTTCTCTACGTTGCTGCTCAGTCTTTGGAAATAAGTCATTCCCATATTGAGGATACTTTTGTTGTCTGTCATATGCTACGTATATAAACATACCACCCATAACAAATATTAACACAACAATAGCAACACCAACTATAAGCTGCTCATGGATTTGCCTCATCCTCGCTGCTTTACGCTTATCTTCTATAACTTTTCTCTGCATTTGCTTGGTAATGAGAATTGATTGCTCAGCACCAAGTTTCTTCATCATAGCATTTACATCAGTCCACAGTGATCCCAGTTCTTTGGGACTCTGATAAATCATTATCTCTTGCAGTTCAGCGCCCATCTGTTCTAACTGCTTCTTCATTAGCACACGCTGTAGAGCACGTTTACCTATACTATCATCACCTGTGTATACTTGAGTCTTGCTACGCTTCTCTTCTTCCTCGAATACTGCGATACACTTATAGTAGTTATCAAAGTACACGCCAAGATGATTACCGATCTCAGTATAAATGCCAGTGGTTTGTTCTGACTGTTTGTTGAGATTTATTACTCGAGCTTTTTCTTCGTTTAGCTGTTTAACAGCTGCAGGAGGGACAGGCTTACCCTCATATAATTTATGGAATTGCGTCTCTAAATCTTTGAGAACTTCCTTGATATCACCTGTTGCACCCTTTATGTCTTTATAAAGTTTGCATCCAGCCTTGACCGCTGCCACAGCGCCATTGGCTAATGCGAAGAGTGTTAAGGGATCCATGTTGCCCCATATGCATAGAGAAATACTCCAGAATTTTGGATTAATTAATCCACGATTCTATTTATATTTTTCAGGTCTGCCGTTGGTCGGCTTGGGGATTATTTCTTGGATATCTGAGGTAATAGTGAATTCAGTTTCTTTTGCAGAGAACTGTGATTTACTTTCCAGCTGTATTTTCTCTTCAACTGGCTCAGATTTGGTTGGTGGTTCGCTGGTTATTTCAGCGACTTGTGCTAAAAAGGTTTCAGTCTTTTTTGGTACTGGTAAGTCTACACGCTTATATAAGTCTTCATCCCAGTCATCAAACAACTTTGGTTGTGGAACTTCTGGCTCAGGTTTGTATACTTGAGGTGGAACATCGACCCATCCTTCTGGTTTTTTCCAAAAACTTGTCGGCTGGTTTAGATAAGAATGACGAACTTCTTCTTTCGCCTGTTCTTTCGCAACAATCAGTTCTTCTAGTTCTTTATCGTTGCTAGGATACACAGGTGACGCATCAGGCACGAAAGGTTCTTCTACAGTTTTTATTACTGTATCTTTTGCTGGTGGTTCATATGTTCCTTCGTCCAATGATCGAGCAACTTTCTTGCCACGTGCAAAGAACTCAGCAACACCATCCTCTTCTTCTTGACGTTTTTTATCTCTGTTCCATGCAATTAACATAAGAACAGCGAGTGGGTCAAACACTAAAACAATCATTATAATGACGATGCGGACTGCTTTTTCTAGCAGTCCATCATCTAGTGTGTCACCATATAATAGAGCAGCAATATATTTTATTGGACCGACTTCGGCTTCGACTTTACGGACTTCGCTGGCGATTGGTGCACGTTCTTGGTTGAGTTTGGCGATCTCGGCTTGCGAGGTTTCGATGTCTTTGTAGATACTGGCACGTTCTCTACTTTGGGCTCTTCTAATTTGTACGGAGCGATCGGCTCCGCTGGCTTCGGTTGTTCTTGCGAGGGTTTGATCAACCTGAGCATCGAGTTGAGTAATTGCTTTACGAGCTGCATTTACATTCTCCTTTTGTGTATTAATTTTCTCATCAATGAGATTTAGTTTTGAGACAACATCACCTGTCGGAACTGCTTGATCCAGGTGGGCTTTTGATAAGTATCCGAAGATACCCATACTGGTCAACAACATTAGGATTACTAATGCTGCTGTAAAATATGTCTTCATTAATACTGGAATGTCTTTCCAGTTTCTATAGAGCCAAGATGCTACTACTAACTTCGCACCTTCAAGTGCGCCACCCATTATCATAATTGATGTGGCTGATGCAGCGAAAATCGCTACTAGACCTGCGACCGCATAAAATGCTGCAATGGCAGATAAAAGTAATGCTGATGCGAGTAGTAGATATGTCATAATTTGTTTTTAATGTGAGAGCCATGAACTCTTACGGAGATTTGTCCGTTATAAAAGTCGTCTGTCTCTAACACCTTTCTTGTAAATTGTTCTCTGGCTTCTACGTATGAACATTCAGCCTTCGAGTTGCAATAGTATAGAATCTCACGCTTAAAGTTATCTTTGCCGAGTGCTTCTATGTCTTCGTTCAGTTCTATACTTGAACCATAGTAAGTCTTCCAATCAGAATCAATCTTAGACTTGATCTTTTTCTTCTTCTTTGTTCCGTTCTTCAACGTAACAGTTTTGTAACTTGTTTTCGAAAACTTTGATAATTTCTTACCAATGTACTGTCGCCCAGTGCTTAGGTTTGTGATTAGATACACAAACCCAACACAGGTTTCAGGTAATTCTTCGACGATTTCATTATTAAAAGTCCACATAGTGAACTATTTATATTACTCTTCATCATCGTCTTCATCTTCTTCGTATATGTCTGATCCACAGAAAGGACAAAACACTACATCCTTTGTTCTGTAATCATCACTCTCTTTGAAAGTTATTTTTCCATGAGCGCCACATGTTTCGCAATCAAAATGTTTTGTTGCCATTTAGTATTTTCCCGATGCTAGTACGATTTGACAGATATGCTCTAGACGTTCAATATGCTCATATGCTGACCATGGTGAGTGATCTATTGCCACGACCCCATGCCCTTTAATTCCTACTATATCAAATTTTATATTACCTTCACGATCTAATCCTAGATTACGATGACAAGCATCACCAAGTTCTTGACTGATAGGAGGAACATCACCAACATTTGGTGCTACTTTAGTATATCTACTTAGTTCTGGAAAGTCATGGACAATCGAACCAAGTTCTATGCCAGCATGCATTGCAGCAACACAATAAGTTGGATGAACATGTACAACCACACGAACATCATCCTTGTGTTGACCGAGTTCTTTTTGTAATCCAAAGTGTAGAGGCATTTCACCTGTTGGTTTCAAGTTACCCGATAAGTCGGTTTGTTCAATAACTTCCCAATTATAGTTAAATGCTCCAGTACCGACACCACTGTTAATTGTTCTCCAGATTTTAATCTTCTTAAACATCTCTGGTTGCATGTATTGTTTACGAACTGCGCTTGGCGTTACATAAAAATGATCGCGATCGTGATGACGAATAGAAATGTTTCCGTCTCTACTCGTAATCCAGTTGCGTCTATATGCGTCTTTTAAAACGTCACAACAAGTTTCTAACATTATGCTGCTTTACCCCATACTTCTGACCAATCGCCTTTGAGTGCACCTTTGGCGTAATCAGTAACACGATTTTCAAAGAAGTTACCATGTGTCGGTGCATTAATCATTTCCTCTACCCAAGGTAAAGGATTTTTCTTAACCTTATATATTCCCTTCAATCCAAGAGAAATTAAACGTCTATCAGCAATGTATCTGATATATTTCTTGACATCTTCTGGTGTAAGATCTGGCATGTCACCCATGCTAAAACTTAGATCGATAAACTTGTCTTCAAGTTCAACCATCTTTTCAGCGATAGTATAAATCTTTGCTTTAAGTTCATCATTCCATATTTCTTTGTTCTCTTCAATATATGTGCGGAACAATTTAATCATATTCTCAGCATGCATTGTTTCATCAACGATTGACCAAGTAACGATTTGTCCCATACCTTTCATCATACCATGACGAGGAAAGTTCAACAACATAATGAAAGATGAGAACAACTGCATCCCTTCAGTGAAAGCACTGAACACGGCGATGTGGGTGGCAGTTGATTGTTTATCTCCGTTTCTCGAACTCAAGTCAAGAACGTAGTCATGTTTATCTTTCATCTCTTGATATTCTAAGAAGTCATTGTAAGTTGTATCTGGTAGACCGATAGTTTCAATCAGATGACTATATGCTGCAATGTGTAATGCTTCACGAGCAGCAAATCCCATAAGCATCATACGAATTTCTGGTTGCGGAAAGTACGGTAGATAATTTTTTACGTAACCACCAGCAACGTCAATGTCGCCTTGTGTGAAGAAACGAAAAATGTTTGTTAGGAAATGCTTTTGTGGTGGTGTTAGTTTTTTCTTCCAGTCTTTCACATCTTCCGACATTGGCACTTCTGTATGTAACCAGTGCGCTTGCTCATGTTTTAGCCATGCCTCATATGCCCAAGGATAATGAAATGGTTTGAACGCATCTCGTGTATCCGTAAGTTTATGGTCTACTTTTTTGATCATCTTTGTTCCTTAGAAATATAATTTGTAGTTATTTTGTTTTTTATCATGATATATGTGACCTTGAAATGTTATTCGAGCTTCATCTTTTTTTAGTTGAAATGAACCAATTCTATGGTTTAAGTTTCCATTCCACATATGGAAACAATTTTTTCTATAATTTAAAGTGTGAGTTTCGCTCGAGTTTAAGATTTTGTAGTCTAAGTGTGCGGTGTCTTCTGGAGTTTCAACAAGTATCACAAAAGAAAAGATGCTGTTAGTATCTACGTTTTCTGCATAGAGGCAGACAGTAGAATCATTATGCCAGTCGAAGTCTCTTCTTTCCTGTTCATTACCGATAAAGATATGAAATCCAGGTATGGGTAGTTCATCATGTAGTATTACATCAGGGGTATTATATAGTGTTTTGAAATGTTCAATAACCTTATTATAAAGCCAATCGAACTCAGTTTTTAATATTTCTTGAATATTTTTATCGATAGCTGTCAATTTACCATCCATAACATAGATACCCTCACCAAGAAAATTTAAATTTTCCATTACCTTTTCGGCATGCGAAATGACTTCTTGGGGATATCTAGAACGAACTTCTTCACTGTTCGCTGGTAAGTTAGATACGTGTTTCCAGTATGGTCTAAGTTTGTAAACTGTATCTCTCATTCTTTTTGACTCTTCATCAGTCAAAAAGTTTTCATCATTACGAATGTCCATTACCAATATACCATGCTAGAATTGTTTGTAAAATGTATATGCCCCTGAATAGTAATTCTACTCTCATTTGCCTGCATGTCAAATTGTTTCATTCGATGTATGTAACTACCATCCCAAATGTATAAAGAACCAACATCATACTCAATGTATTCAGATTGCACTGAGTCAAGTCTTTCCCAATATTTTGTATCTCTATACTCTAAACCAGCAGGATCTTTTGGTGTTTCTATGCAACAAAGAAAAGAGTGTATATTATGCTCATTAACTGATGGATCAAACATCTTTAATGTTGTATCTATGTGCCATTGAAATGGAAATGCAGTTTGCTCACCATTAAAGATATGAAATCCAGGAATGGCAAACTGTTCTGAGTAGTTGGGGTTTGTGTAATGGTGTGAGAGTGTTGCTAGTATCTTAGCATACATGTTTGATAAATTATCTTTGAGACGTTTTTGTATGTCACGATTAATCTGTTCTAAGTTATCGATAACATATAAAGCATCGCCCAAGAAGTATTGATTCTCGGCAGACTTTATCAAACTCATATCAATATTTTTTCTATGAATAGATGCTTCATCGGCAATAGGAAATGATGATATGTGTCTCCAGTCATCTCTCATACTGTGAACAGTTTCTTTTATTTTTATTACTTCATCGTTATCGAGGAAGTTTTCAATTTTTCTATAATACATTAGATAGCCGAAATTAAAAGTGTTATTGCTTTTTCTAGTTGCGCCTTTGCTTCCATAGAAGCAGCATTAGACATAACTTCATCAGTACGAACTAGATCTTTCATAAGTTCATCGTACTCGCTTTTATCCATCTCACCACTTTTAAATTGCTCAGTAAATTGAATAGCAAGTTCGGCTTTCTTTTTCACCCAGTCGTTATCTGATGCTAGTAGTTTGTTTAGTTCATCCATATTAGTTCCTTGATTGTAATGCTCGACCAATTGCGTCAGCTTGGGTTGTTAGGATAACCACCTTACCATTACAAAATGCTTTACTCATCTTACCAGACTTCGCTCTAGTATATAAGTCATCGAGTGTTTCATTGAATGGACGAATGAGATTTAACACATCTTTATTTTGTCGCGACTCAGCATACATCCACGTCCAATCTTTCTTATCAACAAGATATTGAAGAGTGGGTAATGCTACCTCTGGTGTATCGCAGTTTACTTTACGAACATGAAAACGCAGGTCAGTTACAGATGCTACTTCATTAGGATCCCATGAAGAAGGTAATAGATTTAATAATGAACATCCCGATAATGACAGGATTGTTATTAATGTCGCTAAGATTTTTACCATGTACACACCCATATAAAGATTAGTATTAATACAAGAACTATAAAATTTGATACGTTCATCTATTTCTCCGTCAAGTTATTTACAAAATTTAACAGTAGACTATGGTGTCTTCCATTATTCCAGTGTTTGTTTATATATTGCCATGGTTTTTCATACCAATACAAAGGTGCTTCTGGATGACACCCGATTAATCCCACTCTACCTTGAATGATTGCCATTGGGTCACCATTCGCATATCTTGCGATTGTTTTAAATTTTGTTTCGTCGCCAATCAATGCGCAGCCATCATAAAAATACATTTGCTCTTTCGAGCTTTCCCAATCTATCTCTGCCACAGTTCCATAACTTCTTCGAACTGTGGCATTTGGTCTCTTAATATACTGCTCTGGCTTTACATCAGTAAGTATATCGAAGTAACGCTTTCCAGCCCAATAAGCACCCATGCAGATACCAAGATAGCAACCACCACCTGATATGAACTCGGCGATTCTATTCGCTCTTGTTCTAGAGAAGAAATTAGGATAGCTGTCGCTATCGCCAATCCCACCAGGAAAAGCAATAACATCGATATTGTCAAAAAACTTATCATCGTCTAATTCATCTTCGCTAAAAACTCGTATTTGATACTCCGAAGATAAAGCATGGATCATTGCAAAAACACAATCCCTTGATGCTTCTGGCTGATGTAAAAACAGAGCCATTCGTTTCATTACGATTATCCTTCACAGGCTAAACAATCCGTTCCTTCTGTTAATGCCTTCAAGTCGATTTCTTGAATAACTTCTCGTTCAATTTTTTTAGCGACCTTATCAGCTTTACCAATTTTTTCAGATCGACAGTAGTAGAGGGTTTTAAGTTTCTGCTTCCATGCCTGAAAGTGTACTGCGTGTAAATATTTGATGTTTGTGTCTGGTCTAAAGAATACATTGACTGATTGGGCTTGGTCAATAAACTCTTGCCTGTCAGCTGCATGTTCAATAATCCATCGTTGGTCAATTTCCATTGATGTTTTAAATGTATCTTTGGTGTTTTCATCGAGGAAGTCGAGATGTTGAACGCTTCCATCGTTGGCGATAATACTTGACCATACTTCGTTATAGTCCAACTTAGATTCTTCATTACATTTTTCCTTAATTATGATATCAAGCCACTTATTTTTATTCAGGTGGGATCCTGATAGAGTGTCTTGACGATAAGCATTAGCACGATAAGGTTCAATGCTAGGAGAAGTATTACCCATAAGAATGGAAGAACTAGCATTAGGAGCAATAGCCATAAGATGACTAAACCTATTCCCAGTACCCACGGCATCAGGTGCTTCGCCCCTCTCAGAGCCCAATTGTTTATTCGCATCATCGAGTTGTTTCCTTATACTTTTAAAAATTCTTTTGTTGGCAACCTTCGCCATAACACCCTCGAATGGCAAATTACTTTTCTGTAAGTATGCATGAAATCCTAAGGCACCAACGCCAATACTACGCTCAAGAGTAGCAGAATAAACAGCCCTGGAAATAGAACTAGGTGCATTGTCAATAAAATACTGTAACACATTATCGAGCATTTCAGCAACATCGCGTAAGAACTGAGGATGTTTTTCCCACTCATCATAGTACTCCAAGTTCAACGAAGAGAGGCAACAAACAGCAGTTCGTTCTTCATTCGTTGGTAAAATAATTTCAGAACATAAGTTAGACTGATGGATCTGTAAACCTTTATCTTTCAACCACTGTGGCATTTTTCTGTTTGACTCATCAATGAAGTGAAGGTAAGGTTCACCTGTCTGCATTCTGAGTTCTAAAATCTTTTGCCACATTTCTTTGGCGGATACAGTTTCACGAACTATCTTAGAGTGTGGGTCAATTAATTCCCACGAATCATCAGCTTCTGGGTCAAGCATACACTTCTCAACCAACTCCATAAATGCATCGGGAATGTTGATGCCATGGTGCATGTTTAGTGTTCTTAAATTTTGATCGCCTGTTGGCTTACGCATCTCTAGAAAATTAATGATGTCAGGATGATCAATGTTAAGGTAAGCAGCGTAACTACCACGACGAGTCCTACCTTGTCGATAGGCTAGAGAAGATGCGTCATACATTTTAAGGTGAGGCATAACTCCTGTTGATTTATCATCAGCTGAGCGAATACCGAAACCGATTCCGACACCGCCTCCCAACATACTAAGCCAATTGGTTTCTGAAAGATTATCAACTAGACCCTCCGCTGTGTCTTCAATGAAATTTAAAAAACAGGAAATTGGCAGACCTCGCTTAGATCTACCAAAAGAAAGAATAGGAGTAGAATAAGAAAGCCAATGCCTGCTACTGTAATCATAAAGACGCTGAGCATGTTCAGGATTAGATCCAAAAGCAGACGAAACATATGCGAACCTTTCTTGTGGAGATACTTCATCATCTCGCATGTAACTTTCTCTTAGTCTTATTCTTCCCAACTCATCAAACAAATTATCTCTGGAATAATCTACCTTAATACCATTAACCATATCACTCATCTTTATCTCCATTTATTTGTTTAATTATTTGAGAGTTTCCAACATCGGAAATACTGCAGCGATAACTTTAGCACATTCTAATGCAACCAGTTGATGCTCTTTTTGTGTGCCATTAGCTGAACGAAGTTCAATAAAGTGGCACCAGCTTCTTAACGTACCATTCATATATAGACGACTTACTGTGTTTCCCTCTGGGAGAATAGCACGAGCTTGTTCTTTGGCGATACCTTTATCAATCGCTTCAGCGTATGTTTCTTTCACATAATCAATCAGAAACTTTTGCTTCGCATCCCACCATGCTATTAGTTCAGCGTCTGATGTATCTATACTATTTTGACGATTCTTAGTATCTTGAAGACGTGCTTCGCGGATAACGAAGTCTAAGTCTTTAGTTGGGTCAGCATATCGCTGACTAAATTCTTGAAACGAGAAAGAGCGATGACGCAAGATTTGTCTTGCTATATCACGTGTGGTTTCTATTTCTAAACATGCGGAAACCATCTCAAGTGGAGACCAGTGTTTGTTTTTAATAAGATAGCGGATTAACTTCTCTGATGTTTCTGAGTTTAGTTGGTTACTTGGATTGCTCACTCTTGCGCAGAAAGAAACCAAATCCTGCATGTTCATCAAATCAAGTTCGGTTTGATCTTCATTGACAGGTGATTGTGAATAACTGATTAATTTAACTTTCAATTTGCTGTTGCTCCATATTGTATTACAAAACTAAACCTGTATGTTGGTGCCATTGTTGTTGGTGGTGCGATACAATGCGGTATATTACCATCAAATAAAATTACTCTTCCTGGAACATAGAAGGATGTATATTCTACTTCAGACAACATTGAGTCGGAAAATATTGTATAGCCACCCCAATCATTTTGCCACACTAAGTTTGGGTAGTATAATAGTGTTTTTGTTTTGACATCACCGAAGGTGTCAGTGTGAAATCTATTTCTATCATTTAATGTGCTAAGATTAATCCTAGACTGCTTTATACTCATACCATCTACCATGGTATTTATTTTTGACATCTCTCCAGAATTTAAAAAATTCATGTTTGATATCTGTTCTTCAGAAACAGGACAGTAAAGATTAAAGTCGCCTTTGTGTTCTAAGGTTGATGTATCTGATCCTGATGCTGTGAAGTTTTGAAATCTAACATAATAATAAAACTTTTCTCTGGTCGCGTAGTCAAAGACATCATCAAAGATGTCTATCTTACCACCCGATACATTAACTGTCTTGTGTTTCATCATTCACAGGCATATCAAATTTTAATTTAGAAAACAATGCTTTAGTTGATGCTTCGCCGAGTTCACACAAAAATAAATCTCTTGATGTATGCATCATTGCCGAAGCAATCAATAAAATATCTGCTCTGTTCTGACATGATTCAATCGTTTGGTTAATTGGTTTCATTAAGTCTAAGAGTCTTGTTTCTCTTCGAGTTGCATCTGTTTCTACAGGAAACTCTTCAGGTATTTTTGGTACGTCTCTATACTCAACGTCAACAATATTTTCTTCACTCATACTTTTCTCCATGTTGTAAAATGCATTATCGCAGATGCTCCTGAATAGGTGTTACTATTTATCATATCAACCACCTGTTCTTTAGACATACCAGATAAAATCATTTCATTTATATCTTTAAATTGCAATGTATCGGGAAACATACATACAGAATAACCATCATCTATATATTTTTTAAGTTGCTTCACTATCTCTTTATTTCTTGGCTCATTATCAATTACCAAGGTGCAGTTGGTTTTGATCTTTTGTATGTCTAAAAGATCAAAAGAAGAGCCACTAACAGCAAGACAATTGGGAAGGAAAAGAGAATCAATTTGCCCTTCAACAACAAATATTTTCTTTCCGAAGTCGATCCTGTCCAAACCATATATTTTCTCCTTGTCATCATCAAGTTTTATAGTATAATACTTTGGCTCCTCATTAGCAAATGCTCGAGCTGAATATGCAAAGCACTTACCTTGTTGAGTAAAGTATGGAAAAATTAATCGAGGATGGTCATTTGCCAATGATTCCTCTGTAAATTTTACAACATTTTTATTTGACCAAGATTTAAATTTTGGTGCAAAATATATTAGATTAAATTTGTCTGAAGGGATTTTTCTTCCTTCAACATATTTTAATACTGGATGTTCTTTTGGGAGTTTGTCGATCCTGATTGTTCCGTCTAGAACTGAATCGACTTCTTGCAAGACTGGTAGTTCTGTGTTAGATACAAACCTGTCTATTTCTTTGTGATCATTATAACGTGTAGCACCAGCTTTATATCTCTCTAGAACGTACTCATCATACAAAATAGAATCAAGATATTTTATAAAGTTTCCAAGATTTGTGCTGTAGCCACAGTTGTGACATTTCACAAACAAGTCGGTCTTCATCTTATAGATGTAACCACGTGCTTTTAATTTGTTTTTTTTGGAATCACCGCAGACTGGGCAACTAAAGTTCCAACTATTTTCATCTTTCTTCTTGAAGTTCCTAAGTCGTGGACCAAGAAGACTAGCGTATTTCGCATCAATATATAACATAATTACTCCACAAGCACATAATATAATTATACCTCACATCACATTAAAAGGCAAGTTTACATACAATTACTTGCTTACAAACTTGACACGAGGTATAATGACTGTGTCAAGGATGATTTAGTTAACCAAAGAACTTTCCTAGTAACCCACTATGTGACAACATCCATCCTGCCACTGCTGCGCCACCGACTACTAGCCATCTCCACTGTTCCAGAACAGTAATCCTGCCATTAATTCTTTTGTCCATAACATTCATTCTATCAACAATAGCATTATGCTGAGAGTCCGAATCTTTGGACATCTGTCCAAGTTTCACAAGAACTTTTTCATTACCTTCGGTAATTCTACCATGGACAATTTTTAATTCTGTTTTAACTTCACCAACGTCATCTTTTATGACTTCTACTTCGGTTTCAAGTTTGGCTACTTTTATATCTATCTGGGACGTCATTTCCATAATTTCCTTGTTATTGTTATGGTTTGTTGTGGAGTTTTTCTTGCTGTTTAATCCAGTCTTGTAAGGATATTAACTGTTCCCTTACTTCGTTGCAGGTTGTGTAGTTTTCTGCGACTGTTCTTCCAACGGTAGAGATTTCAACTCCGCTGGACTTTTCATTAAACTCTCTGGTGGTGTTGGGAATTTCATTCTTAACGGCACTGTTGTGGAGCACGACGAAACCATTAGACACATCACACTTAGCATCAGCATCTTTGCTGATATACTCTGGAACTTTTTCAATAATAACATCACCCTTCTCCTTGATAATCTTAGTCTTTTCAATGTAGACTTTTTCTATTTTTGTTGTTACTTCTTTTGATGCTTGCTCAAGTCTGGCAATTTCTTCTTTCTGTTTTTGTACCGCATCTAGAAACTCTCTTTGAGTCCAGATACCACCAGAAAGAAAGACACCAGCTACTACCAATAACGCACCAATAATCTTAGGGATAATACTTGGAACGATTGGATGTCTCACAAACATGTGAACACCAACACCAAGAACCATTAGTCCTAATGCTACTGCTTGGAAAATCCAAGTAGGTAAAAAATTTAATAACCAAATCATTGTGTCATCTGTCCATTTCTTTTCACTGCGAAGATTACTTTTTTCTTTTTCTTCGGATCAATAACAGGTTCATTTGTTGAAACTGCTGCGCCTGTTACATTGGCAACATCTTCAAAAAACTTTCTCACCATAAGTTCTTCCTCAACCAATGTGATATTGTTTTCGTTTATTGTTTCTAATAGCGTGGTATACTTTTCTTCGAGGAAGGCAATGGAAGTTTTCTTTTCATAACATTCCTTGACTAAAAAGAATGCTGTAATAATACTCTTCAATTTATTTTCGCCACCAGGAAGGCGATTAATTATTCTCTTCATGTTAAACACTAAACGTGTAAGATAATTGTATGCATCCCTCTCATCAGTTGTCTGAAGAGTTGATGCTTTCTTTAACACCTTACCATTAGCATCGATAATTCCGAGTTTAAATGCTTCTGATTCTGCGAATGGTCTTACGAGCATTGTAAGAATTTTAAATGCTAATAGATTGTCTACTAATCTTGATGCCATTAAATTTTCCTTAGTGCCTTTATAACTGTCTCGTCTAACTCAACTTCCGACAGACTTATTCCATACTGACTTATTTCCTCTGGCATCCTGTCAAGATAAACTAAAAATGTAACAAGAGAACGCCAGTACTTTTCTTCCAACTTATAAAACAACATTGTTGTTGCTGCGTCACCGAAAATGTTGTATAAAACAATTATGTGATTTAAAATTAATCTTTCTCTCAGCTCTCCATTTTGCGAATAACGTGTAAAAAGTTTCTTCAAATATAAAAACCTCTTCATGTCTTCTTCAAATTCTACAACACTATGACATTGTGGATTATCATAGTGATGCATAGCAAAAAGTAAAAAATTATTTTCTGTCAGCTTTTCCGTCATTTTCCACATTCTCTAATAATTTCTCACATGCCTGAATTGCGCCATTTAACATGGTAACTTCAGACTCAGTTTTTGCGAATGCTTGTTTCAAGTTTACTAGAAACGCATTTTTCTCAGTAACTGATTTTTTATATAACTCAAGATCATCTTGTATAGTTTGTTTCAATGTCATAATTTAATTCCTTATAATGTAACAACGAATCCTACGTTAGAAACTACTTGCCACTTTCCGCTCGTCCACTGTAGCTGTAGTGTTGCACCAGTAGAAGATGTAGTAATAGTAGTGGCTCTAACATTTGCGCCACTTAATGTTATTGCTGCTGCAGCTAAAATAACTGAAATTGTTTTTCTTTGACCAACAACCCCATCAGCTATGGTAAGTGTTATAGCACCTGAGCCAGAAACTGTAGTAATGGCTGTTGACGCATTTACTACAAGACCACCAACACCCGATAGAGCTTGTGGTGTTTGCGATTCGCGTATAAATCCACTTGAAACTGCAAGGTTTCCAACAACGTCAACCTTTTCGGTCGGTGTGTCAGTGCCGAAACCAACTCTATCCGTAGAAGCATCTGCGAATATAAGTTGGTCATCGTTTAAACCTTTAACTCTTGTATCGGTATCGCCACCATCGACGTTCAATACAGTTGGCGACTTAATGTTCGCCATGAAGTTCGCCATGGTAATCTTTTTATTACTACCACCTTGAACAATGTTAAGTAAATCTGCGCCAGCAGCAAACGTAGCTACTGGTAATTCTGATATCTTTTGATCTGCCATGAGGCTTCTCCCTATTTAAAATGTAGTTGGTAGAGTTTTTACAACCCTACCTCGTTCTAGGATACTAAAGTATTTATTATGCGTCTGGATACTGAATATCGTCAGCCTGATCGCCAGACATTGAACCCATAGCTACCAGCACTTCTTGCTGAACACGACCAGCACGACCACCAGTACCAACAGTACGACGAACCCAACCAGCGTGAGTTAGAGTAGTACCACCTGCGCCAGCACCCAATGCTGCAGTTGCAGTCGCACGATTTATTACAGGAAAGAGTTCAAAGAACTGAGCATCGTTACCTTGACCAGTAATGTCAACAGTTGATCCACCATCAGTGGCTGAAACTTTAAACGCATTGGCAGTTAAACCAGAAGCGATAACATAGTATGTAGTTCCAGAAACTAAACCAGTAGCAGAAGTTCCACCACCATTGTTATACACAAGCACATCACCAGTTAATAATCCATGTGCAGTATAAGCGATAGTATCAGTGGCAGTAGTGATTGATGCTAAAGGAATAGTACGACGAGGTTTAGCAATAGTAACAGTTGGCGCTGAAGTGTATGCAGAACCTACGTTTGTTACAGTGATTGCAGAAACTGCGCCACCAGCGATAGATGCAGTAGCTGCAGCAGAAGATCCTGCGCCACCAGAGAAGGTAACTGCTGGTGCTTCTAAGTAACGAGCACCACCACCAGCAACTGCCACGCTAGTTACATTGTCACCACCAGCTGATACCTCAGTACCATCAACACCGAATACGGTTTGGCTTGTACCAGAATCGCCTGAAGATGATGCAGACTCTTGAGGAACGAATGATGGTTTCTCAGATAAGGTATAAGATTCAGCAGAACAAGTAGTGACTGAACCACCACCATTGTTTGCGCCCATTCTTACTAGTGCAACTGTGTTGCTTGTGATTGATACGATATGATAATCAACACCCGCTGCGCGAATGGTGTTACCGACTTTTGCTTCTGTAGTAAACAGAGTGCTAGAACCAGTTACTACGCCAGTGTTGGCGATGCTAACTGTACCAGTAGCTGTTTTACTATCTTTATTTCCCCATAGTGCCATTTTTATTTCTCCTTGAATTTATCTGTTGTTATTAGGCAAATGTAATTTGAACCCAGTGTATTCTACACCGCTACGTTTCTTAGCAGGACCAGAACCCTTTTGTTTTGCTCCTGACGTTGAACCTGCTGGGCGACCACGACCACGCTTTTCTCCAGCTGGTGCGGGTGTCTTAGGTTTGTCATCATCTTCTTCATCGTCGCCTTGATATGATGTTCCATACTTACCTTTGTGTACATACTTACCACTCTTATCAAATTCCATTTCATCTAAGTCTTCGACTTGTTCTTCAATAGATTCTTCGTTAGATGATAACTTGTCGTAAATTTCTTCTTTAAATTGTTTAAATTTTTTCAATTGATTCTCCTCTTTCTGAGAGTTTAGTTTAGATTCGTCTAACTTGTTAGACACTACAAATTTGTGAACTGAGCCAACCTTTTTAGGATCGTAAGAGTCATGAGTTTGTTTAACATGGACTTCTTTACCATCGTTCTTCATTACTTTACCATGCACTTTATCGCCAGTCTTTGGCTCATAGTAATCCATTTCGCGACCAACAGTCATGTGTTTTGCCATGTCTGGATGCATTTTACCTTGTGAAGCAAACTCGCGATGATAGGCTTCTTTAATTTCGACTTCTTCTTTCGCTGTTTTTGCAGCATCTTTAAAATCGCTTGCGCTTGGTGCGCCTTTGCTTCCTGGCTTACGCATACGTTCACCAGATCCAGCTTCAATACGTTTTCTCTTAGCGTTAATATTTGCATAGAGTCCTGGCTTGGCTTCGTCAATAACACCTTCTTGCATTGTTGAGTGAGCAACAGAAGTTTTACCACCATTGTTGGCACCTTGGAAGTGAACCTTATCATCAACACGTTTTGCTGTCCAGTGTTTACCATCTTCAGTTTTAAACTTATGTTCTTGCTGATCTTTCAACTTAGCAATTGCTTGATGGTGTTCTGGGTGTAGAGGGATGTTAAAAGAACTACCATGATGGACAGTTTTCATCGTACCCCAAGAATACTTTTTAGTGTCAACTGTAGCTTCTTCTAACTCAACGTCTTCTTTGTTTAGACGTTGTTTTGCTGCAGCCATACCAGTAGCACGTTTTATGTAACGATCTTTAGCATATTTTGCTTCATCTTTGTCGCCAGACTTTCTAGAATCAGCATTTGCTTTATTGTCATCTTTAGCAGCATTATAGTAATTACCAAGAGTTGGTTTACTTAATTCGGAAACTTCTTCAACTTCTTCTTTCATCTTACCAGTTGGCATACCATTGATTGGTTTCTTTGTTGCCTTATATGCTTTATTCTCAGGTGTTCCTTTGATATATTTCTTATCAGGAACTGGAGCAACTGGAGCATGACTCATCTCTAATAGAGAATCTGCTTGTTCATCAGTAATGTCTATACCAAACTCTTCTTTCATCTTTTTCTTCATGCCTTGTTGAGCAAGAGCACGAGCAGCATCCATAGGAGAGCGATTAGGATTATTCTTCTTTTTAAATGTAGTTGTATATGGACCATCAAAAGGAACATCATTCGTTTTGGTTTCTTCGTTATGAAGTCCGATATAATTGTGGTCATGAACTTTCATTCCACGTTTTTTATAGTAAGAGATAGCAGTATTAATAGCTGTGTCTTTGTCAACGGCAGACACTTTTGCCTTACGCATTTTCTTCTCGTTGCGCTGCGAAACCATCGGATGATTTGGATCAGAAACAGTTACACCGATAACATGCTTACCTTCTTCTATTCTATTCTTGGCAGCTTTAATGCCTTTGTTACGTTGTTCACGCTTATGTGCTGCGTCATCATACTTGTCGGGATCGATCGCATAGGCACGTGACATACGAGTTTGTTGTTTGTTGCGATCCGTTATTGATTTGCCGAGATAAGATTTAAGAGTATCTTTGTTTAGTTCTTCGAGTTCTTTGTGATCGCAATCACATTCGCTTTCTGGCATATCGCATTGTTCACACATCTCTTCTTCTTTTTCTTCTTTGCGAAGTAATTTGAAATCGTGAGCATCGACTTTGCCGTTTTTATTCTTATCAATCTTATGCTGGTTACCCTTTAGCATTTCTGTAAATTTTAACATTATTGTTCTCCGCTTGTTTTTAGTGTTGATGTCAACATCCAGTTATGTTTCTTATGAGCATCGATGCGACCTGCTAGGTAATCCATCAACCCTTGTTCATTCTTTTCTGTAGCAATTTCCACTGCTTTGAAAAGAGATTCTATTACTGCCTGATTGGCTACCTTTAAATCAGCAATCATTGCTTGAGCATCAACTGCCGATGTGTCTTCTATCGTTCTATATTTATCTAATTCAATGAGAGTGTGTGGTGCTTTACCATCACGAGCACGAATTTCTTCTGCAGTTGAATCGATACTTGCATACACTTCTTCATAAATTTTCGCAAAGAAGTCATGCAACATTGGAAATAGAATTCCTTCTACGTTCCAGTGATATCCTTGTGCCTTCAAATACAGCATAAAAGAATCGGCAAGAACCACTTTTAGTTGTTCATTTAATTCATTCATATCAGCAATCCCATGCTCTACGTGACCAATAATTAGCGCTGGTCTTATCAGTTAAATTTCCTTGCCCACCAGATCTAGCGCAGTAACTTTTCTTGCGAGCAGGTATATGTTTTTTAATGCTTAGATTCTTATCGCCAAAGTTTACTTTCTTCGCTTTCCCGTCACCATCTGGATCAACGTATACCTTTGACTTCTTAACATCGCCAGCCATAGGTTTGTTAAGTGAAACAGTCTTACCTTTGTAAGTAGCTTCGTCTAGTAGATATTCTTTAAACGTAATCATTTTGTATATGTGCTATGTGATAGACGTTGTTTTTCGATTTGGCGAACACGTGGTGCAAGTTTCATGGCGATCCTATTTAAGATAGGTTTCATTTTAGCAATACGTTGCTCCAGTCTTTCTTTTTCTGCAACAGAAAGAGTGTTCAATGGCTTTTTAGCCAGACGCAATTTGATTGTTTGGATTGCCAATTTTCTTGCACGTGTATTAATCACAGACTGTGGTGAAGATCTTTTAAGTGCCATCTTTGTTTTGATCATACGCTTAGATTTAGTTCTTGCGAATCTTGTCGCTGCTCTAATTCGTTCAATTCTAGAAAGCACTTCGTTTAGCACACCTTCTGATTCTGATACTACGGTATCAATCTCTTCGCCTGTTTCTTCATCGATAATTGCCAACTCATCATCTTCGTAGGCATCGATAACATCTTCCCAAGTTTGAAACTCATCAACGATAACATCGATATCTTCTTCGCTTAACTCAACTTCTTCCATTGAGAATGCGTCATAACCTTTATGTCTTGTGTTAGTTGGCGCATCGCTACCAACTTTAATCAGACGAGCAGCATGTTTCTTTCCATCTTTACCGATCTTCTGATCAGCTGATTGAAGATATCCTTCATGTAGGTCTGCATCGCAAGTTTTATGTGGACAGCTGTCTACATGACGTTTGAAATTCTTAGCATCTTCATGAGATTTGAATTTGAAAAATGCACCTTTATCAGAGTGACCATCAAATTCACCACCATGTTTCTTAACACCAGCCATTACGTGCTCAGCGTCTTTGTCGTGTGGTTGTTCGCCATATTTGCTACCATCATTAACATGAACGATATGTTCTTCGACTAATTTAACATCTTCTTTCTTCATATCATTATCGAACTGTTTATTTGTCGCCTTAATGATACCTTTGAAACGCTTATTACCTTTTTCGTAATCACCAGCTTTGTCAGCTGCACTTGCATCTGCGCCAGCTTTCTGTTTGTATGATGCGAGTGTTGCTGTTGACAACTCATTCATACCTTTATACTTTGGTTTCTTACCAGCCTTTTTCATAGCGATAGCAATTGCTGCTTGCTGTGCTGGGTTTACTGCTTCGCCAAGTTCATCTCTTGACTTTAAATAATCTGTAACTGATGAGATATAATCTTGTGCCAATGTAATTTTGGATTGAACCCACTCAGGTAAGTTATCATCCATTCCCAGCATATCGATAAGTTCTTGCGCATTTCTACAAACAGTTTGTAGTTGTGTTCTTGCCATTGCGCCTTCGTAATCGTACTCGCCTTTGTCAGTAGATGCTAACGCTTCATCTAGTGCGTTAAGGATATGTTCATATTCTTCTTTATGAACAGTGGCACCTTTAATTTTATTCGCTACGTTCTGAGCATGAGACTGAGAACCATAGGTCTTCCACTTCTTACCATTAATGTGGACTGAATGTGGTTCTGATGGTGTTGATGTAATAGTGTGGCGACGAGCAAACGAACCTCTTGGCGCACCTCTAAATTCATTACCCTCATCGTCACGATAGTTTCCTTTACCATCATGATCGATTTCGTATTCTTTCAGTGATTCTTTTTCACTGGCATGTTTCGTTGACAATGCTTCTTTTTCTTTAGCATGTTTTGCTGCCAATGCAGACTTTGCTACTTGTCTTGTTAAATTTCCTGTATCAGCTTCACCTAAGTGATAGTTGATTTTCTGTTTTCTTAGTTGGTCGTTTTCATCATTGTGTAAACTAGAACCAATCTTAGTCATGTTTCTTTCCAACCAATCTGGAATACCATCTTTGTCTGTATCAATTTCCGTCATCCTACCCTCAGCATCGTAGCTGAGTAACTTATCGTAGTACGCTTCTTTTAATTTTTGAGGCATTAGGTTTGTATCAAACTTAATTCCAACATCAGTTGCCATCTTCAACATGCGTTTTAAGATTTCGTAAGACTCAGCGTTCAATGCTTTGCTCTTAATTTTACGCAGTCCTAGATTGACAATCTGCGCTGGGTTTGCGCTAGACTCAACATTCTCAACACCAAGAGTTGTAGCAATAATTCTTGCTGCTTTAATCTGGTCAGTAGAATTTGATTTGAGTGTTTTATTTGTGAGTTCTTCTTGTACCTGTTCGGCGGGAAGACTTACATCTTTTATCCAACGAGTAAATTTCACATCCGTTCCTTCTTCTGATAGTAGTAGATGATTTGATCCACGCTTAACAACAACGCATTGTTTGTTTTCGGAAACAACAACATCACCAACATTAAAAATCTCTCCACGGAAATACCTTTCACGTAGATCGTCTACAGCAATATTTAATGATTCTTTAACAGGCTCTAGATCGTACGCTTTGCGTATCTCATTCATCAATCTACGAGCATCTAACACTGTTAAAGAGTGGGGAATACCCTTCTTAAATTCATTAAATTTGCCAGCCTTCGCTGCTTCACGCATCTTAGTTCCTGACATACCTGAGGCATTGTCTGAATCTGGATCTCTTTCGCCAGCGGAAACTACTGATACTGTGTCGAACTTAAATTCTGTACCATTGTATTTTTCTAAAATCTTTTTGTATTCGGCAATTCTATCGCTGCCTGCAACCATCACAATGTTTTTATATCTCTTGTTTAATGCTTTCGCAGCTTCAATGAATGTTCTCTCTTGCTCATTGGCTGCTTTGAAATTAGCCCCAGCAAACATGCGCTGGAGGTAGTAAACTTTACGTGAGACAGGTAGGGGATTTTGCTTCTTGTCTTCGGTCTTAGAAGCATATATGACATGGTCAGCACCTTGTGCAGACGCAATTTTTTGAACAGCTTTTACTAGAAGTTCGTGCCCAGTTGTTGGTGGTTGGAACCGACCAAAGGCAAATACTACCTTCTTAGAAGGCAACTCCTTAATTAGTTGTCTATATTTCTTCATTTTACCCATCTATAAATGTTATTACCACTATTATTTAGTGGATTTGTTTTCTTATCTTTGCCAACCCTTAATTATATCGGGAGAAAAATTGGCTCTACTAAACTCTAATCGGTCAACGATTTTAACCGCTCCACCTGTAAGATGATCGATAGCGACAAACCCTTCAGCGCCAGTAACTTTAAAGCCACTTGTTGTCTTTAGAAAAGTGCTTATAGAACCAGCTGTATTCATCTTTGCAATAATCAGCTTCTTGGTTTCAGCCAAAACAGCAGTTATTTGGAACACACCCTCTATAGAAGCACGATCGTTGTTTGCAAAAAACGACATAATTTCTTTGCGTTTTGCTTCTACGCCAGCCTTACCCTTTTCGGTCTTCAGCTTATCCATATCCTTCTGATATTTGTTGTGGATATAATCAAACAATTCAGTGACATACTTCTTAGGATTAGTCATAGTCTCATTCGCACGAACTTTTGTGTTACTAAAAGTCTTAATAAGAACAGAGAGTTCTTGATTGCCAGAGATAGCGTTCAACGTCTTAGCATTAATCTGCTTAAACAATGTTCCTACCTGAGAGAGCATAGTTGTAACTTGCTGGGTTTCTTTGCTGGTGAAAGTAGCAGTGCCAGACAAATCTTTGTAGCTGGCGTCATCCATCCAAACAGAAGATACATTCTTAAACTTGGAAACAATCGGTAGACCGAAAGTTGCTTTCATCGATTCAAAAGAATTGCCAGTATAAGTTGTGTGCCAGACAACACCAATCTTGGCAGAACGAATCTTAGCAGCTAGAGAGCTGTCATAAGGAACAGCATAAACAAGAGTGTTGGGATGGAAGGTTGTATACTTTGTTCCGTCAATCGTTTCTGTTTTAAGATCATCTGTAAACATCAAGTCGCCTTGATAGACACCAGAAGTAATTCCTAACTTTTTAAATTCTGAAAGTGCTAATTTTAATTTAGAAGCCAAGTCGCCTGAAGTATCAGCATCGACATCAGCAGCAGTTTTATACACTTTTGGATTCTTATTGAAGACACCCTTTTTAGCAACAAAGAACTTTCCATCAGTAGGATCGATGCCAGCAAATACAGCTGGTGCGCCATCCCACTTTACCGTAGCAGTAATTTTACTGCCAGAGTTTCCTGCGAGCATATCACGCAAATCTTGTAGGAAGTTTATTGCTTTGCGTACACCCTTTACTCCATCATTGAAGACCAAATCTTCAATGTGTTCCATATGGGTATTTTTCTCTTCAGCAATAAACGATTTTAATTTTAACATTATTTTACCAACTTTATTTGTCCACTTGGAAGAACCAAGTACGCATTAAATCTAACCATCACAAACTTAGATCTTAATTTTAAAAATTCTTTTAGATTATCCATACTGTCATCAAACAACGACACTCTAGAATACTTATTCGTCTTCAAATACTGACTAATGATAATGGCTTTCTTAACAGCTGGAAGATTCGGCAAATTATTAAGAGTCATATTTCCCGCTCTTTCAACATGAACCTTATCGATATCAATTCCATGCTTACGGAAAGTTGATAGAAACTTTTCTCTATTATCAAAGTTCGCTCTAGCAGTAACGATGATAACTTTGTTCTCAGGATTTTTATCTGTAGCAGAAATTAACTTTGTGGCTGCATTCAGCATTTTGCTGATCGGCTCAGATTCTTTGTAGAATTTAGCAGCATCTTTAAATTCTGAAAAGTCGAAAGACTCGCCAGCAGCAAGTTTGTATGTATTAAATTCTTGATTGGTAAGTTTCTTAATTTTCTTACCATCTTTGACAACAGCGATTTGGGCGGTCGTATGGAAGAGGGTGTCGTCAATATCGAATATGGAGAGACGACCCAGTTTTTCTTCTTCTTTTAGTAGATATTCTTTTAACTTCATACCTTTATTATACCCTATTTCCAAATTAATGTCAAGCACTTTATTTAATACCCCTACTGCTGGTAGGGTTATTGTAGGATGGTGTACAGACACGCTCCAGTAGTTATCTTTTTAGAACTAAAATAGCAGTAAGTCATAACTTCCTCAAACTGCTTGGTGTTTTTTGGCAACCCAACAACAGCATAGAGGTAAGATATAATATTGGCAAATCTGTCTTTTGTCAAACTGTCGGCAGTTTTGAATAGTTGTTCTGCGTGTTTAAAATCTTTAATGGTATTAGAAAGTCTAGGATATTTCCCGAATATTATTTTCAATTCTTCAAGAGCTTTCTTCTGTTGTGCTGCCGTAACACCAACACCACTTCTTAACTCATAACCAAACTTTTCTTTAATGTATGGTCCAAAAGTTTTAGCATCTACTGCGCCGAGTTGATACCCTGCGCCAATAAACCTTCCTTCTAATGACACATTCAATGTTGTTGCGGATGCTTTAAAACCACAACGAACTGCGAAACCAGATTTAGTTTGAACAATAAAATTAGCATACGTATCTGATAAGTCTACCTTCTCGAACTTAAAATCATATTCTAATTTTTGATTCATTTGTGATGATGCATCGATAACATTAAACTCTGCTTCTGCATTAGAAACTTGTTTTAAAGATATAGGATATACCTCACCTTTCTTATACGCATTGGCGATACTTGTATTCAATTCATCTAACGAGTTTGCGTTTGTAATTTTTTTCATGTCGAATGTTTTCTTAATCATCCAGACATCGGCAGGATTCCAATTATCGTTTGACTTTTTGGATAGTTCTCGAGCAAGTTTATAGACAGCTTCAGTTTTGTTTTTACCTTGGCGTTCGTATTCAAACCCCTTACCTTTTATCTTTTTCTTCAATGTCTTAGTTTGCTTCAAAGAACTTTCGTAGTAAACACTACTGAATTTTGAACCATTAGATCCCAACTTCTTTATTACCGCATCTTCAGACAACACTTTACCACGCTCGACCATCTCTTCGAACATGTACATACTAATTAGTTCTTTTATCTCTGTCAATAAACCAGTGTCGCTTTTAGAATTTTCACTATAATGGTTGAACAATCCATCAATTGAACTTGCTGATCCACTGAAAAGAATAATTTTATTGTTCTTATCCTTCATGTAAATCACATCTTTACCAGGAGCAAGAATAATACTCTTTGCTACTTTAAGTGTCTTTAGATTTTGTCTAACGATAGAAAACACAGTTTGGCCAGGAGTAAATCCTGACTTTGTTAAAATGCTTTTTGTTGATGCAGAAATTTTGTCGGCTTCTTTTAGGACAACTTTGTGTCCTTCACCATATTTCGTTGATCCAGTAATAGAAGCCATTATACCACTCTCTTATAATTATTGTTTGAGTCTACGTTGTGTTCGCATTTTTCGTTCATATTTTCTATCCCACTTTGCTATCTGTTGAACAAGTTTTGGGAGAGCTTCGTTATTACGAAAATCGCGATTAAATGTTCTCATTATATATCCGAATGTTTGAGAGTCAGATTTTCTTTTACATCGTTCTAATAAAACTGGAACAGGTATATTCGGTCTCCTAGTTTTAAAGTCTAGGTAAACACAATGAGCATACGCTTGTATTTCATCAAACTCAGAAAGATATTTTCTCTCGTCATCTTTCTTTTTTGACCCCACCTTCTTATATGGAACAACATAACCAGACCATTCATCGCCACGTCTATCATACTGCATAAAATGGATTATCTCATGCATCTCAGTTTGGATTATTTTGTACTTAAATGCATCCCATGTTTTTTCAGTAAATGGAAACTTATCGAATCCACCCTTGGCATAAATGATAAGACAGCATTGTCTAAATTCCATATCATATTCGCCACCCACAGCAACATGAGTATCAAATACTTTCCTCTTAGATAGTTCGGGTTTCCATTCTATCTTTGTTCTCCACTTTTTAACATAGTTAGAAAGTCCATCAGAATTATTGCGATACAGGTCTAAGTCATTCCACACTTTTGATGGAATGAACTTGGCTCTGAAAGGACGCTTATTAAAATTCAATAAGGTTATCCAGTCGAAATTTAACTCCTGTAAGAAGCGCATTCGAGTTTCCTATGTGAAAATGGAGGGTTAGTCCCTCCATTATTTAGTTATCGTAAGAGCCAGTCTTTAGCCAAAAAACTCATCCAAAACAGCAACATTGGCAACCTCGAAGTGGTCTTCCCAGAGTTTGTTCCCTGTAGAGACTGCCTTCGGCGAAGTAGCCAAAGAACCTATTTCGTTCTTCGCATAATAGCCAGCATCTTTACCCATTGCAAGATCAATATATTGCTGAGCGATAGTTTTGCGGTCGAATAATTTGAGGACTTCATAGTTGTTCTGCACAATCTGCTCATATTTCTCTTGACTGATGTTTAGGTATTTGTTGATATAATCGCCGAACTGTTTCGGTGTTGCATCGGCAGGAATCATCAAATAGTTTTCATCAACTTTAAACAATGTTCCATTACCATGCTCATAATCTGATACTCCCAAATTTCGAGCAATTGGTACAACACCAACACGCATAGCATCAACAATAACACGATTAAAGTGTTCACCATATGTAGTTGTCCATGATGTATCAATCAAAAACTTTGAGTTGTTCAAAATAGAGTCACGTTTTCCCTCAGTGATAAAACCAACGTATGCCATATTTCCTGTAGCCATCGCATTGTCCCAGATCTTTTTTCCCACCATATCATCGGTAGCGTTAGAATCTTTCTCTTTGGTACAATGATATTCAGGTTTACATTTATCAGGCGATGTCATATACGCACGTTCCATACCATCACCAGCAACAATCACTTTACCATTAATATATGGGATAGCATAGACAAGATCGTCAACACGTTTCCAACGCTTGAATGTCTGTAGAGAAAGTATAACATCTTTGCGATTTTCCCAAAGACCTGGAGTTGGAATCTCTGAAAGATCTTGTGGGTTGAGAAGCATATTTCTTGGAACTGGCATAAAGTCAGCTGATTTATATGCAGCAGGATGGACACATGCGATGCCAGAAAACTTATGACTAAACTTATGAATCCAGCTGTATAGTTTCTTTAGGTTACCATCATGAACAATGACAACTTGTTTTGCGTTGACATCTTCAATCATTGGAATCCAGTCAGTATACTTCTCTGTTTCAGCATTTTTAAAACCAAAAACAGATTGCCAAATAACGATGTCATGTTTGTTCGCATCTTCTACAAACTTTTTAATACTATCATTATTTTTTAAAGAATAGTATGGAGCGATCCACCCCTTACCTTGATGCACTGGATAGCCTGTACCTGCTCCCATAACATATCCCTCGGGACACGTGGAAACATCGACAGGTTTTGGTGCAGTATGAGTTGGTTTAATGTATGCAAAAGTAACCTCATGACCTAAGTCTTTAAGACCAGCAATCAGTTGTTCATTGTGATTAATAATACCACCGAAATTATTAAACACATGCATTGGAATAAAAATTTTCACAGGTCCATCTCCATTAAATTTTG
>Ga0315905_10000802_pt1 | contig 34321 bp, 47 predicted proteins | sample LakEriMetagenome_5_FD_203522 | JGI IMG/M metagenome (GOLD analysis project Ga0315905, IMG submission 203522) | Freshwater fungal communities from buoy surface, Lake Erie, Ohio, United States - Buoy 4 MA121 | ecosystem: Environmental > Aquatic > Freshwater > Lake | place: USA: Lake Erie, Ohio... | reverse complement strand
ATGAGTATTACGAGGCGGAGGAAAAGGATGCGGAGGTATACAAAGCAAAATACGAGGCGGAAATCGACAAGCTCACAGATAGGATAATGATTAAAAAGGTTTATCCATATTACGCTCGAGTCGTTTCTTTTTTCGCTGAGGGTATTACTGAGCAGCAAATTTTAGGAGGTAAAAAGCACGGGGACGGTATGAACCTCGGACACTTGCAGTTTCTTTATTCGAGGGTGGTCGAAATACTTAACAATATTCAAGAGCCTGAATACTCGAATGTAATTTTGGTAGACAATGAACTTTGGTATTTACCCCTGCGCTATATGGAAAAGGCAAAGTTAATCGAATATGCCGAGGCATCCCAGTTCGAGGCTAATATGAAAGATTTGGAGAACGGCAATTGGCTTGCTCTTGCTAAAATTATGTGCGTATTGGTCCGCAAAGAAGGGGAAATATACTCAGATGCTTTAATGAAGCGTGAAGAGATGTTTATGAACTGGAGTTTAGAAAATTGTTTGAGGGTATCTTTTTTTTTTCTGAAGCGAAGCGAAATATCTATTCTAAGTTTGCGAGCCTATACTCAAGCTCAGGATTTAGGGAAATTAAAGCGGGAGTCGAACGACTAAACGAGCAGTTCGGTTGGTACTTGACGCTCAAAACAATTGCGGAAAGTGGTATCTTTAACCGACCAGATATGACCCCCTTACAATCGGCAGAGCAGGCGGATTTATACGAAGCTTTTACATACCTCGCAGCCTGCAAAGCGGAGTCGGATTACCAAAGAAAGCTTAACGAAACAAAATGAGAACCTTTAAAAATCGTAACAAAATGAGGCTGAGACCTGACATATTATTGACGTCGATTATTATTTTAGTTAGTATCTTTGGCACGGCTGCGCTAATTATAGCGGTATTGGTTGGAACGGATGTAGTAAGGGCAATATCATCAGCTCTTTTGTTTTTACTCGGCTTTGTGGTCGCTAAAATGCATAATAACCTATGAATATAGTACAAATATCGAACCTTTTTAATCAAGTTTGCATCGGCATAAACCAACAAACAGCTGGGCGAATAGGTTTTTATCACTATGGTTGGTATTCGGATATTAACGCAAATATTACAAACAATTGGACGGGTAACAATGCTCTCGGCAGGGTTTATCCTGCGGTTCAATTGATGTACCCAACGGCAAACATCGAGATAAAAGAAAAGTCGGTCAAGGGTACTTTACAATGTCGTATGGTAGTCAGTAAGCAGCAATATTATGACAACCAAAATCAATATGTTAATCAATCCATTGTCGAAGCTCAGGCGGATTTAGAAGCCCTTGCAATAAACATACTTTCGGAATATAACAGAGTCGCCCGTCTTCCTGCCAACCATATGCAAACGGGAGTACAAAACCCTATTCGGATTGACTACTTGAGTGACGCACATAATGAAAATTTAGTTTTGCTCGATATACAATTTACAATTTGGTATGTCTGGGAATGTCCTATCGATACGGTTGACATTGCAGCCCTTCCGAGCCCTTTTAATTCTTTACCCCCAGTGGTCACTGACTTAGAAAAGGAGCTACCGAGCGCACCAGTTAACACATCGCCTCCGATAATAGCTGGAAAGAATTTGGTAGGCTCCTTATTAAAAGTTATTGACAATGGAACGTGGACGGGAACATTACCGATAATATTTACCTATCAATGGAAAAGAAACGGAGTGGATATTGTTGGCGAAACAAATACCCAGTATTTAACCGTATTATCTGACTTAGGTCAAATAATAACTTGCGAGGTAACAGCAACTAATATAGTAGGGTCAGCAAGTCAAACAAGCAATTCTATTTTAATACAATGAGCAAAGAACAACAAATATATCAAAAGCTCGGGGAGGATATCGGAAAGGTAGTGACTGAGGCAGTTAAAAAGGCTTTTATCCTGCAGGGGCGAAAGCTTACGGGCGCTTTGGTTAATAGTATCGACTATAATGTCAAAGCGACGGTCAATAGTGCTTATATTGAGTTCACGCTTTTGGACTACGGAATGATTTTAAATTATGGAGTTACACCTGAGCGAATTCCTTTTAGCCCAAACTCAGGAGCGAAAAGTTCAAAGTATATCGACGGGCTTAAAGCTTATGCAAAATTGCGTTTTAGTGTTAATGATAAGGAAGCGGAGAGGATTGCTTTTGCCATTGCTTATAAACAAAAAAAGAAGGGGATGCCTTTAGACGGTAAAATCGGGGCGGTTGACAATGCAATCAAAGATAGTTCCGATGAGGTGCAAGCTCTGATAAGCGACGCTCTCGAAAATCTTATAAGTTTACTTTTTGTCGGTGCTTTTGCGGATGTAAAAAAGAAAGGCAGCGATTCACTACAAATAAAATATTCTAACATATGAACTCAACGGATGCAGCATTATTGGCGAAAAGCCTCAATGATACTTTAAAAGATGCAGGGGCGGACATTTACGCCACTTACAAAGTCTTTGCCTTTTGGAGTGTTGACTTTTACAAATTATATAACGTTGTAATGATACCAACGGCATTATCCGCAGACTATGAAAGTGCAACGGATAGCCAAAAATTAGCTTTTGCCCGTGTTTCTTTATGGTCTCAACTGGGAGAACCGACAAGCTATGAATCTTTTGTTAATGAGTTTAATAACAATACAACAAAGGACAGCGAATTAAACGACTACTTAAATAAATAACTATGCCTTTAGTAACTGCTCCGCCTTTTGCTTTAAATAGTCAATACAGACCGAATAAGTTTTTGGTAAGTATGACAAGTGCAAACGCTTTAGTTTTGGCTCAGGCGTCGATTGTGGTCGATTCCGTGGGGGTGACGTCTATGTCAAAAAGCCCTTTGTATTTTATCGGCACGACTTATTATTTTGAGTTTGACGTGGCAAAGGTTTTGCAGACCTACTCAGCTCCAAAAAGCACGGCAAAAACAACGGTCTTTCCTGACACTTTAGGAGTGCCCTTAAACGTCTCAAATACGGATTGCCACACTCAAGTCGGGCTTATCATATCATATTTGTACAATGACCCCGTGACGGGCTTATTAACCCAATTTATAACAACGGACATAATTAGCACGGGTTACCCTGCTACGAACGGAACGAGGCAAACTCGAAACTTCGCAGCTATGGGAATGGATGCTTATAGTATGGTGACGGGCTCGGCTGCTACTCCTTTTTTAACTAACTTTCCAAATGTAATTGGGAACCCGTACCCGATTTGCTCCAATGAAAATCATTATATTAGCTTTATCCCTAACCTTTGCAATGCTGTTAGAATTGAAACGGTCGACTCTGGGGGAGTGCTTATTGATAGCGGGCTTTTTTCTATTACTCCAAACGCAAATTTAATCCCGACAACTATCGGGGTTGGAATGATAAACCTTGCGACTCAGGTATATTTTGACGGCTCAGTTAATATGTCAGACCCTAATTTAGCAGAGTATCGAGTGTATGTCGGCAATGCTTATTTAATCGGGGGCAATTGGCTTTTTGTTCAGGCATCTGAAAGTAGAGTATTTAAAAAAATTGAGTGTTGCGCTGAGCGTTCAACTCGATTGCATTGGCTTAATAGGTTAGGAGGGGCGGATGCATACACCTTTAGCAGCAAAAAGACTATCAAGCAAAAGAATAAATCCGAATTGGCTCAAGTTCCCCAGACGTGGACCTATAACACACCACCAACGACAATTTACGATAGGGGGCTCTTTAAAATTGCTCAAGATGTATCGGTAGAGTATGAGGTCGAAAGTAAATTTTATACGGAAGCTGAAGGTCTTTGGATTGCTGAGCTTTTAAGTTCTCCTGAGGTATACCTTGAAACTTCGGACGGGTTGGTTGCGGTTGTTATTACGGATAGCAGCATAACGACCTCAGAAAATAACGAACTTTTGAACGTTACAATTAACTTTGTCGAATCAAATAATATAAGCGTACAACAGAATTAAGATGGCAGATATACGGGTAATTATCGACGGAAAACTGGCAGACCTTCCCCCGCAGGGGCTCAACCTACCTTTGACCTATTCGCTTAGGAGTCGGGACGGGTTGAATATTAACACGGGCAGTCGGTCGGAGTACTCTTTCGAGTTACCCTCTACGAAACAAAATGACGATATTTTTAATAGGTTCTGGGACGTTGGAGGCATAACAATAAATGAGCAGGTTTTTTTAGATGCGAGTATCGAGGTTGACGGGCAACCCTTTTTTATAGGTAAATGTCAACTTCAGTCGGTTACACTTAGACCAGACCTTTATAGTTGGCAGGGCAAAACTTACAAGGTTGCTTTTTACGGCAATAACTCAGACTGGGCGATAAGGCTCAAAACGACCTACCTTTACCAACTCGATTTCGGCTCACACCTTTACGAGCGGGATGCTATTGTTTTGGCGTGGGATTATACCTATGCAACGGACTTTTATAAGTATGTTTTGATTAAGTGGAGGGACTGGGACGTATTTGGGCAGGCGGATGCTTTGGAGTCAACTCCCGCTCTTTTTGTCAGGCATATTTTGGAAAAGATATTCGCTTCGATAGGGTACACAATAGCTTCCAATTTTATTACGACGGATTGGTTTAGTAAATTGATTTTATCAATTCCGTTAAGCAATACAATAAATGACCCAGAGTTTGGTATTGAGTATTTGAATATAAGTGCTAATTATTTATGGAATCCTCCTATAAATGTTATTGAATACCCTTTTGTTTTTCCTTTTCAGACGGTTGCTCCTACAATTGGACCGAACCCTTACGACCCTTTGACTGGTATTTATACAGCTCCTTATACTGGCTTTTATTTAATTTCTTTAAAGGCAATATTTACAAATGTAGCGGGTTCGGTCGACCCAAGTTTTTTTTATGGTTTAAATGGCGAATGGACTACTTTCCCACCTACTTGGACATATATTGAACAACCAGTAATAAATGTAGATTCAATATTAAATTATTCCTTTGTACTAAATTTAACTCAGGGTGATACTCTTGCAATGGGTTTATCTTTCGGGTTAGGTTCAGCACCTTTTGAATTAGATTTTTATTATGACATAATAGGGGAGGCAGAAATAGCCGACAATATAAATTTAGATTTTAAATACTTAATCAATAAACGTTGGTCCGCTTTAGATTTTATCAAAGGACTTGCTCACGCTTTCAATTTAGTTTTTGAAACAGACGAGGGGGCGAGGTCGGTACGTATCGACCCTGCAGACCGCTATTTATTAGAGGACAGAGCTTTCCCACTTCCAAACGTTCGGGAGTTCAAAACGGGCTTTTATTATCGCAACGACAACCTCACAAATAAGGTAGATTTACTCAAAGGCGGTGAGCTTGTTTCTGAGACTAAGATGGACAGCTCAATCACTTTAATTTGGAAGGAGGACAACAACGACGCAACTATCGAGGCAATGAATCAGGGGCAAAACGTCGGGCTCCTGCAGGCTCGATACAACTTCCAACCGAATAGGTTTAGTACCAACCCGAACGTCCTCGAAAATCCTTTTTTTGCTCCGACCATTACAATAGTAGATAGTGAGATAAAAGCAACTGGAAGCGATAAAGACGTAATTATTCCGATAATTTGGTCGACAAATTACCTTGAAACGTCGACGAGTACCCAAAAGAATATTGACGTATTGCCAAGACTTATGATTAGCGAGCAACTTATAGCGGGGTATAATGGTTTGGCAAATGTCAAAACCTCGGGCGGGGTCGCTCCAAACCAACCCCCTGCGACATATATGGTCGATTATAATGACACGGCAGGATTCCAGACTTCGCTCAGCTTTTCGGACGACGTGGTTAACGGGTTTAATATTTCTGGGTTAATGAAACGATTTTATTTACCTGAGTTGGTACGTTGGCAGAATGGCAAACAGCTCGAAATTTATATGTACTGGGACATAGTTATGATACAAAATTTAACGTTTAGACATAGGGTAATAATAAACTCAGATACTTATATCCTGCAGGAGGTGAACGCTTTTAATGTATCGAAAAGCGGGTCAACAAAGACTTATTTAATACAAGATTTTAAAGAGGTGGACGCTGAGGACAGAATTCAAAATACACAAATACAATCAAAAGTAAACGTATAATATGGCACAAACGGTAGTCGGTTTTACAATCGAAATAGACGGCATAAATTCAATAAATTCTTTGAACGCTGCAATTTCAGACACTACAAAACAAATGAACGCTCTCGATTTGACAACCGAAGAGGGTAAAAAGGAATTTAAGGAACTGAGCGAAACGGTTGGAAAATTAACGGCTCAGCAAAAGGCTCTTAAAAAGGCTCAGGACGACGTCAATAAATCATTCTTAGAGGAAAGTTCGCTCGGGGCGTATGACAAAGCGAGTGCTAAATTAAATAGGCTTAGGAAGGAATTTAAGAACGCTGCTCTTGATGGTTCGAAAAGTGCGGAGGAACTCGACAAGCTAAAAAAAGAAATTCAGCAACTCGACCAAACGTTAAAAAAGGCGGACGCTCAGGTCGGGCAGTTTCAAAGAAATGTCGGTAATTATCCCAAAACATTTGCAAGAGTTACCCGAGTAATTTATGCATCAATCCCTGGTTTTGAGGCTTTTGCGGGGCAATTAAGAAATAGTGAGGGCAATCTTAATACTTTCGGTAAAGCTCTGACAATTGGCTTTGTGGCATTTCAGGCTGCCAACCTTATAAATAAAGCCATTACGAACCTTGAGGAGTTTAACAAAAAGGTAAATGAGACCCGTATGACCGTTATGGAATTTTCGGGACTATATGGGGAGAGTTTGGATAATGTCGCTGCCCAGACTTCTGCATTGGCTAACACTTTCGGTACGGATGCAAAGACAATCTCAGCTGCTGCGAAATCATTGGCGCAAAGTATGGGTATAAGCTTTGAGGAGGCAGTAGGTAAACTGGAGGGAGCTTTAGTTGAGGGGCGTGGTAATGCGAACGACTACTTAGAAAAAATAAAGGAGATGCCTGCAGCTTTTGTCGAGGCAGGGGCGGAGGTATCGGAACTTGCAAAAGATAATCGGAGGCTATTAGATTCTAATAGGGAACTTGCAAGCTCACAAATCGAGACGGCTAAAAAGTCTAAGGATTTGATTTTAACATTTAAGGAGTTTAAAAACGCTGCAGGCGGGGCAATTATCAACGTTTTATTAGCTTTGTTTAATGCTCTGAGCCCTATCGGGAAGGCATTTTTTGAACTTGGGAAATCTGTTTATGACTTTATCAGTACCTTAATTGGTTTGTTTGTTCCTGCGGGGCAAAGTGTTGACCTATTCCAGCTAATTGGAACTACTATTCAATTTATATTATCGCCAATAACATTTTTAATAAATCTAATGGCGGGGATTTATAAGGCTATGACGTCAATCGCTCCAGTTTTGGCTGCGGTTTCTGTGGCTCTCGGAGTGTTTACTTTGGCTATGAATGCGGGACGTATTGCTGCGGCTTTATCGAGTGCTGCTCTCGTAATTTACAACGGGGCTGTAATCGCTTACACGGCAATAATAAATACAGCAAAAGCGGCTCAATTGGCATTTAACGCAGCCGTTCGGGCGAATCCTTTAGGGCTTGCACTAACTGGGTTAGTTGCAGCGGGAACGGCTGTCGCAGCTTATACGGCAGTAACAGACGAAAACACCGACGCTGTTAATGAAAATACCGACGCTCAAAAAAAGGCTGAGGAAGAGATGAAAAGTAAAATGCAGGCGGACGAGAAAGCTGCAGCGGAAAAGATGAAACAACAACAAAAGGAATTTGATGAGCAGTCGAAGAGGGATGAGGAAAAGAGAAAAGCTCAACAGCAAGCAGAGGATGATGCTCGTAAATATACGGAGGCAGTTAAAAAATTAACCGACGAGCGAAATAAGTTTTTAGAGAATGAGGTCCAAGTGCGCAAAAATACTCTGGCTCTTATTGCCGAATTACAAGCGAGGTATATTGAAGAAAACATCAAAAACATTAAGGACGACAGAGAAAGACAATTAAAAGAAATTCAGCTTAACGGGGAAAAGCAACTCAAGACCTTAGACGAACAATTCGCAAAGTTTCAAGATGAAAACAAAAAAAGATTAGCTGAGGGGCAGAAACAACTTCAAGAGGCTATAAAATTGGCTCTTAATCCTAAAGAAATACAAAAAATCAGGGACGATAACGCAAAAGCTATTAAAGAGGCAGCGGAAGAGGAGAAATCGGTCGCTGCGGAGGTTGGTAAAATCAAAAAAGAGATTGTCCAACAAACTGAGACGGATATTTCAAATGCAAAAGCAGGGTTCAGAAAGGACGACCTCGAAAAGGAACTTGAAACGGCTGAGCAATTGCGAGATTTTAGGGACAGAATTCTGGAGGAGGAACTCGATTACATCGATATGGTTGGCGAAATGCGAGACCTTAAAAATAAGGAAACCCTTAACAAGCTATTGAAAAACGAAAAGGACGCAAAGAAAAGAGAGGAGCTTATAAGACTGGCAGCTGAGCAGGAGACAGCGGACAAAATCGCCAATATTCGCAACAAAATACAAGCTCTTGACGATGCCGAGGCTCAGATGTTAGACGAAAACGGAAAGCTAAAGGTTGGAATAAAGCAAGAGGAATACGATGCGGTTTTATTAGCCCGTCAAAGGCTTAAAACAGAGCTTTCAGACATAGAGAACCAAGAAACAAAGAACGTTAAAAAGAATGCCGACGAGCAACTTGCAGCCCGTAAAAAGAGCTTTGAGGACGCTTTAAATGTTATCAAAGATTTTACCGACGTATTTTTTGACGCTTTAAATGTAGCAAACGAAAGGCAGGAAGCAAGATACGATGAAGCATTGGAACGTAGCCAACAAAGACAAGACCGCCTTCAGGAAGAAATCGACAATAGCACTGGATTAAGACGTAGGTTTTTTGAGGAACAACTCGAGACGGAGATTGCTAACGCCCAGAAATTAGAGCAGGCAAAAGAGGAACTTGCAAAGAAAGCAGCAAAACAGCAAAAAGCTCAGGCGATTTTACAATCAATTATTAATACGGCTTTAGCAGTTTCGGCAGCTTATTTTACACCTCCCGCTCCGAATATTCCTGCAGCCGTGATAGCTGGGATTCTGGGAGCTGCCCAGACGGGTATAATCGCAGCTCAGCCACTTGCTCGAGGTGGGGTCGTTGGTATGGGTGACGAGGTTGTCCAATTTGCCAATGGTGGCAAAGTTACGAGCGGAGGCAATATAAAGCCTTTGTCGAACGGGGATAATGTACTGGCGACACTAAAGACGGGAGAGGTTGTACTTAATCAGTCTCAGCAAAAAAGAATCGGCTATCGGGCTTTAAAGGCTGCGAAAATTCCTAACTTTGCGACGGGTGGTTTAGTTGGTGCTCCGTCTGGCTTCCTTACTGACCAATTGAATTCAATATCGGAGGAAGCGAACCGACTTAACGTGATGCAAAATTTGATTATTGAAACCCAGAACCGTATCGATAGGCTGCAGGTTGTTTACACGGCAAGCACGGAAGACCAAGTCGACAAAGCACGAAACGAGCGGAAAGAAATAAGAGTCACGGCACAAATTTAAGCTATGTATATTAGAGAAATTCCCGAAGATAGCAGAGAGGAGGTTATCGAAATAATGACCCGAAATAAAAGTAATATGCTGTTTAATGATGCCGACCTCCGCAGACTTTTTTACCTTTACTATCGGTACATCAAAACTCTGGGCAGGGGTGAGACGGTAGAAAAGCGGGTCCAAAAAGATTATTCCTGCAGGGCGTGTAAAGGCAAAGTAATAATGTATTTTAGAAACAATTTTCTATGATTGAGAATTATAGCCGTGACCGAGAAAAGAATAGCCGACGTTTATTTTGTAAGCTATTGACTGATGAACTAAGCGAAAAGCTCGGGGAGATACCTCAACTTGAAAAGATTATAGCTTTCTTTATCCGTCACAATATTGTCAGGCAGTCAATAATAAATCGGTATGTCGTAATTAAGCTCTATCCAGTATTTATAGTTGAGTATGAGAAAAAAGATAGGGCGGTTAATGAGTTGACAAAGGTTTTACCTCTTGAACAGACGGCTATTTATAACATTCTGAGCAATCATTACACGTACTTTTTCCCGAATAAGTTCGACATTTGAAAATATTTTTATTTTTTGAAAAAATAATTGACCAAAGACTCTTTTTTTAAATTCCTTTATTATACCTTTGTAATAAGAAATACGGAAACGGAATTATTTAAACTTCAAAAAACTAACTATTATGAATGAGAAAATTAAAATTCAAAACATTATTATTGAGATTTGGAAAAAAGCACAATCTAACAATAAAACAGCTTGGTTATCTGAAAAGCAATATAATTGGGCTTATTCAGTATTACATCCAAATCAACCCGAAAATTTATCAATTTTTGTGGCTGTCCAATTGAACAATGGCGAACTACTACTCACCAATCAACCTTCAGCAATAATATCTTTAGAAGATGAAATATACATAACTGGATATCTATGTATAAATAGCACAAAAAGCAATCATAAATTAGTATCGATAAGTAATAAAACAGCTTATGAAATCGACGAACTAAAAAAACATATTAAGGAATTAAAACAAAAAAAATCATTTCAAAAATAACCTTATCAAAGGTTTTCGGTTAACCTACAAAACCGAACTTTTTTTTCACACTCTAAATTTTAAATTATGAGCAACGCAGGATATATTGATATTTTTATTGAGCTTCCAATATTGGGAGAGGTTGAATTTTTCGCCTACAATTATGATTTTTCCCTCCAAAATGACGGCATCGGGGCTTATGAATGTCACGGCTTTCGAGGGTATGACAAGGGCGAAGATTATATTTGGTTAGAGGATATACATTGGAATCGAGACCAATATTCGGAGGAACAGAATGTATTGATTTGGGACTGGGTTAACGAGCAGTCAGGCGGGGAAAATTGCCCTTATCAAAAACTTTGTGACCTCGCAGGACATTTATATAACGAATATTAAAACATAAAACAATGAGACACTTTCAGCAACTACTCAAGAACAAAGGATTTTACTCGGGCTCGATTGACGGCTTAATTGGACCGCTCAGCCTTGCAGGGGCGAAGCAGTACATCGACTCGGAAATGGACAAACGAGGATGGGTTAAGCCCGTGACAGACTTTGTGTGGGTCCGTATGGCTCAGGCATTTGATAATAAGTTTAATGACGTTGTGGTAAGGTTTAGTAATCGGGTAGCTGATATGATTTTACCCTGCACCACCTTAGCGGGCGACTATTGGATATTTAACCCAGTCACGGTTGGAGGCATCACGGGGACAGCGGTCGCCTGCGAGCAGCAAGTTATCAGCTCTCATCGGTTCACCACTTCAGCCAATTGGAAATCGCTTTGGCTCGGTGCTCCTTACTTTTATCAGGAGGGTGCGATTGAGGTATTCAGGGACGGGAATAAAGACCGCAAAGTTGATAAGGTGGTAAAGACTCGGGGGTATTATGGAATTAACTTTCATAGGGGCGGACTCGGGTCAATTGTTGACCAATGGAGTGCGGGGTGTATGGTTGTTCCTGACTCAAGATGGTTCGAGGCTATAAAGATTTTTAAAGCTAATCAATTAATTAACTTCACACTAATAGAAATCTAAAAAACTATGTATGTATTTTGCAGCTGGTACGACCGCAACGACATAAACCGCAATGACGACATTATCGTCAGGGTTTTAGAATATACCCACCACAAAAGCTCAGTTCCTCGAGCAAGGGTACACTACAAAGGTAAGGAGGGCGAATTTACGTTCTATATGCCCCGAGCAAAGATTGTTCAGCCCGTTCACGCTTATAGTTCAATTGACTTTTACATCAAGGCGGATGGAAGGGAGTACAATATAAAAGGTCGGTCAATGTTTTATAGGCATCCTAAAAATGAGATTTTTATAAGCCCTGCGACGTTTTACGATATTTTGAGCTTATCTTGTAATGGGCAGAATGAGACCCCGAAAGAATTGTCAAAGTTGCTCGGAATGTCAACAAAAAAGCTAAATAGCATTTTACATAAAGAGTTTATGAATTATGCCGATGAGCTGCCTTTTTAGTTAGTTTAAAATAGTTTGTTTCAATTAGCACTCCTTCGGGGGTGCTTTTTTTGTTTAATCGTTTTTTTTTGAGGAGGGACAAAAATATCTTTGCTTTAAATACAATGAAAATGGCTTTAGAGTTTAATATATTCGGGACAATAGGAGGAAAAGACGGTCAAAATAAAGACACGCTCCAGACGGCTTTAACCAATGCAGGCGGGCAGGAAATTATCCTTAATGTTAGTAGCTCAGGCGGGGATGTTTTCGAGGGGTTGGCAATGCAGGCACTAATCAAAAATTATAGCGGTTCGACTATTAGCAGGGGAATAGGTATTGTAGCATCGGCTGCGACAATTGTTTTACTCGCTGCGAAAAAAGTACAGATGAGTAAGAACTCGTTTTTTATGCTCCATAATTCTTGGGGATATGTAACTGGGAACGCTAACGAAATGCAAAATACAATCGAGCTACTCAAAAAGGTTGACGAGGATATGTTAAGTATTTACGTTGCTAAGGTCAAAAAGAATAATAAGCTAATGAACGGGAGCGAGGAGGATACATACGCAGAAATTAAAAGAATGATGGACGCTGAAACGTGGCTAACATCTGACGAGGCAATGAACTTTGGCTTAATCGATATGATAACAGAGGAAAGCGAAAGCGAAAATAAAATATACCAAGAAACGTTCGCTCAAGTAAGGGCGGAGGCTAATTTTAAAAACATTCCAAAACAAATTTTATTAAATATGACAGCAGAAAAAAAGAGCTTTCTAAAGCTTTTGGCTTCTTGGCTCGGGCTCAATGCTGAGATAACCGAAGAGGTTAAGCAGGAAACAACCGAACCAATAAAGACAGCTCAGGAAGGAAGCGAAAAGGTCGAAGAGCCTGCAAAGGAAAGCGAGCCTATCGAGGCGGTTGCTGAGACTCCAGAGGTTAGCGCAAAGGCTTCCGAACTTTCAGACTTAGAAAATAGACTATCTGAAAAAAGAAAGCAACTCGAAGCAATGGAGGCGGAAATACAAGCTAAAATTAGCTACAAAACAGAAACGACCGAGAGCGTTAAACCCGTTAGCGGTTTCACATCTGAGCAAATTACTGAGGCATCAAGGTTTATCAATTCTTTAATAAATAAAAATTAAAAACAATGTCATTCAATAAAGAAAACTTTTTTCAGGAGGGCAACAGCGAGGAGTTTTTCGTTGGTCGTTTTAACCCACTTGCGAATCCTGCCAATGCCGAAATTTTGAGAATCGAGCAGTGCGGAAATTGCGCTCTTGAGCTTGTCGCTGAGCTTTACAATGGGATGGGAGTTGTCGGTCTTGACCTCGCTTCCCCTACAAGCGGATATGATTTTAAATACATTAAATTGAGTGTAACAGACGGAAGAGGAAACTTTGTTACTGCAGTCGGTACTGGCATTAACCCAGACGTTGAGGTTTCAAATACGGGTTTACTTGGTGACGAGTGGACGGTGACCGTTGTTATGGAAACTGGCGAAGGCGATTTGATTAGCTGCAATTGTAAGACTTCTTACTCGTTTAGCTTTGACGCTTCGACGGGAGCTTTAACCCTTGACACGGTTACGGCAAAAGCCCCAGTTTTGGCTCTTTATGAGGTTGATGGTACGGTTACGATTACGACTCTTGCTCTTGGCTCTTTCCCTAATGGGGCGGATATTCCTTTCCAAGTTGAATTGCATAACACTGGCACAACGGTTTTGACGGTTGCAAGTGCTACTCCAGTCGCTGACGTACTTAGTGCGAGTCTTCCACAATTTGCGGGCGTTATTTACCCAGGCGGAAAATACACTTTGTCTGCGGTTGCTGACGGCAATCTCGGAGCGGGTGCTCAGAATGGAGATATTAACTTTGTAAGCAACGGAGGAAATATTACTTTAGTAGTAACTTGGACTCTAACGGTATAATTCATTAACTTAAATCTAAATAAATAATAATATGGCAACTTTTGAAGCAGGTCAATTTCGTATTGGTCTCGTTGGAACTCAGGCTCAGGAAATGCTCTTTAAACCAGTATTTTTTGACGCTGAAATAGATTCACTTTTCGAGACAATGGTGCTCGTAAATAATAAGCAGCAAATCGGCTACGTTGGTGTAATGGAAGATATTATGCAACTTGCTAACGGCTGCGGTTGGACTCCAAGAGGTGCACTCGGATTGTTCGAGCGTTGTATTGAGGTCGATGAAATCAAAGTAAATTTGGAGCTTTGCTATGATGAGTTTGTAGGCACGGTTTATAAGCAAAAACTTAAAGCGGGTACAAATCAAACAAATTTGGAAGGCACGGTATTTATGCAAATACTTATGACCCGTATGGTGCAGGCTCTTAAAAAGCAAATGTTGAAAATTGCTTTTTTTGGTAACAAAGCAAGCGTGGACGATGCGGTAAACTTGACGGACGGAATGTGGTCGGTTTATATCCCTCAGCTGGTTGCTAATAACTTAGTGCCTTACATCAACTCAAACTCAGGTACTCCACTCTCTGCGGGTGATGGCATCGACCTTTTGACAGCGGTATGGGAAAATAGCTCTAATGTTTTGGCTGCCGTTCCTGAGGCTCAAAAAGTGCTTTTGGTTTCTGCTAATGTTTACAGACAATACCTTCAGGACCTACAAAATAATGGTGTAAGCTCAGCAGCTCACTTAACTTTGCTAACTGACGGAACTCAGCGTTTGAGCTTTAATGGTATTGAAGTTATGCCAATGTACGACTGGCAGCAATACGCTAATAGTTACCTCGGTATACAAGATGCAAACTTTGTACTTTATACAGAGCGCACAAATATGGTCTTAGCAACGGATATTGTTAACCCCGTGAATCAAGCGATGGCTTGGCACGATGAGGAAGAGGAGAAATTGAAAGTTAAATCAAAGTTTTTCTTAGGTTTCAACTACAAACATTCTGACCTCATTACAGTTGCATACTAATTTAATAACCTAAAAAAACAAAAAATATGTCTTGCTTAACATCAGGTTTAACAATAAATTGCGCTAACTCTTGCGCAGGGGGTGTCGCTAAATTCTGGGTCGCATCAAAGGAGGATATCGCATCTTTGAACATCACAGCAGGCGAGGTGGACACTATTACGATGGTTGGTGCTGCAAAATTCTATGAGTTTGAACCCTATCAGGAGACCGCCAACTTTACCGAAACTGGCGAACGTGCTAATTGTAATACGGTTATCACTCAGACTTTAGTTGCTATCTTTCCTTGCCACGCTTTGACGACGAGAGAGGCAATTCAAGAGCTGCAAGATTGTTGCTGCGGGTTCGTGGTTATCCACGAGGAAAACAACGGCTCACGTTGGTTGTGGGGTGCTCCAAAAGAATTAACGACCTTGGGAATTTCTTATGCTGCTCAGCTTACTAACTTTGAGACGGTTACGGGTACGGCTATTAACGACCAAAACCAAAGCACAATTACTTTAACTTCAAGAGGCACCGTTCAGGCTCTACCTTTGGAGGCTTCAGTAGTTATCCCAGTATAGTTTTAATAATATCGAAGGGAGGGGGAGGGCTTATTGTTTCTCTCCCTTTTTTTGTTAAAATTTCATTTTATGTATAAAGTAACTGATAAATTCAAGGGCTGTTTAGTAACTTGCAGTAAATTTATGGTCAACCTTGATGAGGCGACTCAGGACCAACTCGAACATCTTTTCCATTCAGGACACAAAGGAGTTGAGTTCGTAGGTAAAAAGCCCAAAAACAAGGTTGTAGACAATTTAAGCAAAGAAACAGAACTTAATACTAATGAATAGGAGAAATTCGCCTAAAACGGAAAATAAGGACGAAAAAAAGGTTTATGCTTTTGGTGGCTTAAATCTCGGGTTAAGCCCTTTTAAGGTTGACGATATATTCAGGGAGCCTACCAAAGAAATTTTGGACCGCACGGTCTGGGAATATATCCCCTTTTCTACGTACGACCTTTGCCGTTTAGACCGAATACAAGCTATTACAAACAATAGCCCTACGACTGCAGGAATTATCCAACAAAAGGTCAATTATTTTTTAGGCGACGGCTTTTATTGTGTACCTTATAGCTCTATGTCTGTTTTAAGCTCGGCAAAAGCTGCCAAAACTGAACTCGAGGCTATTACTGAGGACCAAAAAGAAAGCTTAGACATTTGGCTGACGTCGGTAACGCCTGAGGGCGAAAATATCGAGGAGGTTGCGAGTAAAATTGCAAAGGACTTTGCCTGCTTTGGCAATGCTTTTGTCGAGATACAACGTATTAAGGTAGGTCAGACAAGAAAATATTATTTAAGACCTTTGCCGATAAATTGGTGCAGACCTCGAAAGGCTAAAAAAGACGAAATTTACCCTACTCATATAGGGGTATCGAGTGAGTTTGAAGAAGCGTGGGACATAACTCCCGCCAATGCCACAGACCTTCCAATATTTCCCGCCTTTGAAAAGTTCGGGAACGTAGAAAAAAGTATAATACATCTGAAAAATTATGAGCCAACTTTGGTTTATTGGGGGATTCCCGATTGGGTGAGTGCTAAAATCTGGGCGGAGCTTGAATATAGGATTCCGAAATATAACCAATCAAAGTTTGAGAACGGCTTTACTCCTTCGGCTATTATTAGTCTTTTTGGCTCAGCTAATCAAGAGGAGGCTCAGCAAGTGGTCCGAGCAATGAAAGATTGCTTTACGGGTACTGGGAACAACTCAAAAATGTTTATTCAGGCATTAAGAGACCCGACCTATAAAAGTGACGTGCAAGTTTTAAACTCTTCCTCTGAGGGCGAATTTATGACGCTTCAAAACTTAGCACAGACAAATATAATCGCTGCTCATCGTTGGTCGGTATCGCTCACGGGGTTGAGAACTGCGGGAAGTTTAGGAACTAATCAGCAAATCCGCTCAGAGTTCGACATTGTTTATCATACGGTAATTAGACCGATGCAAAGGTTATTTTTAACAAAGTTCCTTAATCCTATTATCCAAGATGCGGGTAAATATTTGGGCGAAAATTGGTTGAATATTGCTTTGGATATATCTAAGCCGATGCCCGTCAGCTTTGCGGGAGATATACCAGTCGAAAAGATTTTAACGGCTAATGAGATGAGGCAGGAGCTCGGATTTGAGCCACTTCAAGAATCAGAAACTCAAGACATAGAAGACGATGCAAACACTAATTAAACCCGCTGAAGTCGTCAATACGGGCGTATACAGACCAGTTCCCGTAACGGCTCGATTTGACCTTAATCAAATTAGCCCTCACGTTAAGGATAGCGAGGAGCGTTTTATATTACCCGTGCTCGGCTCCAATCTTTACGAGGATATGATTTTAGAGCAGAATCCTGCAGAGAGTAATTACAATCCGTCGGTCGGGGCGATTGTTTTAAAGTTCCCGACAAATCCAGTTTATGAGGCTTTCTGGACTGCTTACTTACTAAGATACACGGCTTATTCGGTATTTTACGAGGTGCTTCCTTTTGTAGCGATGCAAGTCAGCTCAAAGGGTATTTATTCCAACGACTCGGAATTTGCTCAAAATACTGGAGTTGGTGGTGTGAGATTCCTGCAAGACAATATGATACAAAGGATTGACAATTTAAAACCTTTGCTCGAAAACTACCTTTGCAAAAATAAAGCAGACTTTCCCCTATTTGACTCCAGAAATTGCCCGTGTGACGATGATTGCGGTCATTGTGGTACTTTATGCAATTGCGGATATTATGAGCACACTGGCAACCATTGTCGAGCCTGCGAACTAAAAAAGAATACATCAACAAACGTAATATTTTACTAATATGAACATAATAAAAACGACTTCGGGCAATGTACTTTTGACGGATACCTCGGGCAACGTCTCAAAGGTATTAATAAACGTCAACTCTTTAGAGGTTAAGGGCGACAACGAAATTATCGTAAAATTTGGCTTTAATCAGTGGGCGGGTATTATTGTCGAGAAGGTACAAAATACTCAGGTTGAGCCTGCAGCCGCAATCCCTTTCACGGGCGATGCGAACGACTTAATTACGCTTTTATCGGCTGATTTTTTTTTTGAGTTAAGCGGGGAGGGTGGTGACGATTTAGCGACGGTCTTAATTGCTGGCAATACTGCAGGAGCAAACGATATAGACCTAAACAATAACGACCTTTTAAATACTGACTCCATTACTTTTAATTTAGGTAGTACGGTTAATCCAGTTTCTGGTCAAATTACTTTTGATGCCAATTATGGTACTTTTGTCGGTGGGGTTTCAGGTGGTTCAATAAAGCTGAAAATCGGAACTCAGGAATTTGCAAGAGTTGTAAATAAAACAACACCGCTTGTCAATTTATTGGCTTCTAATTATCAAGTTTGCATCGTTGCGGGTGCTACGGGTCAAAGACTTTCTGTAAAGCTTGCAAGGGCTGACTCTGACGTAAATAGTGCTGGAACTCTTGGATTAGTTGCTGAGAATATAAATGGCAATCAAGAGGGGTTTATTCAGACTGTTGGCACAATTGAAAATATTAACACATCTGGAAGTTTGCAGGGTGAAACGTGGGCAGATGGTGATTCTTTATATTTGAGCGGAACTACTTTTGGAGCAATAACAAACGTAAAACCGAGCGCACCGATTCACGAGGTTCGTGTCGGATATGTAGAATATGCTCACGCTTCAAAAGGCAAAATCTATGTTAAAATTGACAACGGTTATGAACTTGATGAGTTGCATAATGTAAGCATAACAAGTGCTGCCAATGGTAATTTTTTGGAGTATAACGGCACACTTTGGGTTAATCGTGGCATTATTTATACGGTTGAGCTTATGGATGCTTTAACGGTTGATTTTTATGCTCCATACGACCTAAAAATAAACACAACTACAAATATTAAAAATGCTCCGACAATTACTATTTTGGATGATGGTGCTGCTTATACCTTGACAAATACTATTTTAATAGGTAGTAAAATTACGGTAACAGCATCGCTTGCAGGGGTAACAAATCTTAATATAACAAAAGCGTAAAAATTATGATAGGGAATTATATCAAAGCAACAAAGGCATTTTTAACAAGTGCAAAGTTGATGAAAACTGGGCAAACAGTATCACAGCAAACTGGTGATGATGGTGATATTGAAGCAGGAAGAAATACAAGTTTTTCAGTTCTTGCACAAAACAATCCTTTTGGTAATACTAACAGATTCACAAGTACAACTGGAAATCAAACCTATACAAATACCATTATTATAGATTGGTCAACTTTTGACGGAAATAACGTTTTAGGTTGGAGTAATACATTGAGAGGACCAAGCCCAACACGAACCTGGTCACAAGATATTGCAGACGCATTATTGTTAAGTATAGGTGGTTTTTCTTCGGGATGGAGAATACCGAATATAAATGAAATTATGTCTTTACCAAATTATACATATCTAAATAATTTTATACAATATGCACCTTTTAGTTTAGGCGCAGTTTCTTTAAATACATCAACAAGACAAACAGCTACAGCAGTTTTTAAATATGCAAGTTCAAACGGAACAATAACATCCGTTGATAGATTTTCACAATTTAATCAATATATTGTTTGCAGAACTTTTACAGTAACAGGAACAATTCTTTTATAACATAAAAAATAATTCAATGACATACAGTTTCCCACAATTTAATGTACAGATTGTAAACCCTACAATTTTTATAAATCTTAATACAATACAAGATAAAGCAATTGATAAGTTATTGTCTGTTTTAGTTGTATTGTCAACAGACACAGCTGAATTTGGAGTAATTGCTGAAGATATGCCTTATACAGAAACTTGGGATGATGATGATATTCCTGCAATGGTAAATATTTGGTTGGCTCAATACGAAGTATAATGCCAAAGGTCGGTTTATTAGCTGAGGACGAGAAAGAAGCTTTAGAGGGCGAAAAATACAACCTCAATAAGTTTTTTACCCCTGAGGAGGATGCCGACGGAAATTTTGTACTACCTTTAAAGCAAATTAAAAACAATAAAAATATAAACTTTTGGTGGGTAAAATACCTACCCCTCATAGATTACAAACCTAAACAAATGGACAAATCTTTAATTCCCGACGTGTTAGCCCTGAGCGGTCTCTTCCTCTTCACTGGGGCGGAGGTAAGCATCGAAAACACGGTCTTTGAAATTATATCAAAATTTGGCGTCGTTGCTGTTTTGTGGTACTGGCTGCAAAATATGAAGGGGCAGATTAAGGAACAGATGCAACACTTTAGCGGAGAGACTGAGCTATTGAGGAAGGAGCACAAAGAAACCCTCACGGAATTTCAGGACGTCCACAATAAACACAACGAGTTAATAAAGCAACAACTTGAGGCAAAGGACCAAATGATAAAGGATTTACAAAGTAAAATAAAGTAGTATTTCGGTTAAATAGGTTGATTTTAGCTGCTAATCTGGGGAGGTTGGCAGCTTTTTTTAATTATTTTTACTTTTTGCAAAAGATTTTTTACTAAATATTCTTTTTTTAAATTCCTTTGTTATACCTTTGTAACAACAAATCAGAAAAGAATATCAATCACACTTCAAAACTTTTAATTATGAAAACTTTAAAAATTTATTACAGACTTATTTGGGAATCAAATTACACCTCTAAGGAGGTTGCAAATGCAATTCTTAACCTATTTATTGCATTAGCCGACAATGACGAGCAAGACATTAACTCAATCATTGAGCTTTATGAAATTACTCACACCGAATTATTGCAAATTCAGGAGCTGACTGGCAAAGCAATTAAGAGAGTAGTACCGACGTTTGACGAGGTTTTGGAAATGAGAGAGGGTACTCCTTCAAGACCTGAGGTTGAGTACACCGAGGACCAAAAAGCTCAAATGTGGTACGAAGAGCAAAAGCAAAGATAAAACCACGGGGAGCAGTATCCGACCAACTGCAATTTTTACACTTCTAAACACTTCTAAAATGTACAAACAATCTGAAAACATCAACGAGCTTATCCAGTCACTCGTAAAGTTCAACGCTGAGTTCCAAAAGGCAGGGCTCAAAAAGGATGCAAAGAACAACCATTTGCAAAACAAATATTTGAGCCTTGACAATATCCTGCACACAATACGCCCGATACTTTCGGCTAACAACTTGGCGATAGTTCAGGCATTAGCGGGTGAATACCTCGTAACGGCTTTATATCACGTCTCAGGGCAATATATCCAGTCGGAGATGCCTTTCTCCCCGATGAGCGGGAATAAGGGCACAAACGCCTTGCAGGAGCTTGGAGGGGGTATTACATACGCTAAACGTTACGCCCTTTCTGCTATGCTCGGAATTAGTGTTGATATTGACGACGACGCCCAGAGTGCAGGCAGTATAAAAAGAGAGCAACTCGAAAAGCCGAAACCGAGAAAGGAGGTAAAAACTGAGGAGGAGATGCAAAAGTTAGTTGAATGGCTTTTGAATAATCCCGACCGCCTGCAGGACGTAGAAAAACATTATTTATTAACTAAACATCAAAAAGAACTTTTAAACCTATGCTAATTATTATCAGTATCGCCCCTGAGGTAGAAATGACTTTGAACGCTCTATTGTACCCAATGGAGCGTAAAAAGGTCAGCAAGAGAAACAAACAAGTTTTGTTGAAAATGACTCCTAAAGTTAATGTCGTTATCAGTTACCTCGCTGAGCTTCATAATCTGAGTAAAGCTTCTACCTTTGAAGCTATGCTAAAGAAATTTAGTGCTCATTACTCAGCTGGCAAAATATCGGACGAGATGAAAAAAGAAATCTTTGAGAACCTCCAAGCCGTTATCGAGCAAATAAATGCCGTAGGGGTCAAAAGAAGCGACAGAAACCACAACGTCGTCGGGGCGAACAAAAGGACTTTGTCGGTAGCGATTGTCGACTATATGACAAAAAGCATATCGATAGCGTAAATTATTTATAAACACTTTAAAAAACTTATTTTATGTTAGAATTTAAAAAAGAATTAATCACTCCTTCCAGAGCGAAGGAATTACTCGAAGCCAATATCAATAATAGACGAGTAAGAGCTGAGGTTGTAAGTAGATACACAAAAGATATTTTAGCGGGTAGGTGGAAGGAAGACACGGGAGAGGTAATAAAAATATCAAAATCTGGAATTATCTTAGATGGGCAGCACAGACTTTATGCAATAGTGAAAGCAAATACTCCTATATTTTTTCATATTGCCTACGGTCTTGAGGACTCTGTTAGTGATGTTTTGGATACTGGCTCAGTTAGGAGTGCTACAGATGTTTTTAAACTTAATAAAATAACAAATGATAGTTCAATCCCTTCGATAATTCAAACTTATTATTTATTAAAAAATAATCATTTTACATCTGGGCAAAAGGATATGAGGCTTACAAATGCTCAGCTTTTACAAAAGTATTATGATAATGAAATTTTGTGGCAGGAGGTTTGTAAAAAATCACATAATTGGTATATGAGTTTTGCAAAAATATTGCCTAAAAGTTTTATTGGTGGGTTTTATTCAGTATTTAAAGAAATAGATTCAGAGCTTGCAATAAATTTTATGAATGAGCTTTGTACTGGTATAAATGTGACAAATGAAACAATGCTTTTGCTTAGAAATAGATTTATGCAGGATAAGATGAGCCAGAAAAAAATAAACCAAACTTTAAAAACAATTTTTATGATAAAAGCTTGGAATTGTTATATTAAAGGAATTGTACTTAAAAAGTTAGCTTTTGATTCTGAGCGAGAAGCTTATCCAAAAATTTCATTGAAAAAAATATCCGAGCAAAAGGTATTTTTATAGAAAAGAGCCTTAAAAGTTTTTTTATTCAGATGCTTTTTGTATTTTTGTATTGCATTTGGGTGCTCTCGGTGACCAACTTAATTCGACTCGAATGCTAAACATATTTGTTTTTTGGGTAGGAGCTTAAAACGAATATAAGAAAAAAAAATATCATTAACCCGTTTCAGTTTATAAGAGACTCCTACCTCTTTAAATTGTCTCGGGTTTTTTTAATTTTTACAAATATGAATATACTCACATTATTATCGGCAAAATCATTTTTAACCGTCAACAAACAACTCGCAAAGATAGTCGGGCTCGAATCGGCTGTATTGTTTGCAGATTTGGCAGGCTCACAACTTTATTGGGAGAGTGAAGGTAAACTTAAGGAGGGGTATTTTTTTCGCACTCAGGCGGAAATAGAAGAGCAAACAACTCTCAGCGCAAAAGTTCAGCAAAGGTGTTGTAAGGAATTAGAACAAAAAGGTATTTTAAAAACAAAACTCAAAGGTTTACCAGCTGTCAAGCATTACTCAATAGACGAATCTTGTATCGAAAATTTGATAAACTTGTTAAGCCTAAAAGTAAATTCAAGTTTCTACAAAAGTGCTAAACTTGATTCTACAAAAGGGAGAACAATTAATAATATAAATAATATAGAATATAAGAATATAGAATATAATAATAATAACGCTGACGCTTTTTTTTCTGAGAATAAAGATTTAAACCTAAATGCTAAAAAAGAAAAAACACAAAAAAAAGTTGCGCCAAAAAAAGAACAGACCTACCCAGATAATTTTAGCCCTGCAATGATAAAAGCAGCTCAGGAGTTCATCGAGTACCGAAAAGAAATAAAGAAACCTTATAGGTCCGAAAAGTCTCTGCAAACAAAATTGGAACAATGGAGCGAGCAATTAAAAAAATACGGGGAAGGTATGGTATTGGATAGCATTACAAAAGCGATAGCAAACGGTTGGCAAGGAACATTCCTCGATGAGAAACAAATAATCGAGCATCAAAAAAATAAGTCTCAGCCCGAAACTGGGTATACACCTCAACCATTAACTTACAAAATCTTCTAACTATGAATGAGCAAGATTATAACAAAAAAATTTACGAAAAATTTGTCGAGGAGCAAAGAGCAAAAGGTCTCTGGACAGATAGCGAAAACCACTTCGAGCAACTCCAAAAACAACTCGCTGACGCCCTGAGCGGAAAGGAGAAAAGAATCCAGACTTTGCAGGAAGCTAAAGACAAAAGGAACAGCTATAAATTAAGCGAGGAGCAGGAGCAAAGGAATAAACAATATTTTGATTATGTCAAAACAATGGAAAAGCCTAAACTCCAAAATCCTATTTTCGTAAACAAGACATATGAGGAAGCGAGAAAAGAAATATCAAAGATACTAAAGGCAAAGCTCGAAAGAATCGAAAAGGAGCTAAGCCTGAGCGATAAGGACAAGGAAATTTATAGAAACCTGACAAACTACTTTATAAGGGACGAAAATAGCCCGTACAACGTAAAAAAAGGAATATGCTTATTTGGTGACGTCGGGACGGGTAAAAGTCTAACAATGCAGGTTTTTAGCGAATTTACTCAGGATAACGCTAATAAGTTTAAAATTCACGATATGAAGGAAATTGCTCGGGCGGTCCAACAACACGGGGTCGAGGTACTTCCTGAATATACCCGAGGCTCTTGCTGTTATGATGACGTCGGATTCGAGGACAAGGCGAACCACTACGGTAACAAAATTTGTATTTTTACTGAGCTTGTAAATATTCTTTACGAAAGATTTTTAAAAAGCGGAAAAGTTTTTCATATTACAACTAATCTGGGCTTTTCGCAAAATTTCGGCTTCGGTACTTTTGCGGATAAGTACGACCGCAGGGTGGTAGATAGGCTCAGAGAGATGCTAAACATTATTGAATTAAACGGACAATCAAAAAGACAATAAAATGACTATTACTGGATTCATATTTCACCAATATAAGGAAGCAGGCAGAGAGCGTAAAGACGTCGGACCCTGCACTTATTTTCTTTACCATACTGGGCTCGAGAAACAAAAAGCCTACAAAATGAAAACGACATACAAATACAGACTTTTCGAGTGCGAAGTTATCCAGTATTTGTGCGGTGAGTATCACTATCACATAGAGTACAAAGACAAGATGCTTTTTGATAGTAGGCTCGGGAAGAAAGTATTCAACACCTTTGCCGAATGCCACGAAATGGTCTTAAAACAAATAATAAGTTATGCAAACTAAAAATATGGTAAATATGAATAAAATATATAATGAAAATTGTTTAGATACTTTAAAACATATTCCAGATAATAGTATAGATTTAATCATAACCGACCCACCATATTGGCACAAAAAAAGTCCTGGGAAACCTTATTCACAAAGGAAACAATATAAAACTGATAGTAAATTTGCTAATAGTAATTTATTTAAACCAGATGGTATGATGATGCAAACAATGTCTGATTTTACCGATGAAGATATAAATATATTATTACCAGAATTCAGAAGAGTTATGAAAAAAATGAACGCTTATATTTTTTGCAATGATACATTAGTTCCTTATTATGCAATGTGGGCTGAAAAAAATAATTTTATGTTTTCTATTTTGATTTGGGAAAAACCTCTATCAATTATTAACAAAAACAGATTTTCTCAAAACATTGAATATATAGTTCGTTTGTATGATTATGGAACGGCATTAAATAAAAGAGAGGAAAATTATTTATACAATAAAGTAAAAAGATATAATGTATCAAATAAAATTCATCCAACACAAAAACCAATAGATTTAATAAGAGAAATATTGTTAGTGTCATCAAATAAACAAGATTTAATATTAGACCCTTTTATAGGTAGTGGAACGACAGCTATTGCTTGTATAGAAGAAAAAAGAAATTTTATTGGTTCTGAAATAAATAAAAAATATTTCGACATAGCAATAAAACGAATAAATAATCATTTTTCACAACAAAAATTATTTGAATGATAAAAGATATAATTTTAGTCTCCGCACTAATCATTGCCCTAATTTATGCGGGTAACAAGCCAAAGCCAGAGCCCGAAATAATAGTCCAAACGGTAACCATTACCCGAGACACCTGCGACCCAGACTCTGACTTCATTAGAAAAATTGGGGAGATTGAAAGCGGGAATACTGACACAATAAACGAGGTAGGCGGGCACGGAAAAGGACGCTTTCAGATTTACGAGATTTGTGTCAAGGGCTCAGGAATGAAAGACCTACTCAACTACTCTCACGATGATATGTACGGCAGGGAAAACTCGGAGCGGGTCTTCTGGGCAACGATGGGGATTTTCTGCCACCTTTACGCTCAAAAGTACGGGAACTATCCAACGTACGAGGAACTCGCTCGAATGTGGTGCGGAGGCTCAGAGGGGTACAAATCAAACGCTACATTAAATTATCTAAACAAATATAGAAAGCTATGAAAGTAATTTTAAACGCCTCTCAACAGCCTTACATTAGCATCGGGGTAAGATTTGGAGGAATAAAAATAAACGGTACTGAGTACATATATCACGAGGCAAAGGACGCCTTTATAGACAAAAAAGTCGCAAAGTTTATGAGAAAAAGAACTTGGGACGAATTTTTAGAGTACGTTAAAACACTTGAATAATGAATATAACAGAAACGGAGCAGTTTAAAGTCGGTAAGCTCGCAGAATATCAATTCGCTGTTTCTTTATGCGAGGAGCTAAGTTATGATATTACAGACGTTGTATTTGCCACACCTGAGCAAGATATTCTTGAGCACTGGGATTTAATGGTCGGCAAAGAGAAAATCGATGTAAAGGCACTAAGGAAGCTCAACCGAAGCGATGCGGAAACAAACGAGGACTATCACTGGGTAGAGATTAAGAACGTAAACGGGGATTTCGGTTGGTTGTATGGCGAGGCGGATTTATTCGCTTTTGAGCTTAATAGGTGTTATGTACTGGTAAAGAGGGAAACCCTGCAGGAATTTATTAAAGTAGTTTGCAAGGATAAAAAGCCAATGACGAACCGAGAGTTATATCATATTTTCCGACGAGAGAATCGCAAAGACGTTATGACCTTAGTCAAAAGTTTGGATTTAGTCGCTATATCTGAATACATAATAAAAAAATGACACTATACATAGGGGTCGACCCAGCATTCAGAGAGGGCGGTTTTTACGTTTGCGTACTTAATGACAATATCGCAGACTTTCAGCAAATGAAAACCTTTATTGACTTTGTAGAATTTATCGATAAGATTGCCGACAATAACCTCGAGGCTTTTATTTGCATTGAGAATAGCAACGAAACAAATCACACCTTTATAAGCCCGAAAATACGCTCAGCCCCTGCTCGGGAAAAGATATCCAGAGACGTTGGAAAAAATCAGGCAGTTTCTCAAATGTCTGTCGATTACGCAAAGCATCGGCTCAAAATAGGGGTTTATTCGGTTAGCCCTGCCGAGAAGGGGACAAAATGGGATAATAGAACGATGCAATTTTCACTCAAAGAGTCTGGGTACTCGGTGCAAAATTACAAGGGGCTAAAGGGTGAGCAGGACAAAAGAGATGCGTATAAATTGGCACTTCGGGCTCGTTTGGAGGCTATTTCGTATCAAAAAAGAAAAAAGTTTTAAAATTTTTAAAAAAAAAGTGCAAAAATGTTTTTTATTCTAAATAGTTGTTATACCTTTGTAACAACAAATACGGAAATAAATATTTACACACTTCAAAAAATTAAGATTATGTTACAGAAATTAAATTTCACTAAACTACAAAGTTTGTCTCCAACAATTTTATCGCAATTCAAAAACAAACGTGGTCAAGAAATTCAATTAATTGAACACCCAATTTATGGCGAGGAGCACCCAGTTATTATAATGTTTTTAGATTATAAGGTGGCATTTAATAGCGAATTCTGGGACACAGAAGATATTTATAAAACAAGTGACTATGAACCATTTCTTAAAAAAGATAAAAACGGAGAATTTCAATGTCTTTTTGCTTATGAATTAAGATAATAATCAAAACATTAAGGTTTACGGTCAGCCTCAAACCGTATTTTTTTCACTTCAAAACACTTCAAACAATGAAAAATCTATTTAACATCGATGCGGAGTTGTACGAAATTTACAACGAGATTGAAAACAACGGGGGAGAAATGACCCCAGAGCTCGAGGCAGCCCTCGAAATTTCCGAGTCTGAGCGACTTACTAAAGGCGAAGGGTATGTTTATGTAATTAAGCAATTAAAGTCTCAAGCGGAGCTGATTAAAAGCGAAATAAAACGCCTGCAGGAGATAGCAAAACGTTACGAAACCTCGGCCGACAAATTAGCCGACACGCTACTCGAGTCAGTTATCGCTCACGGGCAAATAAAAACGGCTTTTGTGACAATATCGAGCAGGAAGAGTAAGTCTGTATCAATTACGGACGAAAGCCTTATCCCGACCGAATTTTTGCGTATTAAGACCGAGCCGAACAAAACAGCATTAAAGGAAGCACTCGAGGGAGGTCAAATAATCGACGGGGCTCTTATTGTGGAAAATGTATCTTTAAATATTCGATAAAACACTTTAAAACACTTCAAACAATGAAAACGACACCACTTTTCACGCTTAAAAAAGTTCAATCAGAATTCCCGAGCATACAAATAAGCGAGAGCAAGCAAAGCGCAGATTTTATACGCCAATTTTACTTTGAGGATATAAACGTATTTGAGAGTTTTTTTATTTTAACCCTGAGCAGGAGAAACGAGACAACTGGCTACGCAAAAATATCTCAGGGCGGAATATGCTCAACTATTGTCGATATCAAACTAATTGCTAAGTATGCAGTCGAAAACCTTGCAAGCGGGGTTATATTAGCTCACAACCACCCGAGCGGAAACCTTCGCCCCAGTGAGCAAGATTTTGAAATTACGAATAAGATTGTTAAAGCTCTTGATTTACTCGATGTTAAGGTATTGGACCACATAATCTTGACTGAGAGCAATTATTTTTCTTTCCGTGACAATTGTTATTTATAAACCCTTTAAAATTCAATAAAATGATACTATTCTCTTTATGTACTGGTTTTTTTCTTGGAGTCGGAATTACTATGTTAGCGACTGCAAAACAAAAAATCGGTAACTATAATAATAAAATTTAGTTCCTTTCTGTAGTTTGTTTGTTATTATTAGCCGTCTCAACTTTGGGACGGCTTTTTGCATAAAAAAACCCCGTATCTCTACGGGGCACACTTCTAAAAAACTAAAATGAAAAACTATTTCTTTAACTGAGATATTGTTTGCATAACGGTACTCGATGTAATGAGCAACCAACTAATTGTTGCCTCGACTATAATTTCGGCTTTGGCATTATCGAGCTTTAGCCTCGCAGCAACCTCCGACTTAATCTCGTTTGCATATTCTGGAGAGATACCCGCCTTGAGTTCGAGGATTGCCTCATCAAGGTTCGACACCAACTTTGGTATTTTAAAAAGCTCAGGAGCCAAGCCCAGAATTTCCGAAAATTGGACTTTTTTGTCCTCAACTACTTTCCCGATGCTCGTAATAAGTTCGGCAGCAATAACGACACAAGTTTTAAGATTTTTCATAATTTAACGTTTTTGTTTGACAAATTTACAAAATAATTCTATATTCGCATCAAAAGTACAAATATAATGCAAAAAATTGAAATTATCAAAAGTAAGTTAATCCAAGTTAGCTCTATTGAGCAGAACAAGGGGCAGATTGACGGACTACCAAAAAACCCTCGCTTAATTAAGGACGCAAAGTTCGAAAAGCTAAAAAAGTCTATCGAGGGCAATCCCGAAATGCTTGGGGCTCGGGAGCTTATTGTTTACCCGTATAATGATAAATTTGTTATTATCGGGGGTAATATGCGATTCACGGCTTGTAAGGAACTCGGATATAAAGAGCTACCCTGCAAGGTACTTCCTGCGGACTACTCAGCTGAACAATTGCGAGCTATTACGATTAAGGACAATGTCGCTTTCGGGGAGAATGACTGGGAAAATTTGGCTAATGAGTGGGATGCTCTGGAACTGGAGGAGTGGGGGATGGAAGTTCCTAACTTTATAGATAATTTAACAAATAATGAAGATTACGAGGGCTTAGACCAATTGAGTAAGCTCGATAAGTTTATGAATTCAGAATTAAAAAGAATGTTTTTGGTTTATGAAAATGAAACTTTTGAGAAAGTTGTAAAATGGTTTGAAGCAAAGCAATTAAAGTACAACCTCGAAGATAATAGTCAAATTATTTTAAAAATTATGGAAAATGAAAACATTTGAACTTGTAAAAATTAAAGATTGCAGTAACTTAATAAAGCAAACGCCTGCAAAAAGTGATTATTCAATTTTAATTGATAGTGATACTTTATTTACAAAAAATGGAAAGGTTGTCGGTATTTATATAAAGATTAAGCACGAATTAATAAACGAAATAAGAAAGGCTACACTTGAAACAAAATATGTCAAAACATATAGAACTCGAAGAGCTTTACCTACTCAATCAAGTGTCTTTGGTTCGCTTCCCAGAATTCCACTAAGGAATGATTATTGTCGATTCTCAGAAAAAACGAAATCAGAAAAATTAAACGCTCAGAGGCTTTTTACTTTTATGCAGGTTTTAACCAGTATTTATGAAAAATATTTACCTGAGCAATATAATCACGATTTAAATGTAATTAAAGAAAATGTAAATAATGATTATTTATTAAATGAAAATCAACCATTTACAACGGCAAATATAAATGTCAACCACGCTATAAAATACCACAAAGACACGGGAAATTTCAGAGGCAACCTTTCAAACGTTTTAATTTTAAAAGACGGAATTTTAGGGGGCGAACTTGTTTTTCCTGAATATGGTTTCGCACTCGAGCAAGGTGATTGCTGCTTAGCAGTTTTTGACGGGCAAAATGAAATTCACGGGGTGATGCCTATTATTCAAACTAAAAAGAACCCTTATCGTGCTTCGATAGTTTATTATACTTTGGAAAATATGAAGCATTGCTATCCTTTTAAAATGGAAGTCGAAAGGCTGCAAAAATTAAGCACTCAAAGAGCAAAGAAAAGAGCTGAAAATATAGACCCACGAAATAATACTCAAAATAAATAATATGCCAATACCACTTCCAAAAAAAGGAGAAAATATCGACGACTTTATTAATCGATGTATGGAGAGCAAGATAATGCAATCAGAGTACACCGACATAAGGCAACGTTATGCAGTTTGCTCAATTACTTACGAGAGCGAAAAAAGTGCTCAGGTGCGGGGCGAAAGCTTTACCGATTACCCAGAGTCAGCCGTCAACAATGCAAAGAGGGCTCTAAAGTGGAAAGAGGAAAACGGCAACCCGAGAGGGTGCGGGACTCTTGTCGGATGGGCACGGGCTAACCAGTTAGCGAACCGAGAGCCGATAAGCTTAGAAACAATCAAAAGGATGGCAGCATTTATAAGGCACAAACAGAATAAGGACCGACCCTATAATGAGGGTTGTGGCGGGTTGATGTGGGACGCTTGGGGCGGAGATGAGGGTATCGCTTGGGCAATTAGAAAAGTAGAAAGCTTGGAAAAATGACTCACACGGAAAGACAAAGATTAAAACGGAAATTCGAGTACCTAAGGGGATTTCTGGAAGCTCTCAGCTGGGTACAAATGGACAACCCCTGCGATGAGCAGCTCGAGTCGAAGATTGATAACCTGAGCGGGGTATTTGAGGACTTAAAAAAATTATTGCAATTGTGAAAAATATTAAGAAACAATACGATAAAGTTTGTGAGGCGTACGTCGAAGCCTTTTGCGATAAACAAGACCTTTTGTTCGACGGGTGGATTGGTAACGAAATAGGGACAATTGCAGTCATATCGGACTTTTACTTTGACTTTGACGACATACGTACCGACATAGACACGAACCAACCCGCTGAGCTTATTACGGATTGGTATTATAGGAACTTAGACAACCAAAAGTATATTAACTATAAGAGCTATATTGCAGGGTTTAGAGATTATTCAAAGCTTCACGCTGCGACTGGCAGGGCTAAAGTATAACAGCACAAAAACAGCACGTATGAGTAAAGAGGATATTCAAAAGTTTAAATTCAAAAAAGGGCAAACGGGAAACCCGAACGGAAGACCGAAGGGCTCGCTTAGAGACATTAAAGAGGTACTCAAAGACCTACTGAGCCAAGAGAAAAACAATAGCCAGCTTATCGATGGCTTAATGACCGTTGTAGTTAATAAAGCCCTCAAGGGGGATTTAAAAGCCGTCGAAATGTTGTTGAGTTATACCTACGGGAAGCCGACGCAGAAAACGGAAATAACGGGGGCAGAGGGAGAGAAAATCGATTTTACTATAAATGTTATTGAGGGCAAAGAAAAACTCCCTTTTAAACCTGAGCAATGAACACAACCTCACTCTTTAGGTGGAACAAAACCCCCGAGCTTTTCGCAAATGTTGACCCCTCAAAAAAGGTTATTTGCATAAATCAAGGCGGAACGGCAGCGGGGAAAACATATGCAATAATGCAGGTTCTTTTTGTTTTGGCTATCGAGAATGAGGGTTGGATTATTACGGTTGTTGGTCAGGACTACCCAAACCTCGCAAAGGGCTCTATAAGGGACAGCGAAAAAATTGTATCGGAAACCCCCTTCATACTGGCAAGCCTTGACGGGCAATTTAATAAAAGTACAAAGAGCTATAAATTTAACAACGGTTCACTTATTGAGTTTACCTCCTACCAAACGTCTCAGGATGCAAAGAACGGAAAGCGACAAGTTTTATTTGTAAACGAGGCAAACGGGGTACACTGGGACATATTTAACGAGTTGAACCTTAGGACGTCAAAGAAAGTTTTTATCGATTACAACCCGAACCAAGAGTTCTGGGCTCACGAAAAGTTAATTGGGCAACCTCAAACAGCTTATTTTATTTCCAACTTTATGCATAATCATTTTGTCAGTCAGTCAATAGTCGACGGAATATTAGCATTAAAAGAAAAGGACCCGATGCTTTGGAGGGTATACGGGCTCGGGCAGACTGGTAAAATTGAGGGGGCTGTTTTTGATTATAGAATAGTTGACCAAATGCCGACCCACTTAGATAAATACGGCTTCGGTATGGACTTTGGCTTCACCAACGACCCGACCACTTTGGTTGAGTGCGGAGTATCGGAGGGGGAGATATTTGTCAGGGAGGTAATATATCAAACGGGGCTCACAAATCGAGATATAAACAACTTACTAAAGGAGTTCGGAATAAGAAAACAAGACACAATCTTTGCGGACTCAGCCGACCCAAAAAGCATCGCAGAGCTAAAGATGTACGGTTGGAATATTCACCCTGCAGATAAAGGAGCGGACTCGGTCGCTTATTCGATAAATCTTATTAAGCAATTCGGAAAAGTAAATATATCAAAGCAGAGCATAAACTGGATTAAGGAGGCGCAAAATTACAAATGGAAGGAAACTAAGGACGGGCGAAAATTACCCCAACCCGTTGACGCTTTCAATCACGCTTGGGATGCCTGCAGATATTGGGCTCTCGGAATGCTTAAAAAAGGTCATAGTAAAAACATTTTAGCCTATGGGTAGGAAATATATCATTCTGTTTATTGCTGCGCTTATAATCGAAATAGCGAGCACGTTTTATATTACTGCAGTAGCGGAAAAGTCAATGTTTAAGATGATATTCTGGGCTTTTATTGGTCCGTTTCTCTCGCTTCCCTTCCTTGCGTACCAAATCGAAGCTAAGAACAACCGACAGAGAGCGAAACTTGCTTTTTGTTACGGGCTCGGATACGCTGCAGGGGCGATAATAGTAACTCAATTTTTTTAATACTTAAATACAATTTTATGACAAACGAGGAATTCGAGGTCGGTGCAAGATGGATGGCAATATTGAATGCCTATTCTCACGACTTTAGCACAAAATCATTATTCAACCAAACCGCCCTATATATGAAGGGAAAGCACAAAGGTATCCTAAAGAATGAAAACAAATTCAAAAGGGAGATAGCTATAAAGGAGAACGCCTTAACAGCTAACGTCGTACTAAAGGAAAAGCCAATTTCATTAATCGATGCTGCCAAGCTCAGGAATAAGGACGTAAAGGTTTCACAATTTGATATTGAGGAGCTTAATAACGTTTTAGCGGTAAGCGAAACGGACGAATTTAGAGAGGCGAAAGCAAAAGGTAAAAAGAAAAATGCAGACGTATAATACCAGCGAGGGCGGTAAATTTACCTTTCCAGAATCTTTGGCGGACGTGAACCTGAAGCAGTACATCGACTTTTTAAACTTTGTAGAGCCTACAAAACCCCAAGAGCTTGTAAATATTCAGAGTGCTTATTATGAGTATTACGAGGCGGAGGAAAAGGATGCGGAGGTATACAAAGCAAAATACGAGGCGGAAATCGACAAGCTCACAGATAGGATAATGATTAAAAAGGTTTATCCATATTACGCTCGAGTCGTTTATTTTTTAGCTGAGGGTATTAATTTGCAGCAAAAT
>Ga0315905_10000800_pt1 | contig 34358 bp, 21 predicted proteins | sample LakEriMetagenome_5_FD_203522 | JGI IMG/M metagenome (GOLD analysis project Ga0315905, IMG submission 203522) | Freshwater fungal communities from buoy surface, Lake Erie, Ohio, United States - Buoy 4 MA121 | ecosystem: Environmental > Aquatic > Freshwater > Lake | place: USA: Lake Erie, Ohio... | reverse complement strand
GCGAAGAGCCACATGCCGGCGTTGAGGCAGGTGTAGGCCCCTTCCTTGCCGTACTGGTCAAACGCTGTGGTGGCGAAGAAGGTGACGATGGCGCTGGACAGGTGGAAGAGGAACCCCAGAACCATCAGGGGGCCGTAGCCGATTTTGTCGGCGAGGAACGACAGCACAATGATGGTGATGCCGAAACCGGTGAGGCCGCCACCAGTGATGGTGCCCAGTTCGGACTGGGTGAAGCCGTACTGCCCGGCCCAATCCCCCAGGATGGCACCACGGACGGAGAATCCGATGCCCGCGGCGATGAGGGCCATGAAGCTGGCAATGAAAAGGCTCCAGTCATTGGAGCTGATCACATCCTGGCCGGATGGGTTTTGCGCTACTGCTTGAGAGGTCATGAACTACTCCGTGAAGATTTCTCCGTGCATTCCGGGGCCGCCCAGTGGGAGGCTGCGGCTAGGGATACGCTCCCCCGGAATGATCGAACTGCCATGCTAGCCTTGGACTTGCGTTGAGTCCAAGGAAATTCTGACAGATTGGCAGACCGGCAAACAAGAAACGAACGGGCCCGAAAAACAAAAGGCCACCCCAGGTGGGGTGGCCCTTGAAAACCAAAGTCAGACGACTGGATCAGGCAAGAACAGCACGCAGCTTGTCCAAAGCCCTGGCCTGAACCTGACGGACACGCTCCTTCGAGAGCCCGAGGTTTTTGCCCACCTGCTCCAGTGTGCCTGTCTTTTGCTTGTCATTGAGGCAAAAGCGCTGAATGAGCACGAGCTTTTCACGGGGGGAAAGGACCGCCGATTGGTCGCCCAGCACCTCGTCCAGTTTGAAACCGGCTCCGTCCTGGTTGTCGAGGCTGAACGGGTCGAGTTGGGTACCGGCGAGAGATTCGAGAGGCACGCTGCGGTTCATGCGATCAGCCTGCATCTTCAGCGAAAGGCGTGACAGGGCCCGCATGAGGCAAGTGAAGGCATAGGTGCTGAAGCGAATGCCCATCCAAGGGTTGTAGGCGGCCACCGATTGGATCAGAACGATGTGGCAATCGGAAGTCATGTCCTCGGCATGGGTGGCGGGTGGCATCCACCGGCGGATGGCTCGGAAGATGAGCTTGCGATTGCCCATGACCACCAGATCGCGCATGTGCAGATAATGAGCCTTCCAGAAGCCCTTGGACTTCTCGTCTTTGCTACGGCTCATGCGCCAAGCGGCGAAGTGCATGCGCTGTGAGAGCTCGCGGGTCACCTCGTCGGGCATGTGGTTGCCGGTCCAGGCGGGCACTTCGGCCTCAGGCCCGTAAACGCGAACCGCATTGGATTTGCTGAATGAGGCATGGATGACGAAGTAGACGCCGTCGGCGTTTTCCCTTTGACGCGGGGTTGGCTTGGTAGTGACCTGCTGAACCATGACGTCTCTCCACATGGGTTAAATCGACCAAAACGATCACATCTCTCTATCTAGTGAACGATATGGTCGTTTTAGTGTCAATACCCATGTTCCATTTTTCGTAAAAACAACCAGAAAACTCGAATTATTCGGTTTAAAAGTTTGGATTGATCGTTTTTCGCAACACCCGATATGATCGTTTTGATCGTTTTTTCCGACTCAACATTTGTCTGCCTATAAGTGGATCAAATGGTCGCAAGAACTCTCCTATCCACTGTCCAAGCCGCAGAAATACTGCGTGTGCACCCTTCCACCGTTAAGCGGTGGGTGGATGATGGTGTCATTCCGGCCTCAAAAACTCCCGGGGGGCACCGCAAGATTGTTCTTTTGGATTTGCTTCGTTTGGTGAAGGAAAAGCAGCTTCCCGGTCCCCCGGTAGATTCAGCCCTTTTGGAGCGTTACCTGTCCAAAACGCCTTCCACGGCTCCCACGCCTGACAACCTGGAAGAATTGAAGGCTGGCCTGGAGCGGGCCCTTCATTCACATCAGCCCTCCGAAGTCCACAAAATCCTGTTGAAAAGCCATCAAAATGGCATGTCCATCGAGCAGATCGGCGACGAATTGATTTTCCCGGTGATGGAGGCTGTCGGGCGATCGTGGCGGATGGGAGAGACCGATATCGCCCATGAGCATCTGTTCACCTCGCAGATTCATGCCGGTTTGATTGAATTGCGCAACCGTTTGCTCCCTCAGGCAGGATCTCAGCTGCCGATGGCTATCGGGGCGTGCCCGGAGGGCGATTTCTACACGCTGGGCAATCTGTTGGCGGAACTGGTGCTTCTGCAAAACGGATGGCAGGTGACCAACATCGGGCCCAACACCCCGTGCAGCAGTGTGATTTCCATGGCGCGCAAGCTGCGCCCCAAACTGGTTTGGCTGACCTGCTCGCATTTGGAAAACCCGCAGGCGTTTGCCGCCGAGTGCAACGCGCTGCATGAGGCCACGGTGGAACTGGACAGCAACCTGTACCTGGGCGGTCAAGCGCTGACCCAGGAGGTGCGGAGGCGTTTGCACTACCACTGGATTGGAGATTCCCTGGCCCAATTCAGCCTGGCCACCAAAAGGTTGCTTCCGCCGGCTGGCTGAACCCGCTGATTTTTTACACAAACCCATTCAAATCAAGGGTTTGTAAAGCCAAACACACTTTCCTTCGCCTCTCTTGATTCGCCGGGGGCGTCCGGTTATCTCCATCCGCCGAATCGGTACCGGAATTCCGGGGCCGTCACGGATTTGGGTTTGGAACCGAGGCGGGAAACACCCCATGGGACTGACCATGGAAACAGCCGGTTGGAAACTTTGGCGGCCCCAAGGCGAAAGGCTTCTCATGGTTACCCTGGCGGGACTGTTGATCCTTTGCGGATGCCAGTCCGCATCGGGAACGGCCAAACTTAACGGAATGGCCGCGGGGCAATCGGCCCAAATCCGCGAACAGATCGCCAGTCTGGGGCAACCCAGAGGGGTACCGGTTGCCGGGGCGATCGCCGGTGCTGGCACCGAGACTGAAATTCGAGCCCTGGCGGCCGAGTTGCAGGAAATATCTCACAACGCACGCGGTCAGGAGCCGGATGGACGGCCGCCGGTCAGCCCGGCGGGATCGAGCCCAGCGCCATTGAGCCTGCCCCCACCCCCGGCGACCTTGGGCAAACCGACCACGGACAGCCCGAAGCCGGCGGGCGGTGAAAGCTCTGGTGTGGCCAAGCTGAAGGCCCCCGAGGGGTTGACGATCGGCCGGCCTTTATCCGGGGGAGTGGTGGTGGCGATGGTGAACGGTCAGGCCATCCTGGAGGAGGAGGTGCGGGTGGCCATGGTGCAGGGAGGCCTAGGCGAGGGCCAGCCGATGGCTGAACAACGGCGCCTGGCACTGGAGACCCTGATCGACCGAGAGTTGGTGGTGCAGGATTGCACCATGCGGTTGAGCAGGAACCCGCAGGCCCAGAAATTCCTGGACAAGCTGAAGGAACTGGCTGGCAAGGAATTCGACCGTTATCTGAAACAGATCAAAACGAGGAACCGGATCGAGAGCGACGAGGAATTCGAGAAGGTGCTGGAAGCCCAGGGGATGCCCCTGGAATTGATGCGCCGGCAACAGGAGCGGAACTTCATCGCGATGAATTACCTGCAGCAGCGGGTGATGAGCGCGATGGACCGGATCGGCCGGGCGGAGCTGGAAGAATATTACCGGACCCGCCCCGACGAGTTCAAAGTGCGTGACTCGGTGCGCTGGCGGCACCTGTTCATCGCGATCGCGCGGCACAACAGCAAGGAAGACGCGCGGCGCGAGGCCGAATCCCTGGCGGCACGCGTGAGGGCCGGCGAGGACTTCGGGGAACTTTCGCGCAAGCACTGCCACGGCGACAGCGCGCTGCGCGGTGGCGAGGGAGTGGGGCGCTTCCGCGGCGAGATCAAACCAGCCGAGCTGGAGGAGACCCTGTTCAAGATGCGTCCCGGCGAGGTTGGGCCGGTGGTGGAACTGCGCACGGGATTCCATGTCTTTCAACTGGTGGACCGGGAATACGAGGGGCAAAAACCCTTTGACGAGAAGGTGCAGAAACAGATCAAGGCGCGGCTGCGCGAGGAGGCCTCGCAGCGGGAAATGAAGGCGGTGGTGACCGAACTGAAACGCGGCGCGGTGATCGATTACATGGACCGGTGATCCGGCGAACCCTCCCGTGGGTAATCGCGTGGTAGAATAGAACTGTGCCCTGAGTGATTTCTCCCCCAAAGAGGGTTCTGTCCATGTCCGGAATTGTGCGTCAAGAATCGAGCAATCCCGCTTGGCGGGCGATTGACAACGCCGGCGGCTACGCCGCCAACCCCGCCAACGCGATGACCATGACGGGCGCTGTGGGCAAGACCGGCGTGCTGCTTGGACTTTTGCTTGCCTCGGGCATCGTTTCCTTCGGTTACGCCACCGACCTGATCCGGGATGGGGGCAACCTGCCCACAGGGCTGATGGCGGGCGGCATCATCGGCGCCCTGATCGCCGGTTTGGTGCTGGCCTTCAAGCCCTCGTTCGCGCCGGTGTTGGCACCTGTGTACGCCGGGCTGGAAGGGATGGCGCTGGGCGCGATCACCGCGGTGGTGGAAAGGTTCAAGCCGGGCATCGGCGTGGAGGCGATCACGCTGACAGCGGGCATTTTGGGCGGAATGCTATTTCTGTATTACAACGGCGCATTGCGGGCGACGCCGTTTTTGACCAAGGCGATCGGCGCCTCGATGATGGCGATCCTTGTGGCTTATCTGGCCACCTGGATCGGAGGCATGTTCGGCTACAGAATCCCCTATATCCATGACAACGGGATCATCGGCATCGGTTTCTCGCTTTTTGTGGTGGGCGTCGCCTCCTTCTCGTTCATTTTGGATTTCGCCCAGGTCGAGCGGCATGTGTACGAGCAGTCGCCGAAGTACATGGAGTGGTATTGCGGCTACTGCCTGATGGTGACGGTGGTGTGGCTGTATATGGAACTGGTGAAGCTGCTTTTGAAGCTGAATTCGCGCGACTGATAGCGGTTTTAAACCAATAAACAAACAGCCCCGGGCAGAGATGCCCGGGGCTGTTTGTATTGATTCACCGAGGAACTCGCAAGGCGCCAACCGAGAAAAAACCAAATCAGCCTGTGAGCTTGAGCCCCTCGAACTCGGTGCCCTTGCTGAAAACCCGGACGAGGGGCGTGGTCATGATGGTGGTGATGACCGCCATGAGCACCAGCATGGTGAACATGCTGTCGGGCAGCACGCCCAATTCCATTCCGACATTGATGACAATGAGTTCCATCAGGGCGCGAGTGTTCATGAGCACGCCGATGATGTTGGATTCGCGCCATGAGAACCCTGTGGCCCTTGCGGCAAGCAGGCAACCGCCCCATTTGCCGGCCACGGCTGCCGCCAGCACCGCGAAGGCCGCCAGGATGGTGATATAGCTGTCGAGCGTGCCGATTTTTGTGCGCAGGCCTGTGGAAGCAAAAAAGATGGGCAGGAAAAAGGCCGTGACGAAGAGCCTGAGGTTTTTCTGCAGCATCTCGGCCAGCTCACGCTCGCTGGAAAGGATGGCCCCTGTCAGGAAAGCGCCAAAAATGGCGAAAATGCCAATCCAACTGGTGGTGGCCGCCGCCATGAAAATGGCGATCAGCAGCAAGCCCAGCAGGCCCAAGCTGGGTTGGCCCTGGTTTTTTTGGAGTAACCATCGGGTGCTCCTGCAGAGCAGTGGGCGCACCACCCAGACCATGAAGGCGAGGAAGGTGAGGGAAAGCCCCGCCATGGTGAACAGCGACCTGACGGAATAAGAGCCCCCTTCCAGTTGGGAATGGGCGAAACCGGCGACGGTCGCCAAAAGAATCCAGCCGGAGGCATCGTCCATGGCGGCCGCGGTGATGGCGATGGCGGCGAGGCGGGTGCGCGAGACCCCCCACTCGACCAGCAACCGCCCCAGGATGGGCAGCGCGGTGATGGACATGGCCACGCCCATGAAGAGCGAGAAAGTAAACGGCGCCGGCGGGTTCTCCATCCCGGCGGTGAGCGGCGCGTGGAGCAACCTGCCCAACCCGAAACCCAGGCCGAAGGGTAGCAGCATGCCCATGGCCGAGATGAGGGCCGTACCCGCCCCGGTGGAGCGGACATGGGAGAAATCGAACTCAAGCCCGATGAGGAACAGCAACAAGACCAACCCTATTTGGCTGAGGACCTTGATGACAAGAGGCAGGGTGCCCCCGGGAAGGCCCTCGACGGCCGGGTTGGTGAAAAACTGGAATCCCTGGGGCCAGAGGGCCGCCAGGCAGGACGGGCCGAAAAGGATTCCGGCCATGATCTCCCCAACCACCTCGGGCTGGCCGACCCTGCGGGCGGCAAGTCCGCCGAGGCGTGCTATGCAGACGATGAACGCCAGCAAGGGCAGCAGGTGCAGCAGCAGCACCTCGATATCGATCTTCGCCGTGTTCATGTGTGATCAGATCCAGGGGCTTCCTTCGGGCTCGTGGGGAGAGCCGGCAATGCGGAGGAGTTCGTTGAGGCGATCGACCTGTTCCGGATCGAGATGGCCTAGCTGGCGGTGGTGCAGTTCCCGCAAGGGGCGGGCCAGGCGCTCGAGCAGTTCGAGGCCGGGCGGGCAGATCCAGACTTCAACCACCCGGCGGCTGGCAGTGGAACGGGCGCGGCGAATGAGTTCTTTTTTCTCGAGGCCGTCGAGCAGGCGGGTGATATCGGGCGCGTGGGAGACGAGCCTGCGGGCGATCTGCAGGGTTTGCATCGGCTCGGGATGGCGGGCCTTCAGCAGGCGCAGGGTGTTGTACTGCTGGCTGGTGATGCCATGCGCGCGAAAGACCTCATCCTCGAGCATGCCGAGACGGTCGTGCAGGCGCCAGATCCGGAGGTAGGCCTCCTGCTGGGGCGAGTCGAATTTGCGGGAAAGGGAGGTCCTTTTTGCGGTCATGGCGCAAGAATAGCAGGCCAGAAACCTGTTTACCAGAGAGTTGTTTCAACAATATTTTAGGGAGTAGTCTGGCCCGGCGGGCTGACCCAATCGTCCCAACAGGTGAGCAGATCCTCGACGAATTTGCTGCGCGGGAGCACCAGGTCGCAACCGGCCTCGCGCGCGGCGCGGAGTGCCTGGGCCTCGACATGGGACCCGAACCCCACGATTTTGGGCCGATTGGGGATGGAGTGGACCGCGGAGACCAGGCGGGGCAGATCCGGGCCGGCCAGGTGGATGTCCACCAGGACCAACCGGGTGGAGGCATCGGTGGAGAGGGTGACGGCGCGGTCCACCCCCCGAGCCTGCAGGGCCTTGCACCCGGCGTGGGCCGCCCGGCCATCGATGCGGCTGAAAAAAATCAGGTCATCGTTGAAAACAACGACACGGGGCTGAGGGGAAAAGGGTACGGTTTCCATATCGATTCCCGGCAATTCCCGGTGATCCCCCTGTTCTGGCGGGTTTTCGACCCAGATAATCCTAGCAGCGAACCCTTGGACATCACCCCGAGCATCCGATCGTGATCAAGGCCTGGAGTCTGTTGCTGACAGCGATCCTCTTCGAGGTGGTGGGTACCACCGCACTGAAGCGGACGGAGGGTTTCACCAAACCGGTTCCCACCTTGATCATGCTGGTGTGTTACATCACCGCCATCTACTTCCTGAGCCTGACGGTGAAGATGATCCCCACCAGCGTGGCCTACGCGGTGTGGTCCGGGCTGGGGTTGGTGCTGATCGCATTGGCGGGGTTTTGGCTGAATGGCGAGAAACTGACCCTGGGTCTTGTTCTGGGGATCAGCCTGATTCTGGCGGGGGTGGTGGTGCTGAACCTGTCCACCCAGGTCCGGCACTGAGTCAAGCGAAAAGCGAGAGGGGCGAGCCGGATGGCTCGCCCCTCTCGCTTTTTTGATCCTGAACTTTTGGATCAGGCCGCGAAGCGCAGGCCCAGGGGCCGCTTGGCGTAGCGCTCGTCGCTGCCCACCCACCAGGTGGTGACCAGCGCGCCGCCGGCCAGCGCCCAGCCCAGCACGGCGCTGTCGACATGGCGCTCGTGGCGGACTTGATCGAACGATTCGGCCGGGGAATCGACCGCCATCATGGCTTTGTCGAGTGCGGAGAAACGACTGGCACTCTCGCTGGCGGTGGAATCAGCCAGGCTGCAGAAGAGGCTGTCCACCACCGCCTCGGAAGAGCGGGGAGTGATTTCGGTGACGAGGCCGATGCCGGTGTGGGCGTTGACCTCGACGGGACCCTGAACCGCTGGTGCGGGTGCCGTGAGGGTGGCGTCTTCCAGCAGGTGCTCGGTGAGGGGCATGCCGCTGAGCGGACGGAGCATGAGGGGGGCCGGATTCACCCGGCCCTCGAGCCCCTCGAGCCCGGGTCGAACCGAGGCACCGACGAGACCTGAAGTGGCCCCTTCCAGCGTGCGTGACGCGATGAACCCCATCCAGCGCAGGCAGTCGAACATCCACTGGCGCATGGCGCTTCTCCCCCGGACAAAACATCCCCCGGGAGTGAATTCGTCCAAATCGGCCGGCCAACTTGAGAAATTCACCCCTACAGCCGGAATAACCGGAATTTTTGGCAGAATCGGCCCCCACAAACGGATCAAGTCACCCATTTTGTGTATTTTCGGTGTGAACGACATCCTTGGACTGGTTGGGGTGAGTCACCATGTGGACGCGGCGTTTGGGAAATTCAGATTTGGCGATCACCCCGATGGGGTTTGGGGCCTGGGCGATCGGCGGGGGCGGTTGGGCGTTCGGCTGGGGGCCGCAGGATGACGCCGACTCTATCGCGACAATTCGGGAGGCAGTGGATCTGGGGATCAACTGGATCGACACGGCCGCGGTGTACGGGCTGGGCCATTCGGAGGAGGTGGTTGGGAAGGCGGTGCAGGGAATGGCCAATCGGCCCCTGGTCTTCACCAAGTGCGCAAGGGTGTGGGACAAAGACCTGCAAATCGGCAAAAGCCTGAAGGCAGACAGCATCCGCGCCGAGTGCGAGGCCAGTCTGAAACGGCTGGGTGTGGATGTGATCGACCTGTACCAGATCCACTGGCCGGAGCCCCCGGAAGATATCGATAAGGGGTGGGACACCCTGGTGAGGCTGAAGGCGGAGGGGAAAGTCCGTTGGATCGGTGTCTCCAATTTCAGCGCGGCACAGATGGAACAAGTGGGCCGGCTGGGGCCGATCACCTCGCTGCAGCCGCCCTATTCGATGGTGCGGCGGGAAATCGAGGCGGAGATTCTGCCCCACTGCGAAAGGAACCAGATCGGGGTGCTGGCGTATTCGCCCATGCAGTCGGGCTTGTTGACCGGCGGGTGGACCCGGGCGCGGGTGGAGGCCCTGCCGACGGACGACTGGCGGCGTGAAAAGAACAAGCATTTCCAGGAGCCGCTGTTCAGCCGCAACCTCCGTCTGGTGGAACTGCTGAAGGAAATTGGGGAACCGCATGGGAAAACGCCCGGCGAGGTGGCGATCGCCTGGACGCTGCGTTTGCCGGTGGTGACCGCGGCCATCGTGGGGGCGAGGAAACCGGGGCAGTTGAGAGGGCTGATTGGGGCCGCCGATTGGCGGCTGAGAGGTGAGGAATGCGGGAAGATTGAGGAATTCCTGAAAGCGAATCCGGAATGAGGGCCGCACCCGGGCAGTTTTGACGGTTTGGCAATCTGGAAACGGGGAACGCCCGTAGGGCGACCTCGCGCCTGGCTCGCGCACAGATGGTTCGCCCGGCACAATCCCACCTGAAAAACCTGTCGGGGGTTGGATGGCCTTTGGGCGGGAACACCATGGGAGGCTGGAAGTCCGATGAAAGGATGAGCCATCATCGCGCCCGGCAGGAGGCCGCCGCCCCATGTTTCCAGTCAATCGCAGGGTATTGTTGAAAACCGTCGCCGCCGGGGCCCCCCTGGTGTTCGCCAAGCCGCTGGAGGCCAGGGTGAGCAGCACGGGACATGTGCGGGGGATTCTGACCGGGGCCAAGGCCCTGGTGGACGCCCTGGAGTCGGAAGGGGTGGGGTGCGTTTATGGCATCCCCGGGGCGCAAGCGAACGAATTCTGGGACACGATGAAGCAGAAGGGGATGCCCTATCTGCTGTGCACCCACGAGTATGCCGCAGCGACCATGGCGGATGGTTACGCCCGCAGCACCGGCATGCCGGGTGTGCTGGCCGTGGTGCCCGGGCCGGGGGCGACCAACGCTTGCACCGGTCTGGGCGAGGCGCTTCTGGATAGCGTGCCGCTGGTGGCCCTGGTGGGTGATGTGGCACGCGGGGAGAAATACAGGCCCTTCCAAGTGCATGAAATCCCGGTGCACCATGTGCTGGAGGGTGTGTGCAAGAAGGTGCTGCGGATCACCTGCGTGGAGGAGATCCCGCATGTGGTGCACGAGGCCTTCCGCACCAGCCAGGAGGGGGAACCGGGGCCGGTGGCGGTGTTGATTCCCTACACCCTGCTGATTGAGACGGCGCATTTCAACGCACCACCCGAATGCGGGCCCAGGCGCTTCTGGAGCGATGACGGATTCGCGCGGGCGTTGGAAATCCTCTCGTGCAAGGACCGGCGGATCGGCATCTATGCCGGCCTCGGCTGCATGGACCACGGCGGGCTGCTGACCGAGGTGGCGGAGATGCTGCAAGCCCCCGTGGCGACGAGCGTTTCGGGCAAGGGGGTGATCGACGAGACGCACCCGCTGGCGGTTGGATGGGGGTATGGGCCGGCCGGCAGCCGCGTGGCGGAGGAGGTCTTCGCGGGCGTGGACACGGTGCTGGCGATCGGGGTGCGGTACAGCGAGGTGTCGACCGGATTTTATTCGATTCCCCAGAAGCCCTATTTGATCCATGTGGACGCGTGCGAGGACAACCTGGACCGCGTGGTGGCGACCACCGTGGGGGTGCACGCGGACAGCGGGCTGTTTTTGGGCGCGCTTTTGGGTGAGGCGGAAAGCCTGGCCCGGTGCAACAACCCAAACCTGCCCCGCCAGATTGAGGCCGCGCGGGCGCGGCAACTGGCCGACCACCGGGCCAGCCACACGCATCCCCGCAAGGGGGCCTGCGGGGTGGACCCGATGCACCTGATTCTGGCGATGAACGAGGCGAGGCGGGATGACGCGCTGGTGTTCGTGGATGTGACAGTGAGCGAGCACTGGGCCGCGGAAGCCTTCACGGTGCGGATGCCGCGCACCTACTTCAACCCCACGGACAACCAGGGGATGGGTTGGTCGATCCCCGCGGCGATCGGGGCGCAGCAGGTGCACCGCGACCGGCAGGTTTTCACGCTGACGGGCGACGGATGCTTTCTGATGGCGGGGCAGGAGATCAGCACGGCGGCCCGGGAAGGGCTGCCCGTGAAGTTCTTCATCCTGGACGACCACGCATATCATTACATGCAACTGCTGCAGAGCGCGGCCTACGACCGTACAACGGCGACCCAACTGGCGCGGCTGGACTACGAGGCCCTGGCTCGCGGCTACGGCGTGGAGTACCGGGAGATCGGGCCGGGGGATGACCTGACGGCGACCGTGGCGGACATCCTGGCGCAGCCGACGCCGATTTTGGCGCGGGTGATCACCGAGTACACCAGCCGGCCAGTGCGCTGGCTGGCGGCGACCAAGTCGCGGTACACCAGCGAGTTGTCGATCCGCCAGAAGGCCCGTTTCGCGACCCGGCTGGGCGTGCGGTCACTCCGGTTGCGGGAATCCAACGACTGACGCGGCCCGTCGGTTTCAGCAGGGGGACGGAAGCGTGTTACCGGTCGTCATCGTCGGGGGCGGGTTGGCCGGGTTGAACTGCGCCCGGGTGCTGCACAAAAACAGCGTGCCCTTCCTGCTGTTCGAGGCGGGCGACGACTGTGGCGGCCGGGTGGCCACCGAGGTGGTGAAAGATTACCGGCTGGATGTGGGTTTCCAGGTGCTGCACACGGCCTACCCTGAGGCCCGGCACGCCCTGCACTACCCTTCTTTGCACTTGCAAAAATTTTACCCCGGAGCCCAGGTTTTCCGGGACGGCGCATGGCACCTGCTGGCGGATCCGTTGCGCAAGCCGCTGAGCGCGCCGGCAACGCTGGCGGCGCGCGTGGGCACTGTGAAGGACCGGATGCTCTTGGCGCACCTGCAATCGGAGGTGAATCGGGGATCGGTGGAATCGCTGTTCGCGCGAGCGGATATCCCCACCCGTAGAAGGCTGGAGGAATTCGGCTTTTCCAAGGATTTCATCGACGGGTTCTTCCGGCCGTTTTACCGGGGCGTTTTCCTGGACCCGGACCTGGGCACCTCGCGGCGGATGTTCGACTTCATGTTCCGCATGTTCGGCCAGGGGGATGTGGTTATTCCCGCCAAGGGGATGGGGATGATCCCGCTGCAGTTGCGGCTGGGCCTGCCGAGGCACTCGCTGAACTTCAAGACGCCTGTCGCGCAGGTGCATCCCGATCAGGTGAAGCTGGCGGACGGCCGCGTGGTGGGCGCGCGGGCGGTGGTGGTGGCGACCGACGGGCCAGCCGCCAGCCAACTGCTGGGATTGCCCCCGGTGAAAACGCGGGCCACCACCACGCTGCATTTCGCTACCAACAAATCGCCCCTGAGCCGGCCGATCATCGCGCTGGACGGTGAGGGCGAAGGACCGGTGAACCATTTGGCGGTGCCCAGCCAGGTATCGCATGAATACGCCCCGAAGGCTTGCCATGTGATCGCCTGCAATGTGATCGAGCCGGCGGCCCTGGTGGCGGATGAACCTTTGCTGAAGCAGGTGCTGGCGCAGATGACACGCTGGTTCGGCAAGCAGGTGGAAACCTGGCACCTGCTGCGGATCCACCGGATACGGCACGCGCTGCCATCGCAACCGCCCGGATGGCTGGAACCGGCGGACCGGCCGGCTGTGTTGCCCTCGCAAGTTTTTGTCGCCGGGGATTACCGATCCACCGCATCGATTGACGGGGCGTTGCGATCGGGCCGGTTGGCGGCCGAGGCGGTGATGCTTTCTGGCAATCGCCTGAACGCCCAGGAACCGAGGCCGGTGCGGTAGCCACCGGGTGCCGCCACCCTTGCACGGACAGGGGGGAGATGTCCATGACGCCCTTCTGCCCGGCTTGGCTGATTGCCTTGCTGCCATCCGCTTTTCAGGTAAACCAGGACCCGAAGCCGAACGCGCCGATCGCTCCCAGCCTGCCGGCCTTGAGCGATGCGGACGAGGAACGCCTCGATGGCATCATCGACCGGTTCATGCTGTATGACACCGGGAAGCTGGGAGGCGGGGCGGGCTCGCAGGCGCTGGCAGCCTTTCAAAGGCTGGGCAACGAGGCGATTCCGGCCCTTCTGAGGGGCCTGAGAAAATCAGCCGAGTTGGAACATTCCTGCCCGGTCACCGTGATCGCCAAAAAGCTGCGGCTGCTATTGGGGAAAAGCGAAGACCCTGAGCTGCTTGCCTTTGCGCGGGATGAAATCAGCGCGATTGATTCCATCCGTTACCGGGGGTTGCTGACCGACCTGCGCGTGGGGATCACACGGCGGCAGGCCGACCTGGTGCGATTGGGGGTCACTCCGCCAAAGCCAGCAAGCCCGTTGGCCCGCCTGAGTGTGGACGAGTTGAACCGGCGGATCAGCTTGGAACGACAGGAGAATGTGTTGGCGGCATTGGGCGGGGAATTGGCGACACGGGGCGAGGTGAAAGCGAGCGATGGATTGGGCCACCTGGCCGGATCGGTATACCCCGCCGTGCAGAAGGAGGGCTTGCGGCTTTTGAGCGTGTGGATGGAGGCGCGGTCCGCAGGGCAGGCGGCGGAGCTTTTGAAGCACGAGTCCGCCCAGGTTCGTCTGCTGGCCGCACGGCGGCTGCTGAACCTGAGGGATAAACGGGCGGTGGATGCCCTGTTGCTGCTGAAGGATCCGGTTGCGCGGGTGCGCGAGGATTTGCATGGCGAACTGAAGCGGATTGCCGGCAAGGACTTGGCTTCCCCGGGCAAAACCGTGGAGGAGCAGGAGCGGGCCGCGCGGATATGGATGGACTGGTGGAAACAGCGGGAAATGGAGTAGGATGACAAATCCTGCCGGGGGTTAGTCTTGCCCCATCCACCCAGGGAGATGGGCTGATGCCGGTGAACACCTTGAACCGCCGGGCTTTTTTGCAACTTGCGGGCAGCGCCTACCTTGGTACCACGCTGCCCCAGTTGGGGCGATTGGCGCAGGGGGCGCCCAAACCGGGCAACCAATCGGTGATCCTGGTGCTGCTGACCGGCGGTTGCAGCCAACTGGATTCGTTTGACCCCAAGCCGGACGCGCCTGCAGAGATTCGCGGGGAATTCGGCACCATTCCCACCAAACTCCCTGGCGTACGGCTCAGCGAGCATTTGCCGCTTTTGGCTGGACGGATGCAGCATTGGGCCCTGGTGCGGAGCATGTCGCACGAGCACAATGGCCACCTGCCGGCGACGCACCGCATCCTTACCGGATCTCCTATGCCGCTTGAGCGGGGCAGCGATCTGGACAACATCCTTTCTCGGCGCGATTTCCCTTGCTACGGGGCCGGTTTGGCGGCAGCGCGGCCGAGGCATGATGGGTTGCCCTCGGGCGTGACGCTGCCACATGCCCTGATTGAGGGGCCCTTGACATGGCCAGGTCAACATGGGGGTTTTCTGGGGCCACGGCATGACCCGTTGCTGGTGACGCAGGACCCCAACAGCCCGGCATTCCGCATGGACACCCTGGCATTGGCGGAAGGGACCAGCGCTGAACGATTGGGGGGGCGTAAAAACCTGCTGGACGCGCTGGACAGCGCGGCAAACCCGGCCAAAGTGCACCAGGATGCCGCCCTGCGGATGCTGACAAGCGACCGGGTGGCGAACGCCTTCCGGATCCAGAACGAGCCGGAGCGGAACCGTGACCGGTACGGGCGGACAGCCTTCGGGCAAACGCTGCTGCTGGCCCGCAGGCTGGTGCAGGCTGGGGTACCGATGATCCAAGCCAACATGGGTATCGTGCAGAGCTGGGATACCCATGTGGACAACTGGGGCCGGATGAAAAACCGCCTGCTGCCTGAACTGGATCGGGCGTTGGCCGGTTTGATGGATGACCTGGTGGCCGAGGGATTGATCGACAACACGCTGGTGGTGGTGACGGGAGAGTTTGGCCGGACGCCGAAGGTCTCGACCTTGCCGGGAGAAAAGATCCCGGGGCGTGACCACTGGGCCGCGGTGTACTCCGCGCTGTTCGCGGGCGCGGGCGTGAAGGGTGGACAGGTGATCGGCAAGTCAGACTCGAAGGCGGCGTATCCGGTGACGCCTTCCTTCACGCCCTATGACGTGGGCGCCACGGTGTACCACGCATTGGGCTTGGCCCCGGATACCGAGGTGGCTGATTCGCAGAACCGGCCCATCTTCCTGAACCGTGGGCAGGTGATGAATCCCCTGTATTCACTGGCCTAGGCACCTTTTGCCATTCAGCCGGGTGCCCCTTTGGGGTTAGCATCGGTTGAGGTTGGAAGGCGAAGGGGATTGATAGTGGCCGCTAGCACCAGCAAGATTGCTTGTTTCTGGTTTTTAGCCGTTGTGTCCTGCCTGATGGACCTTGGCAGCAAGGAATGGATTTTTGCCAACTTGCCAGGCCAGTTGAAGCCTGTGCCCGGCCATTATCTGGGGGCCCACCGGACCCTTTGGCAGGCGACGGAGCAGGGGGATAACGAGGGAGGGCAAACGGTTCCTCCCGGATTCCATCTGCATATCGCTTACACGGTGGATGAGCAGGGGCGGCAAGTGCCCCATGTGAACCAAGGGGCACTTTTCGGCATGGGGGGTGCGGCCTGGCAGGGTTTGGCCAACGCCATGTTCGCGCTAGTGAGCCTGCTGGTGGCGGTGGCCTTGGGTTTTTATGTGAGCCTTTGGCCGCAAAAACCAAGCTGGATGCTGGTCACCGCGCTTGGCCTGGTGGCTGGCGGCGCGGTGGGGAACCTGATTGATCGGGTGCGATTCAACGGGGTGCGGGACTTTTTGCACTGGAACTACCTGTTCGACTGGCCGGTGTTTAATGTGGCGGATGTTTTTTTGGTGGTGGGCGCTGGTTTGATCTTGCTGGTTGGGATTGGAAGCCCGGCCCCGGTTACCAAGGAAACGGGAAACCTTTCAGAAAACCCGTAACAGTAAAACATTGTAATACCATTTATCCTTCCGTGCCATCCTAAATTGTGTAAATATCCCTACATCCATTGCGCCTAATATCAAGAAGGGTAATTTAGAATAAATGAGCGGCATTTGTGTGCCGTATTTCTGCTATTTTTCCGAATGAGTGGAGATAGTGGGAAGTTTTGTTCGAATTCTCTAATGAATTCGTCCAATCCTTTGTGCCCGGACTACACGGGTCCGCCCTTGAACCAAACTTGAGCCATTACGTCATTAGAAGTGCTTAGATCATCGGCCTGGAAGGAAGAATGAACATGAGCGTACTCAGCCGTTTCACCCGCAAGTGGTTCCGCCGCAATCAGGGCCGCCCGACACGGTTGCCCCACCAGATGATCAAACCGGGTTTGGAAAACCTGGAAGAGCGGACCGTGCCGACGGTGACTTTCAGCTACGACGGCGGGGCCGCGCTCAACGGGAATCTGAGCTTTATTTCAGACAATGTGAACTCCAGCGGCAACCCGGATGAGTTCACCCTTGTTGAATCGACCGGATTTGGGGAATGGCGGTTCCGGTCCGACCCCACCCCGATCGCATACGGCAACACCGTGTTGGTTGCGGATGCAAGCACCGCCTCGGTACAGGGTACCCCTCCGCCTTCGATCAATTACGCCGGATTTTTTGACTCGGTCAAGCTGCGCCCCAATCTTGCGGCCAACACCGTGTTCAACATCGATATGAACGCCTTCTACTCAGGCCTTCAGGGATCGGGCTTTATCCGGAATTTCGCGGCCTCCGCAGCACCTGCAAACCGGTTGATCACCATCAACGCCGGGTCAGGCACCTTCACCTTTGCAGGTGGGATCCAGGACAACGGCAAGAATTTGGGGCTGACACTCAACAGCGCCGGGGTCACCCAAATCCTGACCGCCACCAACCCCTATTCAGGAGCGACCACGGTCACCGCCGGCACGCTGCGGGTGAACGGGACCAACGCGAACAGCCCCGTGACCATCAATGGTGGCACGCTGAGCGGCACCGGCACGGTGAATACCGTGGCGCTTTCGGGTGGCAATCTTTCGCCCGGGGCCACCACCGGCATTCTGAACACCGGCAACCTGACCTTCACCGGCGGCACCTTCAATGCGGCCCTGGCGAGTACCAGCAGCTATTCCCAAGCCAATGTCACAGGCACTGTGACTCTTGGTTCCAACACCACATTGACCCTGAGTCCAACCTTCACGCCTGTCACCGGCAATACCTTCACGATTATCAACAACGACGGGAGTGATGCCGTCAGCGGCACCTTCAAAGGTCTTGCCGAAGGCGGATCGGTCACCATCAGCGGTGTGAGCTACACCATCAGCTACCAAGGTGGAACTGGCAACGATGTGGTGCTCACCGCCAACAACACCACGGTGTCCACAACCACCACCGTGGCGACTTCGGCTAGCCCCTCGGTATTCGGCCAGAGTGTGACCTTCACGGCCACGGTGGTGCAGGGTTCAGGGTCAACAATTCCTACTGGAAACGTGACTTTCACCAACGGGGCCACCACGCTGGGAACAGCGACCCTGGATGCTGCTGGCAAGGCTACGCTTTCCACCAGCACCCTTGCCGTGGGCGGGCCTTACACCATCACGGCCACTTACGCCGGGGCCGGAACATTTACCGGCAGTTCGGGCACCGTCAGCCAGACGGTGAGCAAGGCGAGCACGACCACGACCGTCTCCGCCACACCGAGTCCCTCGGTCTTTGGTCAATCCGTCACCTTGACCGCCACCGTGAACGCGGTGGCCCCTGGATCGGGCACCCGCACTGGGACTGTCACCTTCTTTGACGGTGCCGCCACTTTGGGAACCGGGACGCTTACTGCCGGAGTCGCGACCTTCACCAGCTCGACGCTGAGTGTTGGGGCGCATTCCATCACCGCTGTCTACAACGGCGACACCAACTTCACCACCAGCACCAGCCCCACATTTACCCAGACTGTCAACAAAGCCAGCACCACCACAGCACTCTCGAGCAGCCTGAATCCCTCCACCTTCGGGCAAAGCGTCACATTCACGGCGATTGTTTCCGTGGCCTCACCCGGAGCAGGGTCACCTACCGGGTCGGTCAATTTCCTCGACGGTGCGACCGTGGTTGGAAGCGGCACCCTTTCGGGCAACACGGCCACCTTCACCACCAGCGCACTTGGCGCAGGGACAAAATCGATCACCGCTGTCTACGCAGGTGACACGAATTTCAGCACCAGCACCAGCAATACCGTCTCCCAAATCATCAACAAGGCCAGCACCACCACGGTGCTGGCCAGCAGTGTCAACCCGTCCCTTTTTGGCAATTCGGTGACTTTCACCGCCACGGTGGCGACTGTGGCCCCGGGGGCCGGAGTTGCGAGTGGCAATGTTGATTTCTTCCAGGGTGCCACCCTGCTGGGCACGGTGAGCCTGAATGGCTTGGGCGTGGCCTCCTATTCAACCAGCTCTTTGCCAGCCGGGGTGAGTTCGATCACGGCCGTTTTCGCTGGTAGCGCCAACTTCAACGGCAGCACCAGCCCGGCTGTGCTGCAGACTGTTAACCAACCGCCCTTCTTCACCAGCGCCGCCACCACGACTTTCCAGACCGAGGTCCCGGGCAGCTTCCAGTTCACCGCGGGTGGTTACCCAACCAATTTCAGCTTCAGCACCACCGGCACCCTGCCCACGGGGGTTACGCTGAGCCCTGCGGGGCTTTTGAGCGGGACGCCGGCCCGGGGAACCGGTGGGCTTTACAATTTCTCGGTCACCGTGAGCAATGGCATCGCGCCTGATGCCACCCAGGCTTTCTCGCTGATCGTCAACCAGCCGCCCGAATTCACGAATGTTGACAACGCCGAGACTTTCTATGGCGTGCCGTTCAATTTCCAGTTCACCAGCAGCGGTTATCCAACCACTTTCAGCTATGCGGTCACCGCAGGCACGGTGCCCAGCGGGCTAACCCTGAGCCCCACAGGCACCTTGAGCGGAACGGTGACCCCTGGGGTGCAGGGCACTTTCCAATTCGCGGTGCGTTCCAGCAACGGGATCAGCCCGGACGCCTTCCAGAATTTCACGCTGGTGGTGAAGCCCACCGGCGGCCTGTACAACTACAACTCCGCCACCGGCGCACTTTCGATCTCGCTTGCTGACAATGTGAGCCTGGAGATGATCGAGTCGGGCGGCACTACCAGTTTCATTCTCAGCAAACCGGGTGAGAATCCTTTCTTTGTTCCCGCCACCGGATCGGCGGTTCTCACCGGTAACCTGACTGGGCAGATCAGCGCCAGCAATATCGCTGGCGGCTTGACTATCAACAACGACGAATCGCGCACACCAGGCACCGACAACGACCTTAAGTTCACCTCAGGCAATCTCTTTACACAAGATATCGCCATTAAAATTGACAGATATGCCGGAATCGGCAGCGTCGAGTTCATGGACGGAACCAACACATTTTTGCCGGGGGACCTGACCACCTATACCAACGGCAAAGTCTTGATGAACGGCTATGTTAACGCCTTCAATGCCTCTTTCAACGGTGGCCCTGGCAATCCTGAAATCCTGCTGACAGGCCCCGGAACCCATTTCATCAACCTGGACTTTTTCACCGGCGGCAATATCACCCTTGGAAACAGCAGCTCCGACTGGCTGGATGTGACCAACGGGTTCTTGACTTCCACCCCGACCAGCCTGGGCGGGTCGATCACCACCAACAACGCCTACATCGAACTCTTCCAGTTGAGTCTGAACTCGGAATCGAGCATCGACACCAACAACGCCACAGGCGGTAACAGTGTTGTGATCTATGGTTTCACCCAGAACGGGAACAACCTGATCCTGGACACGGGCTTCTTCAGCACATCGTTTGAGAACGACTCGACCGTGGATGCCCAAGTGCTGGCCACAACCGGCACCATCTTCCTTGGCGGCCTTGGCAGCACGGTGACATTCGGCAACAACAGCACGGTCACCAGCCGGGAAGGCATGATCTACCTGGACGGGGCGAACTACATCAGCCCGGCGGGCAATCTGGCCAGCCTGATCGCGGACGATGTGAAGATCGACCTGGCGGCCCAGGTGGGTGGCAGCGGCAGCTATCTGCTGGCCCCCTCCACCGTCAACGAGAAGACCTACCTGGGCACCGCGGCCAACACGCTGCTGCCCGGCCTGAAGCTGACCCAGGCCGAATTTGACACCTTCAGCACCGATGTGAACTACGTGCAGATCGGGCAGAACACCTATTCGGGCACCATCCAGACCGGCGTTTTGAACAGCGCCAACGCACTGTATTTGGTGAACAACGGCGGGGGCGGCAAGGTGCTGGTGAATGGCCTGCTGACCGTGACCGGTGGCGACGCCAACAATCTGGGCCTGTATGTGATTGGCTCAGGTTCCACCACCGTGCTTTCGGCGAATATCGTGACCGCGGGCGTGGATGTGCTGATCGATGACGCGGTCCAGGTGGATAACCCGAGCATCCGGATCGACACCACCGCAGCAGGCGCGGTACCTGCCGGGGCCGATGTGACCCTGACCGGTGGCACACGGGGCATCTTTAGCACGGCAGGGATCAATAACAACCTGACCGTCGATGGCGGCACCGATGGCATCGTTGAATTCGGTTATCTGAAAGGTTTTGGCAATGGCGCGACGGGTTCCCTGCTTGGCAGCCTGACCGCCACAGGCCATGGAATCACCCTGTACAACGACAACACCTTGGTAGGCAACCTGGTCCTGAACTCCAGCTATGCCTCGCTTTTCGGCAACTCGGAAACCTACATCGGATCCATCGAGATCGCCGGTGAGGTTTCCCTGCGCAACGATGTCAACCTGAACGCCGGTTCCTTGATCCGCCTGGATTCCAACCTGAACGGATCGGGCAAGAACCTTAGCCTGGGCGCGGTTGATGGCATCACCGCCAAGGGGACGATCCAGGGCGTGAACACCCTGACGCTGACCAACACGGGAACCGCCTCGACCTTCCAGGCCGTGTCAGCCCAAAACCTGGATATTCTGGGCAGCTCGGCCTCCTCGTCCCAGGTTGATATCCTGGGTGACTTGACGGTCCCCGGCTTTGTGAGCACCGCGTCAGGCGCCTATGTGGTGAGACTGCTGGGCGCGAACAACATCATCGGCGGGCCGTTGACAACCGCCAACGACCGTTTGGTGATTGGCAATGATGACGGCGACCGGACCACTATCACCAACGATTTCAACCGGGCACTTGGAACCAGTCTGCAGGGAACGATCCAGGCCGGCGGGGCAATTTCCCTCGACACCGTTTCCCCCACCACGCCGGGCGCCAACCTGACTGTTTATGGCCAGACCATCGACATCGGCTTCGACACCGGAATCGGGTCAGAATTCCAGTCTGCCACTCTGAGTGCAGTTGGCGATGTGAACCTGAACGACGGCATGCTGATGGTGACCGACGATTTGACCATCGTGGGTGGCAGTATCAGCCAGACCTTCTACAGCGCCACCAAGGTGAGTGGCCTGACCTACCTGTACGCCTATGGCGACATCAACCTGACCGCGATGAACGATATCGGCCTGCTGGAGGTGTATGGCAACAATGTGACGCTGTACACGGAAAACGGCGTTGAATTCGACAGCGCCCTGATCAGCGGCAACCTGAATCTTTACACCGACAATTTCAAGGGAGCCAAGGGGAACATCACCCAGAATTTGAAGGGTGTGCAGGTTTACGGCAATGCCAACTTCTACAGCCTGGGTGATATCGTCCTGAGCAACCCGCTGAATGTGTTCACCGGCAAAGTGACCTTCAGCGGCAACAGCGTGTTCCTGGGTGGCAAGAGCGACATCAACCTGGGGGGTGGCATCGCCAATGGCGATCTGACGGTGAACACCTCGTTCGCCAACGGAGACATCACGCAGAGCGGCGCGCTGAGCGTTGCCGGGTTGACCACCCTGAACGCAGGCACCGGCGATGTGGTGCTGGATAACCTGCTGAACAGCTTCGGGACCGGCCCCGTGTCTGTCACCGCGGCGAGCGTGGATCTGGCCGCCTCAGGCGCCCTCAACCTGGGCACCTCGACCGTGACCGGCAACATGGATGTGTTCGCCTCCGGGCCGGTGACCCAGAGCGGCGCGCTGAACATTGGCAACTGGCTGGATGTGCGGTCGTACGCGGACGTCACGCTGACCGACGCGGGCAACACCGTTGGGACGCTGGCACTTGAGGCCGATTCGGCCTCCTTCACCGAAGCAGGGGCTCTTGTGCTGGGCCGGGTGAATGTGCAACAGGGCGACCTCACCCTGACTGTGGGCGGGAATCTGACCCAGACGGGGCCGGTTCAGGTGGTGTCGCCCGGCGCGACAACCACCATCAACGCCGCGGGCTTTGATGTGCACCTGCCCGACCTGCGCAATGACCTCATTCGACTCACAACGAATGCCAACAACCTTTTACTGGCCGACCAGAACAATGTCACCGTGGAGAATTCCACCCTGGCGGGTGATCTGGAAATCAGCGCTGGCGCCACGGTGACGCTGCTTGGCGTTGTTTCCACCGGTGACGCCACCGTGAATGCCGGCCAGGATATTTTCGGCGGTGACAACACCTTTGGAAGCGGGACTGCCAACATCCACTCGTTTGACGCAGGCCGGTACATCGACTTCACCAACTTCGGCGGCCCCAGCCGGTTCAACGGCTCGACCTACTTCAATGGCACAATTGTCGATGTCACGGCAACGGGCGACCTGATCCTGGCGGCTGGCAACGCCTCGATTTTGATGAGCCTCGTCACCGACGGGTCGATCAGCCAGGACAAGAGCCAGGGGTACCTGAATCTCAGCGGCAACATGATTCTGGAAGCCCTGGGTGACATCACCCTGGACGCGCCGGGCAACGTGCTGGTGGGCAACATTGCCGCATCGGCCACCAACATCACGCTGCTGAACACCAGCCAGATCTTGCTTGATACCACAACCGCCACGGGTGACCTGACCTTGATCGCCCCGGCCGGGGTGGACCAAATCAACCCTGTGACCGTGGGTGGCAAGCTGGACATCCAGGCGGCCACCGACTCGGTGACCCTGACCAACGCCAAGAACAGCCTGCCCACCATCGGTTTGGTGGCCGACAGCGCCAACATCGTCACCCAGGGCGCCGTGACCCTGCTGCCGACCACCGCCGCCAACTTCACCTTGAAAACCGGTGGCGCGGTGAGCCAGCAAGGCGCCCTGACGGCCGATGTGGCTGACATCGCAGCTTTCAGCCCGATCACCGGGCCGGCTTCTATCACCCTGGATGACGCGACCAACCGCCTGCGGGTTTTGAGCCTGATGGGTGGCACCCTGGTGGTGAACGACACTAACTATCTGGACCTTGGGCTGGTGCATGCCAACAGCCTGACGATCAACATTCCGGGGGATCTTTACCAATCCAGCCTCTTGAGCGTGTCCGGGCCTTTGGCCATCACCGCCCAGGATGTTTCGCTGCCCAACCCGGACAACACCATCACCGGGGCGATCACGCTGAACGCGAACAGCGCGATGATCGTCAACAGCGCCGATATCAACCTGGCCAATGTCGCCGTGACCGAAGGCCTGGCACTGGTAACCCCCGGGAGCATCAGCCAGACTGGATCGATCAAGGCAGGGGCCTATGACCTGTACGCAGGCGAAGGTGCCTCATTGAACAATTTGGGGGGCGGCAGCGGAGCCAACGAATGGGAAGGCGGACTGCTGACCCTGACTGGCCTTAACAACCTGTCGGGTGGCTTGACTTCCCATGGAACCGGGGTTCGGCTCGAGGGCATTGTTGGCGGGACCCTGACCATTTTGTCCGGCTCCCTGTCAGGCAACGGCAAGGTGGGCCGGATCGACAATGTCAAGGGAACGGTTTCCCCGACCTTGGCGGTTCCGGTTGCCAACGAGTTGTCCGCGGGTACCGCCCTGTTGCAGGCAGGCAGCGCACTCAACTTGCAACTGGATAGCGTTGTCCCGGGGACCTATAGCCAACTGGTAGTCACCGAAACTATCTTGGGTGGCACCTCGGCCCTAACCATAGAAGGCGCACAACTCAACCTCAGCCCAGGGGCGAAATTCTTCGGGCTGCTGGGCAACCAGGTCACCCTGATCGACAATCAGGGCGACAATGGTATCAGCGGGACCTTCAACGACCTGCCCGAAGGCGCGCCCCTGACCCTCAACGGCCAGAATTGGGTGATCAGCTACAAGGGCGGGGATGGCAACGATGTTGTGATCACCCGTCAGCGCTATGTGCCGCCGGCCACAGGCCCGGTGGTGGCCCAGCCCTTCAGCCTGGGCGCCGGCAGCCTGGTGGCCAGCCTGGGCAACGGCAAGGTGGGCATCTGGAGCGACAACGGGCAGTACCAGGAAATCACGCCGTTCCCCGGCTACACCGGGCCGCTGAATGTGAACACGCTGACCCGCTCGGGCAATCCCAAGCCGGACAGCATCGTGGTGTCGGTCGCCGGGCCGAGTGTGCCCCATGTGCTGGTGGTGGATGCCACCACCGGCCGCGTGGCGCTGAGCTTCTACGCCTTTGATCCGAAGTTCCTGGGCGGGGTGACGGTAGCCGGCGGCGTGACCAAGCTAAACGGCGAGCAGACCACGGTGATCCTGTGCGGGGCAGGCGCCGGCTCGGCGCCCGCGGTGAGCGTGTTCGACGCGGTGGACGGTTACTCGAAGGGCGCCTTCTACGCGTTCTCCGAGCAATACAAGGGCGGCGTGCGGGTGGCGATGTCCTCGCCGCTGGCTGACGGCACCAGCTACGTGGTGGTTGGCTCCACCATCAACAGCCATGTGGTGAGCTTCCTGCTGGACGACTACAACAACGCGGTCTCGAGCTTCTACGCCTTCCCGCCGGCCAACTGCCCGGAGGGCCTGTATGTCGCCGCCGCCGACCTGGACAACAATGGCACGATCGAGATCATCACCGGCGCGGCGAAGGGCAAGGCATCGCCCCAGGTGGCTGTGTTCAGCCTGATGGGACAGATGAAGAAGGCCTTCAACGCCTTCGACATGACCTTCGCGGGCGGCGTTCGCGTGGCAGCGAATGACATGGACGCCGATGGTGACCTGGATATCATGGCCGCCTCCGGACCTGGCGCCCAAGGCACCCTGAACGCCTTCAACTACCAGAATCTGGAGCTGATCGACTCGATGTTCATCAGCGACAGCGTCAACGGGGTTGTGGCCGGCAACAACTTCCTGGCCGATTGAGGGGGTGAGGCTACCCGTTGGGATTGGCTAGCGGGTACCAAGTGGTATGTCAAAACACCGGATCTCCTGGCTTACAGCACCAGCGTAAGCCTGGAAGATCCACAGAAATTGACCGACCAGACCCTGTGGCAACTGGACAGCTCGGAAAAAGGGCAGTTCACAGGAAACGCTGTGGCATTTCTCGCCTATTCCAATGGCCAGAAAGTCCCGCCATCCACCCAAAACATGAACGGCCTTGTCCTGCCAAACGGTCAGGTGCGGATTGATTTCTCCAACCCTGACAGCTCAGGGAACGGGATCACCGGAATTGGCCAAATGCGATGGATAGACGGTGGCTGGACCTTCCAGATGCAAATGACCTCCCCCAGTTCGTCCTCAGTGGTGACCCACTGGGCCTACATGTACCAACTGCACCCGGGTGAAATTCCACCCGAGTCGGACGGCACAAAAACCCAAGGAAGCCCCCTTTCCAACGGCTGGAGTTGGTTGTCCAACTCAACTTGGGAACTGACTGACACAGCGCTGGCACAAGAGGGCGTATCGAGCCAACAATTCACCATCAGCCTGTTTGATTCCGGTTACTTTTGGGGCCAAGGAAGTGATACCACTCCCTTCACGGTCATGGGCTCTGTAACACCTGAAGGGAATCTGCTGCTGGTTTACTGCTACAACAACGGCACTTTGATCCAGCGCAGCGGTTGGCTGGACGGAACATCCTCAAGCGCGATGATGACTTTCCGCTCTTACGATGGAGGAAGCGGAGCTGGCAAAGCAATTCTAGAGGCATGAACCAGGGCAAGAACCTCAGGACCGGTGAATAATAAGATCTCTGGAAAACTTTTATCATTTCACCATTCGCCCCCGGAGTGTGGATGCGGGCCTAGTTGGGAAGCCACTCCATGACTTCTCCCGTGGTGTAGGCAACCGCCTGACCGCCTGACTTTTTACATTCCACCTCCACCGCACCCATCTCCCGGGTGCTCCAGGCTGTGAACGGGCCGACGGGTAAAGCGGCATCCCTAGGCCCTTGCTGAGCCACCAGCAGACTGGGTTTAAGTGCCTCCAATAGCGCGGGGGCCAAGGCTTTTCGACTGCCGTGATGGGGCGCCAGCAAAACCTCAACGGGTTGGGGATTAGAAGCCAATAGCCGCCTTGTGCCTTGACCCTCGAGATCCCCCGGCAGCAAGACGCCGCCCCAGGGGGAATCGATCCGGAGCACCAGACTGGCCTCGTTGCTTTTTTCCGCCGACACGCCGGGCAAGTCGGCAGGCGGGTGCAGTACCCTCACCGCGGTTTCGCCGTGGGCCAGGGCCATGCCCGCATTCAGCGTGCCTGGAACGCGCTGCCGTTTCGTCAGCCCTTCAAGCAGCACCTGTGTGAAATCGTTCTGCTTGTCTGAAAAACCTGGCCCGGTCCAGACCCGGTCAACCCGGATCCGATCCACTAATTCGAGGGCCCCGGCAAAATGGTCGAGATCGGCGTGGGTGAGGATGAGGTCGTCGATCCGGTGGATTCCACGGTGGCGCAAGAATGGTTCCACCACGCGCCGGATGATGCCCTCGCCGGAGACGGCTCCGGCATCGACCACCATGACACGCCGTCCCAAGGATGGGTCTGACAGTTCCACCACAATGCAACTGCCATGGCCCACCGCCAGGAAGGCGCATCGCCAACCTGGCCCTGTTGAGTTGAACCAGGCGCCAGGACTTGGCAACCAGCCCAGACAGAGCAGCACGGCGGAAATCCCAGCCACCCAACGCAACTTCCATCGGGAAAAAAGTCCCGCCAAGCCGGCCAGCAGCATGGTGTGGAACAGCACCAGCCAGGCCAGAGATGGCCCGGGTGTGTAAAACCAGGCACCCGGGAGCCCCTCGGCCAGTTGCGATAAAACCCGGCAGCCCCGCAGGGCTAGTGTGACCAACTCTCCCAGAAGGGGAGACAAGACAGGGAAATCGGGGCCCACCAGCACCAGTAGGAAACCGCAACCGAGGGCCCAACCGCCAAGCAGGGCAACCGGTGGCCCCACCAGGATCGCCACCAGGCTGACCAGATTGGTTCGCGCGGCGACCAAGGGGGCTAGACCCAGCCAAACGACCAGGTTCACCCGCCAAACCTCGGCCAATGCCCCGGTCAACCGCAACAGCCATCGCAACCAACGGGGGCGGGAGAGATCCACGGCGCGCTGGTAGGCTTCCTCCTCCTCGGTAGGCTGATGCCACCAGGCACGGGTGGCCCAGTGGAGCAGGCCGGTGGCAAAAAACGACAAAAGGCACCCGGTGCTGGACAGGTCTGCCGGCATCAGCACGGCGACAAGGAGCCAACTGAGGGCCAAGCTGTTGAGCATCGCCACCGGTCGGTGACCGAGCCAGGCTATCGCCATGGCCAGGATAGTGATCGCGGCCCGCAGGGCCGGAGGGCGACCGCCCGTCACCAGGGCGTACAGGAACACCACGGAGGCAACGACCAGAACCATCTGGCGGGTGCGGAACCCCGCAGCACGCCCCAGCAGGTACAGGGCCCAAGCCACCATGACGAGATGCTGACCGGAAATGGCCAGCACATGGACCACACCCGTGCGCTGGAACAGAAGCCAATCAGACCTGTCCACACCGCGGGTCTCACCCAAGACCAGCGCCACCGCCAGGTCCGCGACATCGGCCTCTACCGACCGCCGTAGCCGGTCGGCACCCCAAAAACGGATAGCCGCAAACCAGCATTCGGGTCGCCAGGACCAACCGTGGAGGAGCTTGACATCCCCGGGCTGATCCTCTGCGGGCGGGGTCCCGGCAAGGAACAGTTCGGCCTCGATGCCCAACCGCCTCGCCATTTTCCGGGAATCGATTTCACCGGGATTCATCGGACCGGGGATGGCGCGCAACAGGCCCAGCAGTTCCACATTGCGGCCAGGGAACAGGCGGTCAGCATCCCCATCGCGTATCACACGCAGGCGCCCCGTGGCGGGCTTCCAATTACCGGCCACCCACACTGCCCGGACCAGGAGGACACATTCGGCACGCTGCTTTTCTTCCGAAAGGGGTGAGGCCCCTGTCAGTGGGATCCAGGCATCCGAAAGCCAAGGGCCGTCCACCACCACACCCTGCACCCGTGCAGGGATGGGGGTGTTGGTGGCCAAAGCGGCCACCCCATCTGGGTGGACCCTATCGACAGTGGCGCGCCAGGAATAACCCAGGGATAACAATGCCAAGCCACAGGCGATCACGCGACCGGTTTGGCCCAGCCAACCCAGAAGGGCCATTGCCAAAAAAAACGCGGCCGAAAGCAGCGCCAGCCAGATCGGCAGGTCACCACTTTCGGCCAGAAAAATGCCGAGGGAAAACGCCACGGCCACTGGCACCAACGGGGCCCGGGCCCCCAGCCGGGCGATGGTTGTTGCCAGGCTTCCCGCCATCGGGGTGCCTCAGCCGGTCTAACGGGTGACTTCGCCCACGCACCACAGGGATTTCACACCCCGCAGGTAGACCCGGGGACCGCTGATGGCAGGTGAAGCCGCCAAGATGTCCGGCAGGGTGTTTTCCGCCACCTTCTCGAACTTGGGGCCGGCTTTCACCACGGTCACGGTGCCCTTGTCGCGGTTGGTGACCAGGATGTGGCCGGCGACGCTGACTGGCGAGGCCCGGAAACGACCTGAGGTGGTACGCTCCTGGTATTTCTCCTCACCGGTCACCGCGTCCAGGCAGATCAGTGTGCCGTTTTCGCGGCAAAGGTACACCAGTCCATCCAGCACGAGCGGAGAAGGTACATCGGGCGTGTTGGACGGCTTGCGCCAGACCTCATTGGGGGAACCTGGCCCGAAGATGCCTTTGGAATTTGGCTTCAGGGCGACCACCTGGCCGTTTTTGGCGGTGGGCACCACCACCAACCCGCCACTGGCAACGGGACTAGCCACGAAGCGGAGCGTGTTGTTGTACTTTTCCTTGGGATTGAGACTGGTAACCCTCCAGAGCTCGGAACCATCTTTCAGGGAATGGCCCACGGCGTAATCGTTGCCGTGGGTGATGAGATAAGCCTCGGGGTTATTGTCGCCTTTGGGGCAGATGGTAGGGGAGGCGTAGGAATGGGGGCACTCGTCACGGCCGTCGCTTGGGCGCTCCACCTTCCAGACCTGATCGCCTGTGGCCGCGTCGAGGCAGATGACCCACTGCCCGCCGGTGTGGAGCAACTGCAGGTACAGTTTGCCCTCGTGGAGCACCGGCGTACTGTGCATCCCGAACTGGATGTTGAACTTGCCGTATTCCTTCTGCAGGTTTTTCGACCAAACCCGCTTGCCGTCGGCGGTGTGGCAGTGGAGATCGCCCGAGGACACAAAGGACCAGACATGCTTGCCATCGGCGCAGGGTGAGGCCGAGGCGGAATTGCCCTCATCGACCCGGGCGTTGGCATTGCCCTTGCCGATCATGTCCCGCCATTTTTCCTTGCCGTTGGTTCCGACACATAGCAGCAGCAATTCCTGACCTTCCGTGCAGGTGAGGAAAATATTGTCACCCCACACGGCCGGGGTGGAATAACCGGGGCCGGGCAGGTCGATTTTCCACAGGAGATTCTCGTTGGGGCTCCACTTCAACGGAATCCGCTCCTGGGTACTGGTGCCATCGTGGCGGGGGCCGCGCCATTGGCCCCAAGGCTCGGCGGCGATGAGGCCGGAACCCGCCAAGCCGGCCAACCCCAAAGCGATCCACTTCCTAGTCCAGCCGAACCTGGCCATGGCAAACTCCCCCGGCACCATCACACCTTGAAATCGTTGGCAAACAACCAGCCACACAGCATAAGCCAGGACAGGTGGCCAAACCAGCGGCTGGAGGAACTTTCCGCTCCCCCAATTTTCACGTTTCTTTCGCACTTTCTTCATGGCCTCGAGAATCCGTTACCTTAATGTGGAAGCTACCATCAGCTTGCTTCGCTGGAGTTGCCACTGTGATATTGCGCCATTTTCTGCTGACCGCAGCCCTGCAGGTTTGCAACCAAACACCAACCAGCCAACCCGCGGTATTGCCCGGACTGCTGCCCTCCGGCGAGGTGCAACTGCCCAACCAGTGGAAACTCAACCCGGTGGGAAGCCATGTGGGTCTGGGCGACTTCCCGGTGCAAATCGCCCTGAGCTCGGACGCGAAATACGCCGCCGTGCTGCACACGGGTTACGGGGAGCACGAGGTGGCGGTGGTCTCCCTGACAGGCGGACCAGCTAAGGTGGCCTCCCGCGTGAGCTTGCCCCAATCTTTCCATGGGATGTCATTCAGCCGGGATGGCAAGACGCTTTGGGTGAGCGGAGCGGAACGGGAAACCGTGCTGGGATACCCGTTTGAGGAGGGGTATCTTGGCAAACCCAAAGTGGTGCAGGTGGTGGATGTGAAGGAAACCTTCATTCCCGCCGGTATCGCTGAAATGCCAAAGGGTGGCCTGCTGGCGGTTTGCGGCCTGCTGGGAAACCAGGTGGCGCTGGTGGATCCGACCAGCAAAGAGAAGACCGTGCGCGTGAAGACCGGGGACCAGACTTTCCCCTACGCCGTGCTACCGCTGGATGAGGACACCGCCCTGGTGAGCCTGTGGGGCAAACAAGCCCTGGCCAAAGTGGATCTGGATGACGGGAAGGTGGAAGCCATTTGGGAACTGGGCCACAGCCACCCGACGGAAATGATCCGTCACCCGGACGGCAAGACACTGTATGTATCCTGCGCAAACTCCACCAAGGTGGTGGTGGTGGACCTGGAAACCGGGAAGCCGGTCCAGACAATCGACTGCGCCCTGCATCCCGGAGCGCCGAACGGAAACACCCCGAGCAGCCTATCCCTATCAGCGGATGGCAAACTGCTGGCGGTGGCGAACGCAGATGCCAACAATGTGGCGCTGTTCAACATCGAGGAACGGGAATCGGCCAAGGCGTTGGGATTCATCCCGTGCGGGTGGTACCCGACCAGCGTGCGGTTTCTGCCGTCGGGACAGGTGGTGGTGGCCAACGGCAAGGGGCTGACCTCAAAGGCGAATCCAGGCGGGCCGAATCCGGCGCCCAGGGACACCAAGTTGCCCATCCGGCAATACATCGCGGGCCTGTTCCCCGGCAGCCTGCAGATTGTGCCCAGGCCGCAGCCCGGCTTGCTGGAGGAATGGACCCGAAAAGCTTACGCCGCCAGTCCGCTGCGCAAGGATTTCCAGCCGGTGCTGGCCCGGCCCGAGGGGAACCCGATTCCCGGCAAGGTGGGTGAGGCGAGCCCGATCAAACACTGCGTCTACATCATCAAGGAGAACCGCACCTACGACCAGGTTTTCGGGGATATGCCCCAGGGGAATGGTGACAGGAACCTTTGCCTGTTTCCCGAGAAAGTAACCCCCAACCACCACAAGCTGGCGCGGGAGTATGTGCTCTTGGACAACTTCTATGTGGAAGGCGAAGTTTCGGCCGACGGCCACGAATGGACCATGGCGGCCTATGCCACCGACTTTGTTGAAAAGGCGTGGCCTCAGTCTTACCGGGGTAGCCCACTGAAAAAATTCGGCTTTTATCCGGCGGAGGGAAACAAGGACCCGATCGCCCGGCCGGCCGGGGGGTACCTGTGGGACCGGGCCGCCGAGGCCGGGGTGAGCTACCGCAGTTACGGGGAATGGATCGGCGATGGGGACAAGCCGGACGGACCGACCAAGGCGAAGGTGAAGGCGCTGGAAGGCCATTTCGACCCTTATTACCCGAACTACAATCTGGATGTGACGGATGTGACCCGGGCGAAACGGTTCCTGAAGGAACTGGCTGATTTTGAGCAAAAGGGTGAATACCCCGGGTTGACCATCGTGCGACTGCCGAACGACCACACGGCCGGAACCCGGCCCGGAGCCCCCACGCCGACCGCCATGGTGGCTGACAACGATTACGCGCTGGGGATGGTGATCGAGGGGTTGAGCCGTTCTAAATTCTGGAAAGATATGGCCGTGTTTGTGGTGGAGGATGACGCGCAGAACGGGCCGGACCATGTGGACGCGCACCGGGCGGTGGCGCTGTGCATCAGCCCCTACACCCGGGGGACGGGCAAGGACAGCACCATGTACTCGACCAGCAGCATGCTGCGCAGCATGGAACTGATTTTGGGCCTGAAACCGATGAGCCAATTCGACGCGGGTGCGCGCCCGATGTACGCCAGTTTCCAAGCCAAGCCGGACATCACGCCCTATGGGAAGGTGGAACCCGGGGTGAGCCTGGAGGAGAAGAACAAAGCCGAGGCGTGGGGAGCCAAGAAGTCGATCGCGCTGAACCTGGAGATCGAGGACGCGGCGGACGATCTGGTTTTCAATGAGATCATCTGGAAGAGCGTGAAGGGGCCGAACAGCCCGATGCCGGCGCCGGTGCGGGGAGCTTTTTTCCTGCGAAAGTAAGGAAAGGTTTTTAACAGGAAGGCCCGGCGACCCTTAAAGGGGGAAGCCGGGCCTTCTGCTTTTGCGCCTCAGCATCTCATCCATCGGCCAGCATGGCGATGATTTCCTGACGGGTACGCAAGCCGAAAAAGCGCCTTGGGTTTCCACAGGCTCTGCAGGAACACGGCCGGGGAGTTTTAGCGTGGATTCCGATCACCCTTGGGTTGAGCCATTCCGGGTGCGCGGAAAAAAGCCTTTTCAGCCGGCGCAGTGATCGGGATTTGGCCAGCCTTTGCCGCATGCGCCTGAGAGCTTTACCGGTCATGGTGCGAGACCCTCCTGTTGCAGGGGTGGCCTATTGCCAATTGGATCCACCCAACCATTTTACGCCCGGTGAAAGCCAACCCATCAAGCCGTAGGCTGTGGCCCTTGAGCGCTTGGGGCCGACTCAACGGGAGATCAGGAACGAAAAGGTATCGGGGTCTGGGAACCCTCGCCAATGCCACAAACCCAGAACGGCAACGCTTACCAAGACGATAATCCAGAAAGCTACCTGGTATTCGGTTTTGCGGTTTTTGTGACGGAGCAATTGCTGGGCGACCAGCGCACCGGGCCAGCCGCCAAAAAACTCCAGAAGGTGCAGGGTTTTCTCGGATATGCGCCAGCCGTTGTCGCGCGCGCGGGCCTTATCGATCGAGTAGGCGGTGAAAGCGATGAGGCTCATGGCCAGATGGCCCAAAGGTACCCACAGGGGCATATGGCCCATCTGCCACAGGCCGAACATGAGCCCGATGAACCCCCCGGCCAGCAGAAACGCCAGCAATTTACCCGACACCAATTCCCGCCTTTCTGTAAGCCCCAAAAAGGCCTAACAACATTTTGAACCCACCCATCAATGACCGGACCAGGGCCGAAATCTGCCTGATAGGATGGTATTTCACATCCATCCGGCGACCATGGGCCAATTGAATGTCCCAGGAAAACTTGAGCACCAACCTACCAGAAACTTCGGTTGGCCAGGTAATCGCGGATCCTGAACTGGTTGCCCGGCCGGTCGAAACGAGGGAACGGTTGGGAGCTTTGGACCTCCTGCGCGGATTCGCCCTGTGCGGCATTTTGCTGATGAACATCGTCAACTTCGCCTGGCCCGGCGGCGCCTACAACAGCGCGACCTATCCCTACTACCGATTGGACAGCATCGGGAAAGTGCCTGATCCGGAGGTGCGGGCCAAGGAAATCGCCACGGAAGAAAAGGAACTCAGCCGTACAGAAAAGGAAAAAAGACGGGAAGAACGCGAAAAAGAAGCCAAGCCTCAGTATGCCAATGGCGAACTGGCCTGGTGCGCCATTTCGAGCAGAGCGGACCAGTACGAATGGGCCTTTGCCCATCTGCTGGTGGAAAACAAGATGCGGACGCTGTTTTCCATGCTGTTCGGGGCGGGGGTACTGCTGATGACGACCAACGCCCGTGAAAAAACCCGGCGGCCGGGATGGCTGCATTACCGGCGCATGTTCTGGCTGCTGGTGTTTGGGGCGCTGCACGCCTATCTGCTTTGGACGGGAGACATCCTTTTCGCCTATGCCTCGATCGGGCTATGGCTTTATCCGATGCGCAAGCTGAGGGCACGCTATCTGCTTGGGATTGGATTTCTGTTGCTGCTGACGCCCCTTGTCATCGCGGCGTTCGCACCGAATGTGGTCGATTGGGTGAAGGAACGGGGGCAGGCAATTGAAAAACAATTGAAGGAGCCGGTTGCACCCGAG
>Ga0315905_10000799_pt1 | contig 34397 bp, 25 predicted proteins | sample LakEriMetagenome_5_FD_203522 | JGI IMG/M metagenome (GOLD analysis project Ga0315905, IMG submission 203522) | Freshwater fungal communities from buoy surface, Lake Erie, Ohio, United States - Buoy 4 MA121 | ecosystem: Environmental > Aquatic > Freshwater > Lake | place: USA: Lake Erie, Ohio... | reverse complement strand
GGTCTGGCTTCGCGTTCGATGCGGGTGCGCGCAGCGGCTGCGGTCGGCAGCCCGTTCCGTGCAGCGTTGCTCGGCGTGAGCTTCGGTGCCGTCAGTCAGAGTGCCACCGCAGTGTCGTTCGTGCTTGCAGGTCTGGTGACGGCGGGGCTGCTGCCTGCGCGCCGAGCGCTCTCGGTGGTGGCGTGGGCCAATCCGGGCACGGCGCTGCTTGCGTATCTGGCGGCGGTCAACCTCGAGCTCGCCACGCTCTGGCTGATCGGACTCGTCGGGTTGTCGCTTCGATCGTCGCGCGTCCAGCCGTTCAAGGCAGGTCTGCACGCCATGCTGGGTGTCGGGCTGCTGCTCTTCGGGCTCGTCGAGATCAAGCGCGCGGCATCGCCCATCCAGGGTGCGGAGTGGTTCGCTGCGCTCACGACGGCGCTTCAATCGTGGATGCCGCTCTGCTTCCTGCTGGGCGCGCTGCTGCGGCTGCTGATCCAGAGTTCCAGCGGCATCGTCGTGATCCTGATCGCGCTGTGCGGCAAGGGGCTCCTGCAGCCCGAGTATGCCTTGATGGTGATCCATGGCACCGGCGTCGGCATCGGCTTGACCGTGCTGCTCCTGGGACGCGGCCTGCACGGCGAGGCCCGTCGCATCGCACTCTGGCAGGCGATCCTCAACGCGATCGCTTCGCTGCTCTTGGGCGCATGGCTTGGCGCAGCGGCATTCGACTGGGTGCCCTCGCTGATGGATCTGTTGCAGGGTGCCGGCCTCAAGTTGGAGACGGCCCTGGCGGCCGGCTACACAGTGCAGATGCTCTTGTGCCCCATCGTCGGGGCCATGCTGGCCGAGCGTGCGCTTCCTGTGCTCGAGCGCCTGGCTCCGGAGCGCCGTGAGGATTCACTCGCCAAGCCTGCGTTCCTGAGTGATGGCGCGCTCGATACGCCTGACGTAGCCATGGAACTCGTCGAACGAGAGCATCGTCGCCTGGTGGGCGCACTGCCTGGCGTGCTGGCCGCGGTCCGGCTCGACGAACGTGCGTCTCGCTCCGTCGATGGGTTGCGACTCGGCTTGTCGCTGGTCACGCTCGGCGAGGAGATCTCGGCGTACCTCACGGCATTGGCGCAGCGGCAGCTGGATGCGACGGCATCGACGCGGCTCCGCATGCTGGGGGCGCGCCATCAGGCGATCATGGAGTTGCTGGACGCCGCCCGCGACCTGGCGGTCGCCGCTGCCGCGCTGCCGCCTGGATCGGGTGCGCGCGACTTGGCCGGCCAGCTGGTCGAGGCCGCCGACGCGATGCTGCACACGCTGCACGATGCGATGGCCAGCCACGACTCGCTGGAAGCCGAGCTGCTGCTGGCGATGACCTCGGACCGGAGCGAGCAGATGGAAGGCATCAGGCTCCAGGCGGCACGGGGGCTTCTGGGCGATCCGGCTCACCAGTCGGGCATCCTGTACGCCACAAGCATGTACGAGCGGTGTAGTTACTTGACGCGCCGATGCGTGGAGTCGATGCAGCCGCCCCGGAGCGCCGAATCCGCTTGATTCCCCGGGCGTTCGCGCGCCCGAGGGCCGCGCACCCTTCGCGTACACTTTCGCGCCCGGCGCAGATGCGCCGAAGGAAGGACCACCCATGAACGCCAACACCATCATCTGGACCTACACCGACGAAGCTCCCATGCTGGCGACCTACTCGTTCCTGCCCATCGTCACGACCTTCGCGCAGAAGGCCGGCCTGAAGGTGGTGGTGAAGGACATCTCGCTCGCGGGTCGCATCATCGCGGCGTTCCCCGAGTGCCTGCGGCCCGAGCAGCGGCAAGCCGATGACCTTGCCGAACTCGGCAAGACATGCCTCACGCCCGAAGCGAACCTGATCAAGCTTCCCAACATCTCGGCGAGCGTGCCGCAGCTGAAGGCGGCGATCAAGGAACTGCAGTCGCAGGGCTACGCGCTGCCGGACTACGTCGACGAGCCGGCGAACGACGCGCAGAAGGATGCGAAGACCCGTTACGACCGCATCAAGGGCAGCGCGGTCAACCCGGTCATCCGCGAGGGCAACAGCGACCGTCGCGCGCCGCGCAGCGTGAAGGACTACGCCCGTGCAAATCCGCACAAGATGGGTGCATGGAGCGCCGACAGCAAGGCCCATGTCTCGAGCATGACCGGCGGCGATTTCTTCGGCAACGAGCAGTCCGTGACCGTGCCCGCCGCCACCACGGCTCGCATCGAGTTCGTCGGCGCGGATGGGGCGACGAAGGTCATGAAGGACGGCATCAAGCTCGGTGCCGGCGACATCATCGACGGCACCTTCATCAGCAAGGCCGCGCTGGTCCGCTTCCTCGAGGAACAGTTTGCCGATGCACGCGCGAACGGCACGCTCTTCAGCATCCACATGAAGGCGACGATGATGAAGGTCTCGGACCCGATCATCTTCGGTCATGCGGTCAAGGCCTTCTTCAAGCCGGTCTTCGCCAAGCATGCGGCCGCCCTTGCGAAGGCCGGCGTCGACGTGAACAACGGCTTCGGCGACCTGGTCGCCAAGATCGCCGCGCTGCCGGACGCCGAGCGTGCCGCGATCGAGGCCGACATCAAGGCCGTCTTCGATGGCGGTCCCGCGATCGCGATGGTCGACTCCGACAAGGGCATCACCAACCTGCACGTGCCGAGCGACGTCATCATCGACGCGAGCATGCCCGCGATGATCCGTGAAGGCGGCCGCATGTGGAACGCGCAGGGCAAGACTCAGGATGCCAAGTGCGTGATCCCGGACCGCGCCTACGCCGGCGTGTACGAGGCGGTCTTCGAGGACTGCAAGGCGCATGGCGCGTACGACCCGAAGATCATGGGCAGCGTGCCCAACGTGGGCCTGATGGCGCAGAAGGCCGAGGAGTACGGCAGCCACGACAAGACCTTCGAGCTCAAGGCTGCCGGCACCATGCGCGTGGTCGATGCCGCGGGCGCGGTGCTCATGCAGCACGCGGTCGAGCCCGGCGACATCTGGCGCGCCTGCGTGACGACGGATGCCGCGATCAAGGACTGGGTCAAGCTCGCGGTCACGCGCGCCCGCGCGAGCGGCTTGCCGGCGGTCTTCTGGCTCGATGCCAAGCGCCCGCACGATGCCGAGCTCATCCGCAAGGTGCAGGCGTACCTGCCGCTGCACGACACGAAGGGCTTGGAGTTCCATACGCTCGATCCCAAGTCGGCCTGCGCGTTCAGCCTCAAGCGCATCCGCCAGGGCCTCGACACGATCAGCTGCACCGGCAACGTGCTGCGCGACTACCTGACGGACCTCTTCCCGATCCTCGAGCTTGGCACGAGCGCCAAGATGCTCTCGATCGTGCCGCTGATGGCCGGCGGCGGCCTGTTCGAGACCGGCGCTGGCGGCACGGCGCCGCGCCACATCCAGCAGTTCCTGCAGGAGAACAGCCTGCGCTGGGATTCGCTGGGTGAATTCATGGCGCTCGGGGCGAGTTTCGAGCACATGGCGCTCGTCACCGGCAGCACCCGCGCCAAGGCGATGGCCGAGGCGATGGACTGGGCCGTCGGCCAGTACTTGGTCAACAACAAGGCCCCGCAGCGCAAGGTCGGCGACCTCGACAACCGTGGCAGCCACTTCTACGTCGCGCTCTACTGGGCGCAGGCGCTCGCGAAGCAGACGACCGATCCTGCGCTCGCCAAGACGTTCGCCGGCCTCGCCGCAGACCTGACTGCGAACGAAGCGACGATCGTGGGCGAACTCAACGCCGCGCAGGGCACGCCCGTCGACATCGGCGGCTACTTCCACCCGGATTGCGCGAAGGCCGACGCAGCACTGCGGCCGAGCCAGACGCTGAACGCGATCCTCAAGGGCCAGGCGGTCGCCGCGCTGGCCTGAGCCCGTGGCGACCGAACCACCAGTCGCCGCGATCGAGCGCCTGCTCCGAGAGGGGCGCGCGCTCGATGCGTTGACGGTGGCTGAGCCGCTTGCGGCGAACAACCCGCGCATGCTGCAGGCGTGGCTCGGCGTGGCGCGTGCGAAGCTCCACCTAGGCTGGATCGCCGAGGCCGATGAGGCACTCGAGCGGCTCGATGCGTTTGCGGCGGCCGACCCGCAGGTTGCGCTGCTGCGGGGGATCGTGCACCAGCGGCTCGGGCGTATCGATCAGGCTGCCGATCGCCTGCGCGCGGTGGCGACCGGCCGATCGCTGCAGGCCGTCGAGGCCAGCGTGGCGCTTGGTGAGCTCTTCTGGTTCGCGCATCGGCACGATGAACTGCGGGCGTGGCTCGCCTCGGCAGGCCCGGCGTGGGCACACGATCCACGTTCGGCGCTGCTGCGGGCTCGCCTGCTTGGGCGGAGCGACGCCGCCGCTGCAGTCGATGCTCTGCGTGCGCTGTGCGTGCCGGAACAGGCACCGCAGGTCCGGCGCGCCGCAGGCTTCGAGGCCGTTGGCCTGCTCGATCGGCTCGGGCGCTACCGCGAGGCGTACGACCTGGCGTTGGCCATGCATGCCGACACGACGGCGCCCTTCGATCTTGATGGGTTGCTGTTGGAGACCGGTCGGGTCGCGCAGGCCGTTGCGCGCGGCGATCGGTTTCCCCCTTCGCGCGTTGAGCCCGTCGAGGGGATCTGCCTGGTCGCGGGGTTGCCCCGGTCGGGCACCACGCTGCTTGAGCAGATGCTCGACCGGCATCCATCGATCAGCGGGATCGGCGAGTACGACGGCGTGGATCGTCTTGGGTTCGACCTGCAGTCGACTGGGCAGTGGCCGCGCGGGCTTGGGATGCTGCGCGCCGAGGCCGTGCGGCCGATTCGCGATCGCTACGTGCATGGCGCGCGTCGGCTGGCTCGGCCCGGCGCGCCGTGGTGCTTCGACAAGACGTTGCGAGCGTGGCGATGGATGCCCGCGCTCGCGTGCGCGCTGCCGGGTGCTCGGTTCATCCACCTGCAGCGCGATCCGCGCGACATGGCGATCAGCATCCTGCTCTCGTACTTCCATCCGATCAACGATGGATGGACGGCCTCGCTCGAGTCGATCCACCGCGTGGTCGAGGTGGAGCGCGCGCTCTTGCCAGCAGCGATCGAGGCTGGCGGCTTCGCACACGAGTCAATCGTGTACGAACGGTTGGTCGCCGACCCTGCGGGGCATGCCGCGCGCTGCCTGCGCCTGCTCGGGCTCGAGGTCGATGCAGCCGTGCTCGCGCCGCAGGAGAACCGCCGCGCCGTCTTCACCCTGAGCCACGAACAGGTGAGAAGGCCGATCAACACATCATCGATCGGCCGCTGGAAGAACTATGCCTTCGCCTTCGACGGCTCGTGGGATGCGCTGGCTGCAGCGCACGAGCGTGCCATCACAGGGTGAGCCTGGCTTGGCGTCCATGGGCTGAAGCCCTTGGCAGGCCGATCAGCCGCCCGTACCCGCCGCCGCACCGCGCTGCTTCGCGACGCGCTCGACCTGGTCGAGGTACGACTGGATGTTCTCGCGCGGCTTGACCTGCTGGGCTGCACGCAGCAGCGGCAGGGCCTCGGCGTACTTGCCCTGGCTCACCAGCAACTGTGCGTGACGGACCTTGGCATCAGCCTCGAACTTCTCGATCTTCGCGGCAGCCTCGTAGTTGAAGACCGCGCGATCCGGATCGCCGGTGCGCTGGTGGTACTGGCCGAGCAGGATGAGCGCCTCGCCATCCATCGGATCGAGCGCGACGATCTCGGCGAGCACCTTGGCTTCCTCCTCGCCGGCACCCTTGGCCACGGCCAGGCGCGAGCGCAGCTTGAGCAGGTCCTTGCGCTCGTTTGCGGAGAGGTCGTTGCCGTAGATCCGCTCCATGGCCGAGATCAGCGACTCGCTCTCCTCGTTCGCCTGGCGCGCGATCAGCACGCGGCACGCACGGATCCCACGCTCGGCGGGGCCGCGCGGGGTCATCTCCATCGCGCGGCTGTAGCAGCGCACGGCGTCGGCGTAGAGGCCCTCGTTCACGTAGATGTCGCCGCACATGTTGAGGGTCTCGATCGTGGGCTTGCCCAACCGATCGACGATCTCGTAGTTCTGTGCCGCCTTCATCGCCTGCCCGCTGCCCAGGTAGGCGTTCGCCTGCAGCATCCACAGGTCGATGGCCTCGGGCGACTGCACGATCAGGTCGCCGGTCAAGGTGATCGCGTCGGCCCAGCGGCCCTGCTTGAAGAAGGCGCGCGCGAGGCCGAGCTTCCAGTCCTTGGTCTTCGGGTCGAGCAGGATCGCCTGGCGGTAGGCCGATTCCGCACCGAGCGGGTTGTCGGTGTTGCCGTAGCAGTAGCCGAGTAGACCGAAGGTGACCGAGTCCTCGCCGCCGAGTTCGACGACCTTCTGCATCGCCTCGATCGCCTGCGGGAACTCGGACTTGCGCACGTGGATCATCCCCAGGTTCTTCCACGCGCGGCGGAACTTGGGGAACTTCTCGACGGTGCGTCGGTACATCGTGGCGGCATCGTCGAGCTGCTCGCGCTGGAAGAACACGTTGCCGAGCGTGAAGTCGAACGCGGGGTTGCTCGTGTCGGTCAGGTTCGGGCGCAGCAGCGCGAGCGCCTCGTCCCACTTCTCGGCGGCGATCGCCTGGAGGATGCCGACCATGGCCATCTTTTCGGGGTCCGTGAGCCCACCCGGCTCGATGTCGGTCTCGGCCTGGTAGCTCTGCACGAGGTTCCACTGCCAGCGCACGTCCTTCATGAGCTGGGCGAGCTCTGGCGGCACGGGCGGTGCCTGCGGCGAGAGCGCGGGCGGTTCGTACGCGATCGGTGCCGGCGGTTCGGCGGGCAGGTTCGGGTCCTGCGTGGCCGGGGCGGGCGCAGCCTCGGATGCGCCCGTGGTGGCCGGCGCGGACGCGGGTTGCTGCGCGGCGGGCTGGGCAGGGGTCTGCGCAAGGGCCGCGGCGAGGGTGATGGTCGTGATCGTGAACATGGGGGTCATCTCCGTTCGGTCACTTCTTCTTGGGGAATGTGATGGGAGCCATCATGCGGAACCGCACGGGCTCGCCGTTGCGCTTGCCGGGCTCGAACTTCCAGCTCTTCACGCAGTTGATCGCCACCTGGTCGAACGCCGAGTTGTTGCTGCGGCGGACCTTCGGCTCCTCGACGCGGCCCTGCTGGTTCACGACGAAGATCACCTGCACGGTCACGGTGTCGGCCTGGACCTTCTTCAACGCGGCGGGAACCACGGGGCTGGACTGGGCGATCACGCGCGGCTTCTGGTCGAGGTCGCCGACGCTGAAGAGCCCGTCGGCCTCCTCGACGTTCTCCGAGGCCTGCCGGATGGCCGTGCCGAGGTTCACGGAGAAGTCCCCACCGAATCCGCCCGCCCCGCCCGTTCCCGGATTCAGGGCGAGCTCGAGCTGCGACAGATCCAGCGGCGGCGCCTCATCGGCGAGCTTCGGGGGCTCCTGCTCCGGCGGCGGTTGGTCCGGCTTCTCCTCTTCCTGCTCGAGCTCCCTCGGCGGTGGAGGGGGGGCGATGGTGTCGGCTTCCTGCACCTGCAGTTCCTCCTCCGGGGTGCCCGTGATCGACTCGAGCACGGGCAGCAGGAGGAAGATGCCGAGACCCAGGGCCATCCCGCCGAGCGTGGCGGCGGTCCGGCGGGACCCGGTGGCAAGGATGGAGAGGGCGCGCGACATGGTCAGCTCTTCCTCGTGGCGACGCTGACCTTGTTCGCGCCGGCGGCCTTGGCCTCGTCGATGACCCGCACCAGCACGCCGGCGGGTGCGCCGGTGTCGGCCTGGATGATCACGGGCAGGTTGTCCTTGGCGATCATGCGGCGGACCAGGGTCTGGACGCCGTTGACCCCGATCTCCCTGCCGCCGTAGACGACCTCACCGTCGGGCGTCAGCGCGATGAAGATGCTGTTCTTCTCGAGCACCTTGGCAGAGGCCGCGAACGGCTTGTTGATCTTGACGCCCGGTTCCTCGATGAAGGTGGTCGTCACGATGAAGAAGATGAGCAGGATGAAGACGCAGTCGAGCATCGAGCTCATGTCGATGGCCGGCTCGCCGCCGCCTGAGTTGGAGTCTCGGAACTTGCCCATGGGTGCCTCAGGAATTCTTGCTCGCCAGGTTGACCTTCGACGCGCCCGCGGCCCGGGCCTCGCCCATGACCTGCACGACCACGCCGGCCGGGGCTTCCCGCTCGGCACTGATCACGACCGGGATGTCCTCGCGCGAGATGGCGCGCTGCACGATCGCCCCCACGGCGTTCACCGCGACCTTGCGTCCCTCATGGAAGATGTTCCCGGCCTTGTCGACCGTCAGGGCGACCGTGGGCTTCGGGTTGCTTCCGCCAGCAGATGGCGTCGGCCGTTCGACCTCGATGCCACGCTCGTCGACGAAGGTGGTCGTCACGATGAAGAAGATGAGCAGGATGAAGACGCAGTCGAGCATCGAGCTCATGTCGATGCCGGGCTCGGTGACCTCGTCGCTGCTCTCGGTGAAGCGTCCCATGTCAGGCGGCCTCCACGCGGTTCGAGGCCTTCATGGCCTCGGCGCAGGTGGACTGCACGTGGCCGAGGAAGTTCACGCTGGCCTCCAGGCGCTGCGCCATGAAGTAGTGGAAGAACACGCCGGGCAGCGCAACGGCCAGTCCCGCCTCGGTCGTGATGAGTGCTTCTGCGATGCCCTTGGCGATGGCGCCCATCGTCTGTTCGCCGCCGGTTCCGGATGCCAGTGCATCGAAGGTGGCCAGCATGCCCGTCACGGTGCCGAAGAGCCCCAGCAGCGGCGCGGCGCTCACGCAGACCTTCATCACGCGCAGCTGGCTCTCGAGCGGCTCCAGCCATCGCGAGGCGTACTCGTCGAAGAGCGGCTCGACCGCAGCGCCATCGCTGGCGGTGGCGGCCGCCCTGGCCAAAGCCGGGAGCCCACCCTCGTCCGTCGACTCGGGCGACTCGATCCACTCGCGGACCGTGGCGTCACGCCGCGGACGCATGTCGCCGAACGTCAGCGCCAGGAGCACGTTCACGCCCACGGCGCACATGAGGATCGCCACGCCGGCGATGGCGTACATGGATGGACCGCCGGCATGCCAGATCTCGAGCGTGCGCTGGAGCAGCTCGGTCGACGCCGACGAGAGGCCTGCTTGGGCGGAGGGTTCCATCGGTCAGCTGCCCTGCGATGCGCCGCGCTTGAGGTACTCGTTGATGAACGCCAGTCCGGCGGCTTCCATGCTGCTCGTGATGCCGCGCGCCTGCGCCGAGAGGATCGCGTGCAGCAGCAGGGCGGGGATGGCGACGATGAGGCCGTACTCGGTCGTGATGAGCGCCTCGGAGATGCCGCCCGAGAGCGTCTTCACGTCACCGGTGCCGTAGATCTCGATGGCCTTGAACGTGTCCATGATGCCGGTCACGGTGCCGAGCAGACCCAGGAGCGGGGCTGCGGCGGCGGAGATCGCCAGCAGCGGAAGCGATGAGTTGACGCGTGACTTCGTCTTCTGCATGACCTCGAACATCTGCTCTTCCATGATCTCGCGCGAGAGCGAGAGGCACGATGCGCCCGCGGCAACCATGCGGCCGGTGGGGCCGGGGAGCTTGGAGGCGAGTTCCTGCGCACGCGCATCGTCGTGGTCGGCGATCGCCTTGAGCACCGCCTGCAGACGACGGCGGCTCGGCGTGCGGATGAGGATCATCGTGAGCCACTTGAGGAGAGCGACGAACGCCACGATCACGGCGACGCCGAGGATCGGCCACATGACGGGCCCCCCCTTGAGGAAGTGCTCGACCAGGGTCTCCTCGCTCTGGGCGATCTTGTCGGCGGTGCCCATGGTGGGGTCGAAGGGAATCGTCGCCGCCGAGCCCGCGAACCAGTCGGTGGCGGCCTTCGCCGTGAGGGGGTCCTTGTACGGCGTGACGTTCGGCTCGAGCGAACCGAGCTTCTGCTCGGCGATGCCGGTCACGCCTTGCCCGCCGAAGAAGGCAGCCGGACCGAGCACGAGGAACTTGCCCTGCACGACCTGGCCGGCGGGGTCGACGGCCGTGCCATCGAAGCGGGCTCCGCCGAAGGACTCCTCCAGGCGATCGATCGTGGCGGTGAGCGCGGCCAACTGCTTCTCGAAGACGTCGCGCTTGCCGAGCGACGAATTGTCCGCAGCGAGGCGCGCCTGCTCGAGCGGCCCACGCCAGCGCTGCAGCTCGGCGATGTGCATCCCGCTCTCGGCGTTGCGCAGGTACTCCAGCATCAGGTTCGAGAGGTAGCTCACCTCTTCCTGGCGGCCCTTGATCTCGTTGGAGAGATTGGTGAGGTCGAGCGCTCGGCTGTCGGCCACGCGCTGGACCTGCTGCAGCTTCTGGCGGGCATCGATGAGCTGGTTCTCGAGTTCACCGATGCGTCGCGTGAGAGGCACCTTCTCGGTGGCGACGCGCTCGCGCAGGACGCTGAGTTCGTTCAGTGCCGCGGCAAGCTGGTTCTCGACCTGGCTGGCAGCGCCGCTGAACGTGGGCTTGGGAGCATCGATGGCCTGCGGTGCCGGCGCAGCGGGTGACGCTGGCGACTGGAGCAGGGCGAAGGAGAGGATCGCGAGGATCGTGTTCATGGTCGTTCGTTCCGTGATTCAGTTGGTCTTGACCGGGATCGGCACGAAGGCCGCGGGCTTCTGGTTGCGGAGGATGGCCACGATGCGCTCGATCGCCGGGCCGTTGTCATTGCTTTCGGTCCAGGTCCAGCCTTCCGGCGCGCCGCGACCGATGCCGGCGATGCGCCCGCCAGCGCCGACGTAGTAGCCCTGCGCGAGTCCCAGATAGACGGCCGTGACTTCGACGGATGAACCATCGGCGAGCTTGCGGATCTCGCTGGATTGCGTGATCTCGCGGTTGAAGCGGTTGGCCTCGTTGATGATGCCGACCACGTTCTGGAAGCGGACGGCCAACGACAACGTGGTCGAGGTCGAGTCTTCCGGCAGCCGCTGCGTGAGCGGCTTGAGCTTCTCGGCCAGCGGTGTGGGGAACCGCTTCACGAGCGCCTTGACCTTGGTCTCGAGTTGCGCAGCCATCGCAGCGAGCTGCGCCGAGGCATCCTTCAGCGTGCCCGCCTCCTGCGCGAGCGTGTCGCGCTTGCGGTCGGCCTCGGTCAGCGTGGCGTCGACCTCCTTCGTTCGGTCAGCAAGTGTCTTGAGCTCGCGGTCGAGGACATCGATGCGCGAGTCGAGCAGGTCCTTGCCCAGCGCCCAGTCGCGACGCTCGACGCCGATCGTGCGACGGGCCTCGACCCACTTCTCGAGCGCGTCGCGCGTGAGTTCGATCCGCTCACGGACTTCAGCTTGCGCCGCGACCGCCGGGTCGATGGCGGGGGCCGCGGGAGCCGGCGCTGCCTGCGGGGCAGCGGGCTGCGGTGCGGGAGCTGCCGTGGTCGCAGGTGCAGCGTTGGTCGCGGGCGCCTGCGTTGCGGGTGCGGCCGTGGGCTGCGGAGCCGCGGTCGGCGCGGCATCCTGCGCGACCGCCGTGAGCGTGGCCGCGAGCGCGGCGATGGGGAGGAGCGTGCGGATCGGGTGCATGGTCATGGTTCCTCAGAAGTCGATGCGATAGGTCAGGCCCAGCGAGAAGTCGATGCCCGCCGAGTAGGTGGACTGCAGGGTGTCGGTGCCGTCGATGCGGTAGACGGTCTGGATGTCGGGGTTCGTCAGGTTCTTCGCAGCGAACGACAGCGTGAGGCCATCGATGATCCGCTGCTGGATGGAGATGTTGAGCGTCTCGAAGGGGATCTGGTAGATGTCCGGCGTGATGGCCGTGGGCGTGGAACCACCGCCACCGTTCGTGGACGCGCCGCTGATCAGCGTGTCGCCCTTGTAGGTCCAGAAGACGCCGAACTGCGTGCCCCACTCTTCGAACTCGTAGGTCACGTTGGCGTTGAGCAGGTACTCGGGCGTCTGGATCATGGGGCGCGAGCCCTGCGGCGATCCGAAGTCGATGAACTGCTGCTCCAGGTCATCCGGCAGCTCGGTCTCCGAGTTCAGGTAGGTGGCGTTGGCGCCGACCGCCAGGCCCTTCCAGGCTTCGCCGATGATCTGCTCCATGCCGACGCGCACTTCGCCCTCGAGGCCGAACAGCGTGGCGCTGTCGAAGTTCACGGGCGTGGTGTACTGGAAGCCCGTGCCGTAGCGACCGATGTACTCAATGTTGTCCGAGATGTCCTTGTAGAAGGCCGAGCCCGAGAGCAGCCACTTCTCGAACGGCGTCCAGTCCAGGCGCACGTCGTAGTTGTTGAGGCCGCTCATGCCCAAGTCCGGGTTGCCGATGAAGATCGGGCCGGCCGCGTACTCCTGCTGCAGGATCGGGGTGAGCTCACGGAAGGTCTGCCGCGCCACGGTCTGCGCAAACGACGTGCGGAGGATGAGGTCCTCCTCGATGTTCCAGTTCCAGCCGATCATCGGCAGGAGGTCATCCTGGTTGTAGTTGGTGTCGCCGCTGGTCGAGAGCACGCCACCGGTTTCAGGGTTCAGGATGAGCGCACTCGGCTCGCCGTACAGGGTGGTGCCGATGAACGTCGTCTCGACGCGGAAGCCCGTCACGATGTTCATCGTGTCGTTGATCGGCATGTCGACCATCGCGTACCACGCGGTGATCAGCTGCGATCCGTCGTAATCGACGTCTGGGTACGGCGGGCCCGCGTACACGGGATGATCCTCGTCGGGGAAGACCGCGCTCCAGGGGTCATCCCAGCCAGCCTGATATCCCTGGCCGAAGGTCGGCGACGTCGGGTCGAGGATGAAGCTGTTCTGGTCGAACGTGCGGGCGACGTTGTCGTAGAAGCCGCCGAACTTGAGGTAGCCCTCGCGGTCGTTCCACTGGCTGAACGGCACTTTCAGGTTCAGTGCGGCCTGCGTGCTGTTCTCGTTGATGTACTTCTCGATGTGCTGCAGGTTGCCGAGCGAGAACGTCGCCGGCGGGTTGAGCGGCGTCCAACCGCCGGTCGTGAAGATCGGCGGATCACCGATCGGCACGAGTGGTTGCCACGCCGCGTTGAACTGCACCTGATCGGGCTGATTCAGCTGCGCATCACTCACCGAGAAGCGCCAATCGACGACTGGGGCTCCCCAGATCGCGGTCGGATCCTGGCCCACGTCCTCGGTCCCGAGGAACGACAGCGTGTGCTCGCCGTTCAGGATGAAGGTCGTGGTCGACGACTGCTGGTAGGTCAGCGTCTCGTTGCGCTGCCACGGCGCCAGCGGCTCCGGCAGCGGTGGATCGAACGGATCGCCAGGGGTTCCCGGCGTCCAGCCTGGCGTGGTGTTGTCGTTCGGATTCCAGCCCGGGAAGTAGTACTCGCGCCCGCGCTGATCGATGGCGAGCACGGCCTGGCTCTCCGAGAGCTGCGTGTACAGGAACTTCGCGCCGAGCTTGGTGTTCTCGGATTCGTAGCCCACCGTGCCCAAGCCACCCCACTGCACGACTTCGGTCCCTTGCGTGATGTCGTAGAGCGAGGTGTATTCGAGGTCGGTCGGCAATGGAACGGGCTCGAGCGGTGCCAGCGGTCCGCCCGGCGCGAGCTGCACCAGCGTGTTCTCCTGCCCGTTGTCGAAGTACGAGTAGTCCTGCTCGTAGAAGAAGCTGCCGAAGGCACCGATCTTCGATCCATCGCCCAGGTCGTACTTGCCGCCGCCGGAGAACGACATCTTGTACTCGAGTGGGTTGTCAGTCGGCTCCGTGCCGACGGGCAGCGGCCAACTCTCACCCATCAGGCCATAGGGAATGGCCAGCGTGTCGTTGTTGCCCAGGAGATCCAGGCCACCGCCCTTGTACGACAGCCCCTTGCCCTTGCCATAGGCCTGTGAGTTGAACCCGGTCTGCACCTTGACCTGGAAGCTCGTCTCTTCGGGAATATCGCGCAGCTCGATGTTCACGGCGCCGCCGGATGCATCACCCTGCTGGTCGGGCGTGAACGTCTTGCTGACCTGGATCGACTGGATCACCGCCGAGGGGAACTGGTCGAGCTGGACCGCTCGCTTTTCGTCATCGGCTGTCGGCAAGCGCACGCCATCGAGCTGTGCGCTCACGTAGCGCTCTGGCAGGCCGCGGACGACGGCGTACTTGCCGTCCTGGATCGTCGCGCCGGGCACAAGCAGCAGTGCGGCCGCGGCGTCACTCGCCCCCGAGCGATTGATGATGTCCACGCCCACGGTTTCGAGCAGTTGCGGCGACTGCAGGCGAAGCTCGAGGAGCTGGCCTTCGGAGCCGGCCAGGTCGAGTTCCTCGACGACGAACTCCTCCATCTCCTCGAACTCGCCCGCGAGGCGGATGGTGACGTCGGTGAGCTGGCCCTCGCGCACGATGACATCACCGCGGACCTGCCGCGCGTAGCCATCCTTCGAGAAGACGAGGGTGTAGGTACCGGCCGGGACATCAGGGATCAGGAAGTTGCCGTTGTCGTTGCCGACCACGCGCTTGCGCAGGCCGACCACATCGATGGTGGCCGCGCCGAGCGGTGCATCGAAGTCGCGGTCATACACGATGCCACGGATCGAGCCCACCTGTGCGGCCGCCGGCATCGCCGCGACACTGGCGACGATGGCTGCAAGAGGAAGGGCTCGGCCGAGCGTCACCACGGTTCGCCGAGCGACTTCCTGCACGTGGCGATGCGCTCGCGGAGCGCAGGGGTGATCGTTGCGCCGCTGCGCGCCATGGCGACGAGCGTAGCGCTCAGGTCCTCAGCGCGCGGGCGAGAGTTGGGGTTGATCGTGCCGGCGGCGAGCGCCTCGAGCCAGCACGACTCAGCCTTGGATTGGTCGCTGATCAGCGCATAGCCCTCTGCCAGGGCCCGCGGCGATCGCGCGCGGAAGACATCGACGATGTCCTTCTTGCGGGACTCGTAGCTGGTCAGGGCCGCATCGAGCGCCGCACGCGACCCCTCGAGATCGCCCAGCCCGGCTCGGGCCTTGGCGACGTCGACCTGCATGGGGGTCAGGTCTTCGGGAAGGAACACGGTGTCCGCGACCTGGGTGGCAGCCAGATCGAGCCTTTCCTTCGCGCGGGTCGTCTCGCCAAGCGCGTGGAGCGCACTGGCCAGGCGCGTGCCGTAGGTGATCTGCAGGTCCATCGGCATGGCCGGCAGCGCGGCATCGATGGTGGCCGCGGCCTTCAGCGCCTGCTCACGGTTCGTCGTCATGCGACGCAGCAACGGGATGTACCCATCCAGTGCGTTGCGCATCCCATCGAAGGTGCCGCCCTTGAGGACCTCGTCCAACACCTTGGCCTGGGCCTCGAACTGCTCGGGAGTCAGCACGGCGACCATCGCGCCATCGACCTTGCCGATTTCGGCTTCGGAAGCGCCGGCCGACAGATCGCGCGCAGCGACGGCATTGCCCAGGATTGCCTGGATCTTGGCGGCCTCGATGTGGATGCGCTCTCGGCGCCAGTCCTGCTCGCCCTTGGCGCGATCGGTCGCGAGCCGCGCGTACTTGAGCGCCAGGTCGCGGTCACCCTTCAGGGCGTAGTGCACGCCGATCAGGCCTTCGCACTCTCCACGACGCCAGCCGTTGATGGACTCGGCGCATCGGGCGGCAGCAATCGGATCACCCGCATCGAGGTACGCCAGGGCGACCCATTCCTGGCACTGGGCCCGTTCGCGGTCATGGATCGTGGTGGGGATCGCGCTGGCGACCGCCATGGCTTGGTCCAGAATCCAGGCACGATCAGCGGCTGGCGCTGATGAGGTGCTGGGCGCAGTCGGCGCGGCTGGCGGCGGGACTGCAGGAACCGCTGGTGCGGGTTGGGCCGCAGCATTGGGCACGGACGAAGGGGTCGCCCCGGCTTCAGGGGCCGGCTTGTCGCACGCGGTCAGTGCCAGCGCGACCGATGCGAGCGCGGCAAGCGGCCAATTCATGTTCGTCGTCCGTGGCATGGTGTCTGCTTGAAAGAGAACGAGCGTCTGGTGGAGAGTCAGACTCAACCACCAGACGCTCGATTGCGGACGCTATGACTCGCGCGTTAAGAGGCCGTCAACATCGTTCAGGCCGTGTTAAGGAAGCGCGATTTCTGTCCCGCCAACTCACTCGGGGCAGTTGCCCCAGCCGGCGAGGAGGACGCCGAGGTCGGCGCCGTCGGTGTCGCCGTTGCCGTCGATGTCGCCACCGTTGGTGCCCCAGGCGGCCAGGAGGCCACCGAGGTCAGCACCACCGACCACGCCGTCACCGTTGAGGTCAGCGGGGCACGGAGCGGCGATCACGCAGCCACCCGGAGGAGCCACGTTGATGCCGTAGGCATCAACCGCGGTCCAGCCGCAGAGCCAGTTGCCGGTGGAGCTGAACGCGCCACGGAACTGGGCCTGCTCGAAGAACCCATCGTTCGGCGCGGTGCCGACGCTGGTCACGGCCGCAGCGGCGGCGCGCGGGTCGATGCTGGTCACGGGACGGATGATCAGCGAACCGTTCGGGTTCACCGCCGCGCCCTTGGTGATCGCCGCGATCGGCATGGCGGTCGGATTCGCGGCGCTCGTGCCCGCGTTGACGTTGTTGCCGCTCGTGAAGACGCCGTAGGTGTTCGCTTCGGTGTAGGCCGACGCGTTCAGGTTGTTGTAGAAGACGCAGTCACGCACATCGATGAGGTTGCCGTCGACCTGCGCCTGGTAGGCCGACGCGGGGTTCGCGAAGGCGTTGACCGAGGAGTAGGTGTTGTACGGGGTGCTCCAGCGCTGGGCGTAGGTCAGCGTGCCATTGAAGCCGTAGCCCGTCTGGCCACCGGTGGCTTCGCCGTCGGTGTTGATGTTGCGGAACACCTGCTCGCCCACGTCCATGAAAATGCTGTTGCGCACCTGGAGGTTGGCGTTGTCCCGGAACTCGACGGCGGTGTCGCCGCCGGTCGAGCCGGTCTGGCCGATGCAGGTCAGGTTGTAGACCACGCCCGTCGTGACCGGCTGCGCGTCCGACTTCTCGGCGCCGTCGATCTCGAGGATGTTGTCGCCGGTGCCCGAGCCCTGGGAAGCGTTGCCTGAGTAGCCCTGCACGATGAGGCCGAACTGGGCCTTACCGCGCCAGCCCTGGTCGATGTCGAGGCTGTCGTCACCGATGTTCCAGATGCTGAAGTACTGCACGTTGACGGTGCCGCCCCAGATTTCGATGCCGTCGTCGACGTTGTTGTAGATCTCGATGTGGTCGATGACGGTTTCCTTGCCGATGCCGCCCAGCGACAGGCCGTTGAGCTCGTTGCCAAGGCCGATCACCTTGCCGCCGTAGCGGAGGCTGACGTAGGAGAAGGTGCCGCTCGAGTCGAGGTCGTCACCGCCGCCGTAGATCACGTTCGGGTCGGTGGACGACGAGCCCGTCAGGCCTTCCATCTGGGCGAAGTTCGCCGCGCTGGGGGCTGCGGTGTTGGTCGACGCGGCGCCGTTGCCGTACTTGCCGACGTAGGCGCGGCCCATGACCGTCAGGTTGCCCCACTCGTTCATCGCCACGCGGGCGGTACCGGTCTTGGGGTTGCCGGCCGTCCAGGTGGCGACGTCGGCCTTCGACGTGAAGATGATCGGCAGGTCGTTGGTGCCGTTGGCGACGATGCGGGCGCCGCGGCAGATCGCGATCGAACCACCGAGGTTGGTGGTGCTGGCGATCACGGTGCCGGGCTGAATGGTCAGCGTGGCGCCGGGCAGCACGTAGATCTGGGTCTGGAGGTTGTAGGTGTTGTCAGCGGTCCAGGTGGTCGAGGTCGAAATGTTCTGGCTGACCAGGACTTCGGCCGCGCTGGCGGCGCCGGCCACGAGCATGGTGGCGGCGAGGCACGAGGCGTTCATGAGCTTCATGTCAGAGACCTTTCTTGGGGTTGGGAAAACGAAACGAGTGCGTCGATGGTGAACTACGAAGGGGAAATGCCTTGGCCCCTTCGGGACCGAGGCGACGACTCGGGCTTGGTTCCTGCCTAGACCAGGTTCCTCGGCGCCCGCACCGAGGAGCAGAAACCTAAGTCGTGCGCGTGTTAAGTCGAGTGAGCGAGTCGTTAGGAATCCGTGTGGATGCCGGGGGCCACACCTGCCGCCACAAGCGACCACCGGGCCGATGAGCGATCAACACCGCGCCTTCGCGTTTTCTGAACGTTTCCTTCACAATGCGATCGCGCGGGTGGGGTAATCCTCCCCACCTCGATGCCGAATCCATGGTTCATCCTGCTGGCCTTCATTGCCGTCAACGCGCCGGCGATGGTCGCGCTGGCGCAGGATCCGGCACCGGCGCCCATCGTGCCGCCTCCGCCGCTCACGCCATTGCCCGCGGGGAGCGGGGTTGAACCGCTTCCGCCGGATGCCGAGCCACCTGTTCCGGAAGCGCCTCCGAAGCCGACGAAGGGCAAGCCCGCTCCGCCGCCACCCGTGATCCGCCCGCCCGGCGAGGAGGGCAAGGCCAGCACCCCGCTGCCGCCCAAGGCGATTGAAGTTCCGCCAGCCGTGCAGCGTGAGGGTGATCGGCCGAGTCGGGTGTACCTGCAGACCGGGGCGGGTGTTTCGATCATTCCTGACCTGACGCTGAAGGGGTTCCCCGCGGCCGACATCGGCGGCGCGGTCGAGGAGATCGGTTTCACCGGCGGTTCCCTCTCACCGGATCTCGGGGTGTCGTGGTCGCTGCTGGTGGGGTTCCGGGTTTCGGAGCGCGTGGCGATCGAGATCGAGTCGGGCTACTCCACGAACAACGTGAGTGGCTTCTCGGGCACGCTCGAGGAGTATGTCGGCGGCGCGCCCTTCATCCCAGGGACGTTCACATCGACCCAGGACGGCACGCTGTCGATGATCCCCATCTTCTGCAACGTCTCGTGGGAGTTGCCCCTGCTCGAGAGGCGCCCCGGCCGCGACGAAAGCGGCCTCTCGCTCCGTTTGGCTGGCGGCTTCGGCGTGACGCAGATGGAACTGTCGATGCAGGACCTCGTCGTGAGTGCGCCCACGGCCGGCGTCGATGGACAGACCTTCGGCATCGACGGCACGAGCTGGCAGATCGCCGGTCAGTTCCGCACTGACCTGTTGTGGAACCTCTCCTCGAACGTCGACCTCGGGGTGTCGTGGCGCCTGATGTACATGGGTGCTCCCGACTTCGGTGACGTGACCTTCGAGGACAGCGCGAACTTCGAGTCGTCCCAAGGGCTCTCGTTCAACGACCTCTGGGCCCAGTCCATCCAAGGTTCGCTCAACTTCCGCTTCTGACGCAAGGTGGCCATGACCAAGTCCTGCACCACGACCTCCGTCCTCGCCACCGTTCTCGCGGGAGGCACGGCACACGCCCAGTCGACGGTCGGTACGGATGCGCCGCAGGCCCCTGTGCTCGCGCCGGCCTCGGCCCAGGAGTTCGCGAACCGCGTCTACATCGGCACATCGCTCGGTGCCGCCTTCCTTCCCAAGCTCAAGATCAGCGATGAGTTCGAGACCGAAGCGGCCTATGGGCTGACGGATGTGGGCCTTGAAACAGACGTCGGAGCCGCGTTCACGATTGCGCTGGGCATCCACGCCACCGAGAACTTCTCGCTGGAAGTGCAGACCGGCATGACGTGGGTCGGTTTCGGCGGTGCGAGCGGAGAGTTGTCATTCTTGGACCGCGTGGGTGATCCGACGCCTGCCTTCGATGCCACCCTTTCGGGCGGCAGCGGTTCGTTCCTGCAGGTTCCGGTCATGGCCAACGCCACGTGGCGCATTCCGCTCACCAAGCGCGCGCCGGGCACGGATGATACGTCGATCGGCCTGATCCTGGGCGGCGGTTTCGGTGCCATCAATACCGGTGCCGACATCTCCGGCATTGATGTTGCACCGATTGGCGGCGCGGTCCCCGACTACACCATGTCGATCAACGGCAACGGCTGGTCGTGGGCGGCGCAGGCGCGTGTTGGCCTGGACATCGCGCTCTCGAGCCGTGTGAGCCTGGGGCTGGAGTATCGGCTGATTGGCTTGAATGAGGCTGATCTCGGTTCCGCCGACTTCAGCGAGGATCTCGATCGCTTCAGCGACATCACGATCGAGACGTTCATCGAGCAGACGATTTCGGCCACGCTCGAATTCCGCTTCTGAGAGCGGCGCCCTGAGTGACCCGCGCCAGCGCCGTCAATCCCGGTGCTGCTGGTGGCACGCCTTGCAACTGGCACCGAGCAACGCCAACGAAGCGTCAGCTCGTAGGTTGAGCGCTGCACGGTCGGGCACCGATGCATCCATGGCCTCCAGGAGTCCTTCCAGGCGCGCCGCGGCGAGCCCCTCGCGCACGAGCCACTCGCGCACCGTGGCGCGCTGGGACTCAGGCACGTCCTTGAGCTGCGCATCGTCATCGAGCAGCCGGTAGAGGTCGGCCAGCCTGCCCGCATCGGCGAGCGGCGCCAGGTCAGGATGATCCGGAGGCGCTCGCCAGCCCGACTTCTGGGCAAGCTTGAGCCTGTCGTGCACCTCGTCGATCTCGACCATCGCAGCCACGAGCGAACTCGGCACCGTGCGCTCCGGGAAGTCGGCACGCGCGGCATCGATGACGGCTGCAGTGAGCGGCGCCGCCTTGGCGGTGCACTGCCAGAGCCCGGTGTAGCCGGCAGCGGTGCCCGACACCTTCATGCGCGCGGCAGCCTGCGCCGGCGTGAGCCAGCCGAGGGACACCGCGATCGCCGCGGATGCACCCGCGCTGCGGTGCTTGCCGTGATGGCAGTGGATGTAGATCGGTCTTGGCAGATCGCGCACGGCGCGGGCCAACTCGACCTTGCGCGCATCATCGAAGCCGTCGTAGCCGATCGGCAGGTGCACGTAGCGCATACCTCGCTCGCGCGCCCGATCGAGATCAGGCAGCGCGCCATCGACTGACAGGATCGTGCGCACGCCGAGTGACTTCAGCGAGTCGAAGCCGGCGTCGCCTTCCGGTACCGAGCCGGACCACACATCGGCATGGAACGCCACCAGATTGTGCAGGCCGGGAGCATCGATGGGTGCCTTGGCATCGATGGTCGGCGGTGCGAGCGGTTCGGCTGTGACCATGCCAGCAGGTGCCGGCGATTCCGGGGGCGGTGTCGCGCCGTTGGATGGCCGGGATGCGCCGCTGACCAAGGGCGCCAAGAGACATGCGATCACCGCACGGACCAGCATTCGTGAAAGGTACCCTCGGGTCGGGTCGACTCGGGGGCGTGGTAGGATCCCCGACCCCCATGCTGCGTGCACGCCCGCCCCATCTGTTTGCGCTCTCGGCATGCCTGGCCGGCTGCATGATGGGGCCCGATGCGCCCGAGCTGGCCGCAACCGATGCGGGCATCACCGAGCGGGAGTCTTGGTCGCCAGCGGCACTGACGGCCGAAGAGGCTGCTGCGGCCCGGTCGGCTGCAGCGGCCCTCGGCAGTGAGGAACTCGTGGCGTGGTGGACACGCTTCGGCGATCCGGTGCTCGATCGCCTGATCGCCCGCGCCGATCGAACGAATGCCGATCTCGGCCAGGCGCTGTCGCGCGTACGCGTGGCGCAGGCACAGCTTGGCGTGGCCGAGGCGGACCTGTGGCCCGACATCGCGGCCGGTGCGAACTATGACCGCATCAAGCAGAACTTCTCGCAGCTCGCCGCGCAGGGCGTCGATACGGAGCCCTATTCGGTCTGGGCGTATGGCCTTGCGATGGGCAGCTGGGAAATCGATCTCTGGGGGCGCATCCGGCGCTTGATCGAGGCAGCCAACCAGGATCTGCGCGCGGGTGTTGATGACCTTCGCGCGGCAATCGTGTCCGTGCGTGCCGGCGTGGCCACGACCTACATGGAGCTGCGCACGCTCGAGGCGCGCATGGTCGCACTCGAGTCGAGCGTGTCGGCCATGGAGCAGACGCTGGACCTGGTGTCGCGGCGGTTCGCGGCAGGCACCACCACGCAACTCGAGGTCAATCGCGCGCAGGCGAACCTGCAGGCCGAGGCGGCGCAGCTCCCCGGGCTGCGATCGTCGTACGCCCAGGCGCTCGGCCAGATGGCGCAGCTCTGCGGCACGACCGTCGATGAGGTTGCGAAGGAGCTCGGTCAGGGTGCGATTCCCGCGGCTCCGGTGGCGATCGATGCAGGGATCCCCGCGGTGCTGCTCGAGCGCCGCCCGGATCTTCGCGCCGCCGCCGAGCGGTACTCGGCCGCCGTGTCGCGCATCGGCGCGGCCGAAGCGTCGAAGTGGCCCACGCTGTCGCTCAGCGGCAACTTCTACATCTCGGCCACCGACTTCTCCGGGCTTGGCGACTGGGCCAACCGTGCCTATTCCTTCGGCCCCTCGCTGACGGTTCCCGTCTTCACCGCCGGCCGCATCGACGCACAGATCGCGTCGGCCCGCGCCCAGGCGGAACTCGCCTTCAACGCCTGGCGGAGCGTGCTCGTGCGTGCAGTGGCCGAGGTGGATTCATCGATCGCGGGTGCGGTGCTCGCGGCGGAGTCGCGTGACCGCTTCGGACGTGCGCTCCTCAGCGCGGCCGACACGGAACGCCTCGGCCGCATGCAGTATGCGCAGGGCACGATCACGCTGGACCATCTGCTCGACCTGCAGGACGAGCTGTATTCGGTCCAGGATGCGGAAGCCCAGGCTCGTGGCCTGGCCGCACAGTCCGCCGTGGCGCTCTACCGCGCGCTCGGGGGCGGATGGCAGGACGTCGCGCCGCTCCAGGATGAGGCGATGAAGGACGCGGCGAATGCGACGGGCTCGAGCCCCGCGGGCGCGGCTTCACGCGACCCGAGCGCAGCAAAGGATTCACGATGAACCATCGGACGCATGCCGGAAGCCTCGTGCTTGTCCTTCTCGGTGCGGTGTCGTGCGGCCAGGCGCCGCAGCCGCCGGCTCCGCCGCCGATCACCGTACGCACCAAGGTGATCGAGCCCATGGATGTGCCCGTCGAGGTCACGTTCCCGGCCACGATCGACTCCCCGCGCACCGTCGAGGTCTCAGCCCGCGCCGCAGGGTGGTTGCAGGCGCAGCCAGTTGCCGATGGTGCGCTCGTGAAGCCTGGCGACGTGCTCTACCAGGTCGATCCATCGCAGTACCGGATCCAGCTGGATGCCGCCAACGCCCGCGTGAAGCAGGCGATTGCGCAAGAGCAGGCTGCGCGCGCGCAAGCCGAGGGTGCGCAGGCCGCTCTCGTGCTCGCCCAATCGACGTTCGAGCGCAACAAGGGACTGGTCGACAGCGGCGCGATCAGCAAGGAGCGCTGGGACCAGATCACGGCGGATCTGGCGCGAGCCAAGGCGACCGCGGACCAGGCTGCTGCCGACATCGCGCTCGCGCAGGCCAACGAGGCGAGTGCGCGTGCCGATGCCGAGAATGCCCAGCTCAAGCTCTCGTGGTGCACGGTGTCGAGCCCACTGGATGGCCAACTCGGTGCGAGCAAGGCGTACGTCGGTTCGCTCGTCGGCGAGGCCGGCTCGCAGGTACTCAACACGATCGTGCAGATCGATCCACTCTGGGCGGGCTTCAAGCCGAGTGCGCGCCTGCTGCCGGCGATCGTCGGTGCCCGTGACCAAGGCGCGCTGACGGCGCACGTGGAGTTGCCGGGCGCGATCACCACTGCCCGCCCCGGCATGCCGATCGGCATGACCGATGGCGCCCCGAGGGCCGAGGGCAAGCTCGTGTTCCTGGACAACCAGGTCGGCCAGACGACCGACACGCTGCTCTTGCGCGTTGAGTTTCCCAATGCTTCAGGGCATTTCCGCCCGGGTGGTTACGCCCAGGTCACGCTGGGCCTCGGCATGCAGAAGTCCGCGATCGTCGTGCCCAAGAGCGCGACGTTCGCGCGGCAGACGGAACTGCTGGTCTGGGTGCTGAAGGAGGACGGCACGGTGCACAGCGTGACCATCGAGCCGCTCGCGGCCTGGAACAACGACGTCATCGTCGAGTCCGGGCTCAAGGCCGGGCAGCGGATCGTGGTCGAGGGCCTGGCGAAGCTCCGCCCCGGCGTGAAGGTCGTGGACCTCGGTGCGCAGCTTCCTGCACCCGAGGGTGAAGCTGCGCCCGCTTCCGGCGGCGATGCCCCGGCGACCGAACAACCCAAGACCGGGACCTGACGCGCCATGTACCGCTTCTTCATCGAGCGACCGATCTTCTCGACGGTCATCGCGCTGGTCATGACGCTGTCGGGCGCGGTGTGCGCCTGGATCCTGCCGATCGCGCAGTACCCGTCGATCGTGCCCCCCACGGTGCAGGTGACGGCGACCTACAACGGCGCCGATGCCGCGACGGTGGCGCAGGTGGTCACCCTGCCGCTCGAGCAGCAGATCAACGGCGTCGAGGGCATGCTGTACCTGTCGTCGACCTCGACCAACGCCGGCGTCAGCACGATCACCGTGACCTTCGAGGTCGGCCATGACCTGGACATCGCGGCGGTCGACGTGCTCACGCGCGTGAACCAGGCGATCCCGATGCTGCCCGAGTCGGTGCAGCGCGTGGGCGTGAACATCGCCAAGCAGTCGACCAACCTCACCGCCGTGGTGAGCCTCGAGTCGCCCGACGGCCGCTACGACAGCTCGTTCCTCTCGAACTACGCCAACATCACCGTCGAGCCGGTCGTCGCCCGCGTGGACGGCGTGGGCAGCACGACGGTCTTCGGCCTGCAGCAGTACGCCATGCGCGTCTGGCTCGACCCGGACCGCCTGTCGCAGCTGGGGCTCACGCCGATGGACGTGTACGCGGCGATCAAGGACCAGAACGACCAGTCGTCGCTGGGCTCGCTGGGGCTGGAGCCGTCGATCGGCAAGCCGTCGATGACCCTGTCGATCCAGGCGAAGGGCCGGCTCGTCGACCCGCAGGAGTTCGGGGACATCGTGGTGCGCGCGGAGCGCGACGGCGGGCTCGTCCGCGTGCGTGACGTGGCCGAGCTCGACCTGGGCTCGTACCAGTACACGAGCACCTCGGCGCTCAACGGCGGCCCGACCGCGACGATCGGCCTTTACCAGCTGCCGACCGCGAACGCCTTCGACGTCATCGAGTCCGTGCGGCGCGAGCTGGACCGGCTGTCGGAGCAGTTCCCGCCGGGCCTGCGCTACCGGGTGACCTATGACACCACGCTCTTCGTCGAGGCATCGCTCGACGACCTCGTGAAGACGCTGATTGAGGCGGGCGTCCTGGTGCTGGTCACGATCTTCATCTTCCTCCAGAGCTTCCGGGCGACGCTGATCCCCATGATCGCGATTCCCGTCTCGATCATCGGCACGTTCGCGATGATGGCGATCTTCGGCTTCTCGATCAACACGCTGACGCTGCTGGGCCTGGTGCTCGCGATCGGCCTGGTCGTTGATGACTCGATCATCGTGGTGGAAAACGTCTACCGGCAGCTCGAGTCGGGGGTGAAGGATCCACGCGAGGCGGCGGTGCGGGCGATGCAGGAGGTCGGTGGGCCGATCGTGGCCACCAGCTCGGTGTTGCTGGCGGTCTTCATCCCCGCGGCGCTCATGCCCGGCATCACGGGCCAGCTCTACAATCAGTTCGCGCTGACGATCGCGTTCTCGATCGCGTTCAGCGCGATCAATTCGCTCACCCTCTCGCCGGCGCTGTGCGCGGTCTTCCTGCGTCACGGCGAACCGAGCACCTTCCGCCCGTTCGTGCTCTTCAACCGGGGCTTCGACTGGCTGAGTGACCGCTACGCGCGGCTGGTGCAGTGGCTCTGTCGGCACTGGTACGCGGTCGTCGCCTGCTTCCTGGTGGGCTGCCTGGGGGTCTGGCACTACTTCCGCGTGGTGCCGACCGACTTCGTCCCCAACGAAGACCAGGGCGCGTATTTCGTGCTCTACCAGCTGCCGCCGGGGTCGAGCCTCCTGCGCACGCAGGAGGTCTCCAACCGCATCCAGGAAATCGTGCGCCGTGACGAGGCGGTGGCCGATGCCATCCAGATCAACGGCCTGAACTTCCTCACCGGCTCGCTGTCGACCAATGCCGGCGTCGTGATCGTCACGCTGAAGCCGTGGGACGAGCGCGATCCGGCCACCGAGAACGTGCGGTCGATCATCATGCGTGCGGCCCCCGACCTGCGGTCGATGCCCGAGGCCATCGTCCAGCCCGCGCCGCCGCCACCGATCCCGGGGCTGGGCGCGGTGGGCGGCTGGCAGCTCCAGCTCGAGGCGCTCGCGGGCCAGGACTTCGATGCGCTCGCCGAGGTCGCCGATGCGTTCCTGGCCGAGGCGGCCACGCGCCCTGAGCTCAGCGGTCTCAACACGCCGTTCACCAACCGGGTGCCGATGATCACGCTCGAGATCGACCGCACGCGCGTGTACGCGCTCGGGCTCGACATGGGCACGGTCTTCGACACGCTGGGCACCACCATGGGCCAGGCGTTCGTGAACAACTACAACCAGTTCGGCCAGGTCTACAACGTGATGGTGCAGGCGCAGCCCGGCAGCCGCATGGATGTCCAGGACATCATGGGCCTGCGCGTGCGCAACGCCTCGGGCGAGATGGTGCCGTTCACGAGCTTCTCGCGGCCCGTGCTGAAGGCCGGCACCGACAACGCCTCGCACTACAACCTCTACAACACCGTGCAGGTGAACGGTCAGACCGCCGCGGGCTTCGGCTCGGGCGACTCGATCAAGGCGATCGACGAGGTGGCCCAGGCCACGCTGCCCGAGGGCTTCTCCTACGAGTGGACCGGCACGACCTTCCAGGAGATCGAGGCCAGCGGCCTGGCGCCGGTCATCTTCGGCATGGCGCTCGTGGCGGTGTTCCTGCTGCTCGCGGCGCTCTACGAGAGCTGGGTGCTGCCGTTCAACGTGCTGCTCGCGGTGGCGTTCGCCGTGCTGTTCGCGCTCATCGCGCTGCACTGGACCGGCCGATCGCTGGACGTGTACGCACAGATCGGGCTCGTCATGCTGGTAGGCCTGGCGGCGAAGAACGCCATCCTGATCGTGGAGTTCGCGAAGGTGCGTGCCGACGGCGGGGAGAGCCCGCTGCAGGCCGCGAGCGAGGCGTCGCGACTGCGCCTGCGCCCGATCATGATGACGAGCCTGAGCTTCATCCTGGGCATCCTGCCGCTGGTGATCGCGGTGGGCGCGGGCGCCCAGAGCCGCCGCTCGATCGGCATCTCGATCTTCGGCGGCATGCTCGGGTCCACGATCATGGACCAGCTCGTGGTGCCCACCTTCTTCTTCCTGCTGTATTCGCTGCGGTTGCGCGGCGGGCGGGGGCGTGCCGCAGCGCCGCACCACCACGGCGGCTGATCTATCCTGCGCTCCGCGCGCGGCGCACAGGAGGCTAAAGCATGCACTGGTACGTCGTTGAATCGGGACAGCCCACGGGACCGCACGATCGCGTGGCCATCGAACGCATGGTGGCCCTTGGCCGCATCACCGCCGGGACCAAGGTCTGTGTAGTGGGGGACACTGCGTGGACGACGGCTGCGCAGGATCCAGTCATCGCGGCGCTGATCGCGCAGCTCGCAGGGGGCGCAACCATGACCGCGCGCGCGGATGCCGTGCTCGGTGCAGCGCACCCGCCGCTGGCGACGACACCCATCCCTGATGAGGAGTTGCCGGCGTTCACGTATGGAGGCTCGTCGCAACTTGGCCACAAGGCGTTCAAGGCGAAGTGGGTCGCACTCGTCCTGATCGGGCTGGTGTACCTGGCCCTGTCCTACGCGCTCGGCGTGCCCGGGATGATCTCGGGGATGTTGCGTTCTGCAGCCGAGGAGTCCGGTACTGCGGCACCCGGTGCTCTTGCGCTCGATGTCTTCGGGTGGTTCCTCTCGATCCTGATCGGCGGCCCGCTCCTGTCGGGTTTCGTGGTCGCCGGTGCGCGCGCCGTGCGTGGTGCTGGCCAGGTCTCCGACTTGTTCCTCGGTTTCCAGCGATACGGCTCGGTGGTGTTGGCCTACTTCGTGTCGATCCTGCTGCTCGGGGTGGGGTTCGTCGCGGCGGCGATTCCCGGGCTGGTCATGCTCGGTGTGGCCGTCGGTTTCGAGATGAGCGGAAACTACGGCAAGATCGGCGTTCTGGGCGCCTTCGGCATCCTGGTGGCGGGCTTGGGCGTGCTGTCCGTGTCGATCTGGATCATGCCGCGGCTCATCTTCATGGGCGCGCTGGCTGCCGATCCCTCGCTGCCCAAAGAAGGGCTGGAATCCACGCTCCGGCGTTCGTGGTCGCTCACTGCCCGCAAGGCACCGGCGATGTTCGCGCTGCTCTTCGTGTACGGCTTGGTGGCAGCCCTGAGTGTGTTCCTGCTCTGCGTCGGCCTGCCGCTCCTGGGCATACCGCTGTTCACGGCTGTCCAGGGCGCCATGTACGCCACGGTGTTCTCGGGCGGCCATCCACACCGCCTAGGCTCGTGATTTTCGCCGTGGGGCTGTCCGCCCGGCTGCGAGTGGGGCAACCCCAAGGGACATCCCGCACGAACGGCTGATTCGACCCATGGAGAGCCCCGACACCTTCGACCGTCGGCTCGCGCAGGAGCGGTTCCTGCTGGTCGGCTTCATTGCCGCTGCATGCCGTGGCCGCGTGGCCTCGAGCGATGTCGTGGAGGACCTCGTGCAGGACACCCTCGCCATCGCCTGGACCCGCCGCGACGAGTTCGATGCCTCGCGCCCGCTCGGGCCGTGGCTGCGTGGCATCGCGGTCAAGGTCGTGATGGGCTCGGTGCGCCGCGATGCACGCCGTCGCCGCATCGCGATGGACGACGCGCACGAGATCGTGCGGATCGAGGGCCTGGCCGAACGGTTCGCAGCCATCGAGGACCAGCTCGATGGCCGACAGCTCGCCGAGGGCGTGCGAGGTTGCGTGCAGGCGCTGCCGGCGACCTTCCGCGAGGTGCTCGAGCGCCACTACGGCGGCGGTGCGTCGATCGGCGAGATCGCTGTCGAGCTCGGCATCAGCGATGACCTGGCCAGCAAGCGTGCGATCCGCGGCCGTGCGCTCGTGGCACGATGCCTGCGGTCCAAGGGCCTCGTGCCCGGCGGCGATGGGCGCGATGCGCTCGATGAGGAGCAATCATGAGCAGTGCCTTCCCCGATCCACGTGAGCCTCGGCAGTTCGACGATGACGTGATGCACGGCCTGATGGCGGCCCATGCATCCGAGACGGTGGGCGCCACCGTGGCGCGCGTCGAGCCTCGCCGGTCGCGCTCCATGCAGCCGATGTCGATGGGGCCGATTGCGGCGATCCTGCTCCTGGCCGTCACGCTCGCCGTGCTGGTGCCGCTGGCGATCAGTCCGTCGGTCGCCAACGCGAGCGACGTACTCGGCACGGCACAGGCCGCACTGGCCGAGCCCGGCTCTCGCACGTACGAGATCCGCATCACGCGGTGGGGCGGCCCGGTCGCCAGTCGCTTGATGCAAGGCGAGATCACGCATGTGGCCGGCAGCGAACCCCGCTCCTTCGGCTATCTCGAGCTCGATGACTCGGGCAAGCGGCTCGAGTTCGGGCGCGACGAGCAGGGCGCGTGGTTCAAGGGGCCGGATGGCCAGGTGCGACGCCGCACGGCCGAGGACACCGGTGTGAAGGAAGCCAAGGATCCGTCGCAGCAGGCGGCCAAGCCTGCTGCACGCCAAGCCGGTTTGCCTGTCGACGTCGATTGGATGACGCTCGATTCGGTGCTGCCGCGACTCAAGAAGGGATACGACTTGCAGGTCGTCGAGTATCCGCGCTGGCGCACGCTTATCGCTCGCCGTCAATGGATGCCCAACGGCATTGATCCCAAGGCTGCTGCCGAGCGCGCGGAGTCGATGCGCCAGGGAACGCAGCCCGATGGCGTGGCGCGTGGGGAGCGCAACTCAGCGTCGAGCGAGCCGCGGGCCGGCGAATCCGGGAGCGCGGCCGCGCGGCGTCCGAACGCCGACGTGCAGGCGGCCATGCGCACGGGCCTCGTGACAGGCGGCGCGCTGCGCGGTGCGCCGTTGCGGGTCGAGCTCGAGTTCGCACCCGATGGCCGCGTGATCGAGCGGGCTCGCATCGAGCTCGATGCGCCCCGCGCACCGCGCACGATCGAGCTTCGGCTGAAGACGCCAGGTGAGCCCGCCGTCGAGGAGGACGTGGATCTGGGCACCTGGGAGTGAAGCGCGGCTCGAGCGTTTCGTGCGGTGCCTGACGGCAGGTGCGTCTGCGCCTTCGCGCGACCGCGGTACCGAGGCCTACCTCGTGCGGTGCACCGACACCGAGCTCAGGCAGGGGCACGCTCGGCTGTCGAGGATCTCGATGCGCACGTGGCGCGCCTTCGTCACCGGCACGCGCACGATGCGCTTGTGGCCGATCGTGGTGCCTTCAGCGAGCGTGATCCAGTCCCGATGGTTGTTGCTCGGCGTGGCCGGCACGCTGATGCGGAAGCGCTTCACGCGCTGGCCAAGTGCGATCGGTTCCGCCAGCACCACGCGGTCGAACTCTCGGGATGAATCGAGCTCGATCTCCATCGACGCCGCGGTCGTGCCGTCGTCGGTCGCCCAGAACGTCGCTGGATCGCCGTCGACCGCCTTGTCCGGCCCGAAGGGTTCGGGTCGAAGCGGCTCGTTCGCGCCGCGAGGCTCGAAGCCGCGGATCGAGTCTGCGGCCGTCGGTCGCCCGCGCGCAAGATCGGTGCCCGGCCCGTACGCGGCATCGATCAGGGCCCGCAGGCCGAGCACCGACGCGACATCGCGCTCATGGATCAGGCCGCGACGATCGACGGGGAAGTTGAGGTGGAAGTTCGCGTTGTGCCCGACGCTCCGCTCCCAAAGGTCCAAGAGCTGCGTGGGGGTCTTGACCTTGTCGTCCTCGTGCGCGTGGTAGAACCAGCCGGGACGGATCGAGACGTCGCACTCCGCAGGGATCCACGACTCGCCATCCTCGTTGCCTTCGGTGAGCGACTTCTGCGGCGGCGGATTGTCGTTGCCGATGCCGTGGCCTTCGGCCTTGAGCATGGCCCAGCAGGTGTCGCCTGCCCAGCCCTGCTCGTTGCCGACCCAACGAATGTCGGGGCCGACATCGCTGAAGATCACCGCATCGGGCTGCAACTCGCGCACGATGGCGCGGAAGCTCGGGAAGTCGTAGACCTGCCGCTTGCCATTGGGCCCCTCGCCGCACGCGCCATCGAACCAGACCTCGAAGATCGGGCCATAGCACGAAAGCACCTCGCGCAGTTGCGAACGGAACACCTCGTTGTATGCCTCGCCCGTGCCGTACTGCGGATTGTTGCGGTCCCAGGGCGAGAGATAGACGCCGAACTTCAGTCCGCCTTCGCGACAGGCATCGCTGAGCTCGCGCAGCACGTCGCCCTTGCCGTCCTTCCACGGGCTCGCCTTGACGGAGTGCGTGCTGAAGGCGGTCGGCCAGACGCAGAAGCCATCGTGGTGCTTCGCCGTGACGACCACGCCCTTCATGCCGGCGTCCTTCATCACGCGGACCCATTGGCGCGCATCGAGCGCCGTGGGGTGGAAGACCTGCGCGGGCTCGTCGCCGTGGCCCCATTCCTTGTCCGTGAAGGTGTTGGGACCGAAGTGGATGAAGCCCGTGAATTCCAGGTCCTGCCAGGCGACCTGGCGCGGCGAGGGAAGGGGGGCGATGGGGGCGGGTGGCGGGACGGTGATCGACATGGTGAGGAGGGCGCTGATCATGCCACGCGCAGGCTAGGCGATCGGCGTCCTCATGGAGGGTTCGTGACGTCGTGCTCGCGGCAGGCCGGTGGTGTTGCTGCGCACCTGCACTCAGTCGCGACTGCGTACGGGCCTGACGAGCACGCGAGATGCGGCGGTCGTGCTCATGCTCACGACCGTGCCGCCATCGGGCCTGATCCGCATGACGCCGGCGCCGGGTTCGATGGCGACGACCCGCAGCGTGGCCCCGACCTTGAGCCCGCTGGCGCGCAGGAAGCGCAGTGAATCGCCGCGCTGGTCGAGCACGCGCACCAATCGGGCACCATCACCTGTGCCGAGCTCGGACATCGGCATGGCCTCGGACTCCTGCACGGCACCATCGGCACGCGGGATCGGGTCGCCGTGCGGGTCGAATGCGGGACGGCCGAGGTGGCGATCGAGCGCATCGAGCACCATGGGCGAGATCGCGTGCTCCAATCGCTCGGCCTCGTCGTGCACGACCGACCAATCGAGCCCGAGCGTGTCGACGAGGAAGGTCTCGACGAGCCTGTGCCGCCGCAGGATGTCGAGGGCTGCCCGCGTGCCCTTGGGCGTGAGCCGTACGCCGCCGAACCGTTCGTGGCGCGCCAGCTTGGCAGCAACGAGCTTCTTGACCATGCTGGTGGCCGTGCCTGCGGTCACGCCGAGCGCGGCAGCGACCTTGCCGACGGGGGCCTCGCCCGCGGCGGCTTCGCGCTGCACGAGGTAGATGGCCTTCAGGTAGTTCTCGACCGTTTCGCTGGCGAGCATGGGCAAGAGCCTAGCGGAGCGTTGACATGGAGTCATCAAGATCCTAGAGTTTGAGTCGTCAAACTCATGGTTGCCGCCCATGTCATCCTCGTCGTCCTTGCCGCCGTGCTGGCCTGGGGGCACGTGCCGGGAGCCGCCGCAGCGCCACCCTTGCGCGTGGTGGCCACCACCGGCATGATCGCCGACACGGCACGCGCGATCGGCGGGCCCGCGGTGTCGGTCACCGCGCTGCTGGGCGAAGGCGTCGATCCCCACCTCTACAAGGCTTCCCCCGGCGATGTGCGCGTCATGACCGGAGCCGGTCTGCTCCTCTGGAACGGCTTGCATCTCGAGGGTCGACTGGGCGAAGCGATCACCAAGCTGGGTTCGAGGGTGCCCGTTGTTTGCGTCACCGACTCGATCCCGCAGGATCGGCTGCTGCGGCCGGCGGGTGCCGGCTCGGTCCCTGATCCGCATGTGTGGTTCGATCTGGCGCTGTGGCGGTTCGCCTGCGAGCGCATCCGCGATGCCATCATCGAACGCGCGCCCGATGCCGCCGACGGCGTTCGAGCACGATGTGCCGCGCATCTTGAGCTCCTCGACACCGCCGCTCGCCATGTTCAGGCGGTCGTGGTCTCGGTCCCGGCGGATCGCCGCGTCCTGGTCACGGCGCACGATGCATTCGGTTACTTCGGCAGAGCCAATGGGATCGCCGTGCGTGGCATCCAGGGCCTGTCGACCGACAGCGAGGCCAGCCTTCGCGAACTCAATGCGCTCATCGACCTGATCGTCGAGCGCAAGGTGCCGGCGGTCTTCGTCGAGAGCAGCGTGCCGCGCAAGGCGGTCGAGGCGCTGGTCGAGGGATGCAGCGCGCGGGGGCACGCCGTCACGATCGGTGGCGAGCTGCTGAGCGATGCGATGGGTGCAGCCGGCACTGAGCAGGGCACGCATGTGGGGATGGTGGTGCACGATGCCGAAGTCATCGCGCGGGCGCTCGGGGGGAACGTGCCTGCACGGCCTGCTGCGCTCGCGGCGTGGCTCGATGCAGCCGCTGGGAGGGCGCCATGAGCCGATCGGCCCTCGAGTTCCATGGTGTGTCGGTTGCGTATCGCGACGAACTCGTCGTTGAAGGGGTTGATGCGAGCGTGCCCGCGGCATCACTCTGCGCGATCGTCGGTCCCAACGGTGCCGGCAAGAGCACGCTCATCAAGGCCGCGCTCGGGCTTGTGCCCCTGGCATCAGGCAGCGTCAAGGTGCTTGGTGGATCCATCACGGCAGTGCGTCGTGACGTGGGGTACGTGCCGCAGCGCGAGTCGGTCGACTGGGAGTTCCCGGTCAGTGCGCTCGAGGTTGCCCTGATGGGTTCGTATGGCCGGCTAGGGCTCTTTCGCCGACCGGGCCGTGCCGAACGCGCGCACGCCATGGAATCCCTCGAGCAGGTTGGGCTTGCCGCGTTCGCCGATCGGCAGATCAGCCAGCTCAGCGGGGGCCAGCAGCAGCGAGTGTTCCTGGCACGCGCACTCATGCAGCGTGCGCAGCTCTACCTGATGGATGAGCCCTTCTCAGGCGTCGATGCGTTGACCGAAGGGGCCATCCTGCGTGTCCTCGGCGAACTCCGCCAGCGAGGATGCACGATCGTTGCCGTGCACCATGACCTGTCGACGGTGCGCGAGCGCTTCGATCATGTGCTGCTGCTGAACAAGCGGCTGGTTGCGGCCGGCCCCGTGGCTGCAACGTTCACGAGCCAAGCGCTGCAGCGGGCCTATGGCGGTCGCCTGGCCGTGATGGTCGATGCGGCACCTGACACCACGGCCACTTCGGCAGGCCATTGAGATGGCCGAACTCCTCCGACTGCTGTCGCTGCAGGACTCGAGCACGCGTGTGGTCATGCTCAGCACGGCGTCGCTGGCGATTGCCGCTGCGCTGGTGGGTTCGCTCGCCATGCTGCGGCGCCGCGCGCTGGTGGGTGATGCCGTGGCGCATGCATCGCTGCCGGGGATCTGCCTGGCGTGGTTCGTCGCCGGTGACCGAAGCCTCGCCGTGCTGCTCGTGGGCGCGTTTGTCCTCGGACTCGCTTGCATGGGAACCATGGCGCTCGTGCAGCGACTTTCCAAGGCCCGCGAGGATGCCACGACCGCGATCGCGATCAGCGGCTTCTTCGGGCTTGGCATCGTGCTGTCGCGCTTGATCCAGAATCAGCCCGGCGGCAATCGCGCGGGCCTTGATGGTTTCCTCTTCGGCAAGGCGGCCAGTGCCGT